>Ga0129333_10007646_pt1 | contig 10197 bp, 15 predicted proteins | sample CPB6_08_DNA_FD_94474 | JGI IMG/M metagenome (GOLD analysis project Ga0129333, IMG submission 94474) | Freshwater to marine salinity gradient microbial communities from Chesapeake Bay, USA - CPBay_Sum_0.6_0.8_DNA | ecosystem: Environmental > Aquatic > Marine > Coastal | place: USA: Chesapeake...
AAGAAATAGCAGTCATTCCACATAACCAAATTAACTCAAATAAAAGAAAATTTTGAGTATCAGAATCCATTAAAATAATTTCATCTTTCTGAGGAATTTCCCCTTTTCTTATGGTATCTAAAACGGAGTCTGGAACATCAGGTAATTCATAATCATCAGGAATGGAATCCTTTAGATCATGTCTTTCCATAAGACATTCAATAAACTCAAGAGTAAAATCCGCTGATTCTTGTCCTTCTTTTTTTATTTCATTAATTCGTGATTGTAAAGATTTTAAATCAATTGTTTCTTCAGACATATTATTTGTTCAACTGAGATAACTGTAGCAGATGTTTAGGAATTAGTCAAGAGGAGAATTTATTAATTCTTTGTGGAGTTCTTTTGCTATTTTTTCATATTGTCTTTTCATCATAAAATTTGTAATTGGATTCTTTGGATGAAGTTTGATCATCCAAAAGAATTTTTCAATATTAATTTTAAATAGTTTAAAAATTAAAACAATATAATCAGAAACATTTCTATCGACAACTAACATAAAAGCAATGATAGAAAATACTAAAAATAGACTTAAATAATAGGGATCATTATACACTAGTCTCTCCGCATGTGATCATTAGACTCATCAGTTTTAAAAAAATTTGCCAAATCATCAATGCTACTCTCTCCTGTAATATGAGTTTGAGGATCAGGATTTCCAATATTCATCTGATCTAGAAATTCGTCTAGACTTTCTTTAGGGGGTTTACCCTGGATAGCGCGCCTACGTGCCCGCTGAAGCATGTCAAAGACTGAACGATTTGCATTGGCATATTTTTCGATTAACACCATTTCACTCAGAGTAACCGGACTTTTACTTTCAATCCTTTCACAAATATTTTCTAGTTGTAGGCGAATTTTAGATGAAATCATTACTTTTTCCTAGTAGAAGGTTTTGAGGCTGGATTTGCCCTTGGCTTTATTTTAGCAGAAGCCTTTGGTTTTGGTTTTTTAGGAGGATCAGTTTTTAAACTGTCCACCCGAGAACTAATAAATTTTTTACATTGATTTAATGTTCTAAAGACTTCTAATTGTTCATTATGGTAAATTACCATCCACTGCTTCCCATAAGGAAAAGCACCATAATTACCACATTCACTAATAAAACCTTGCATTATCTTAAATTAATTTTGATTATTTAGGAAATAATCAAAATTAAAAAGGGGCATTAAGCCCCCTTTAAAATTCAACTAGTATGTTTTCGCTAGTTCATTAATAGAATGAAAAAGAAGTATTAAAAAAGTAATACTAGTAACTGTAAAAATTGTTTCAGTCATTCACCATACACCTGGAATTACTTGGCCACTAACAAGATATGCGCCAATCATTGCAGTTACACCTAGCATAGCAAACCTCCCATTTAGAAGAAGGTTTTCGTGAGTCCAACCAAATTTCATAATAGTTCCTCCTATCAATAAAGACCAAAAAATAGTTTTCCAGTTAGAGCATAAGAAACAAGACCAGCAATTACGCCAATCATTGCAAATTTAGAATTTAGAATTTCTGCCCTTTCAGCATGTGTTTGTTCTTCGTATCGTGCCATATCTTTTTCTGAAATGTACATTAAAGGTTCGTTTGCGAAAATTTCCTGGCGGCCATTTTCATCAGTAATCACAGTCATTTAAGTATTGTAAAGATTTACAACAATATTATATAGTAGGAAGGGGGTTTTGTCAAGCCCCCTTGTGTTAAGATATCCTAACTATTTAAAAATCAGAATTTGAAGGTTGTTTGAACAACCGCGCCAAATTCAGAAGAATTCCCTTTATGTGCAGCATCATTGCTAACATAGAAAATGGAGGGAGTTACACTGATATTATCAGTAACTTGTGCCTTATAAAAGACCTCAAGCATTAGAGAATTGTCTACTCCACGAGTCTCCGATGAAGGTGCTTGACCAATAGCAACGCCAGCAGAATTTCCGCTTACAAAAACATCATTCCACTGAAGACCAGTAAACCAAGAATATGAATCTGTCGCATCGGTAGAACCAGCACGCCCATTCACATCATTATATCCATAACCAGCACTGATTGAAGGAATCCAGCCAGAAGTCGATGGTTGCCAGTAGCCATTCACAGAGATGCTGTTGGAGCCTTGATTGCCCATGAGGGTGCCATTGGAGCCTTGGAAGCCATTGTAGGTGCGTACACGGGTGCCCTCAGACCCATAACGATAACCAACACCAAGACCCCAATTCTTCTGACGATAGCCAGCCTGGGCCATAAAGTTCAGAGCACCATCAGAATCAAACACACCAGACTCAGAATCATCGCCATTTTGAGCAACATAGTTCAAACCAGCAACGAATCCATTCTTTTCATATTGAACTCCTACACCAGCACCAGTTGCTTTGTTATAAACACCAGGAGAACCAGCAGTAGTAAAGAAATCAAGAACTCCAGACTTATAAGCAGTTGGAATCCAAGCCATTTCAGTATTGCGGACCAAAGGACCAGCAGTTACTGTAAAGCCATCACCAACAGGGAATTGATAATAAAGACGATCAATTTCTACATTACCATCAGTGGTTTCCGCTTTGTCTAGTTTGAATAGAGAAGAACTAGAACCAAAAGGTTCAGCACTAAAATTACCACTGCGCAGACGAGTGCGAAGAAGATCACGACCCGTAAATGAAGTGTCAAAGTTCAGACGAACATCATAGTTAAATACGGTGCCATCGGCATTTGCTTCACCTTTCCGGGCATCATAACCAGGAACACCACCAAGAACGAAAGTTGCTTCACCCTTAAGTTTAGTAGTAGTAGAAAACTGTTGGGATTCAAGAACACCAACTCTTGTCTCTAGACCATCAACGCGACCACGAAGAACAGTAAGCTCTTCTTTGAATTCTTCTTGAAGTTTACGAAGTTCATCGGTAACTTCAGTTACCCGATCAAGACAAGCATTTAGGAGTGCAGCCGCCTCATAGCGAGTCATTGACTGACCACCGCGATAAGAACCATCAGGATAACCTGCAACGCACCCATAACGCTCTACAAGGTTGCTAAGAGCCTGATATGACCAATCTGTTGGTTGAACATCTGAAAACTGAGTAATGCTTGTTACTTGTTCAGAAGAAGAATATTTGTTAATATTTTCAATGCTTAGATCAATTGCATTAGCTGATGGAGCAAACATGGCTACTGCAGTAGGAACTAGCATCATTGCTTTAAACATTTGCATATAGTTTGGTAAAAGAATAAACTACGAATTCATTTAGAATTTCTTAATGTTTTACAACAAAAAGAAAAATGAAGAATACCGAACTAAGCGGGACTCCTCAACACCATGAACATAAGACAAAAATTTCTTTTTGTCAAGCCCTGTCACAGAAATCGAACTGTGCTCTCGGTCTTACAAGGACCGTCCCTCGCCACTAGGGGTACAGGGCAAAGAAGGGGAATAAAATTCCCCATTTAAAATTAAATCTCTACTTCAGCAAAAACTAATTTTTTAGCATAACCATATGCATAATCAGTTCTTGCCCCCTTATGACCCCAACGAATCCATTTCCTGGCAAGTCTCATATAATATGGAATAGTTCCGCCTGGTGTCTTCATTTGATTCTCAATCATTTTCCAATCACTCTCATACATAATGTATTTTAATTGAGTATCAAGAGTTGATGGATTTCCGCCATATCTGGCAGCAAATTTACCTAGACCATAAAAACGTGGAGCATTTGTAAATTGAATTAGGCCATATCCACCACTTCTACAAGAATGATAAGAAACCCTAGCACCACCTTCGCAAATATTAGCATGGAAGCTGGATTCTTGTCGAATGTTTCCCATAATTGTAGCAATGGCATTCTTATCAGTTAAACCATTATCTTGCAAGAAATTAAGAGTTTTAATTTCATTTAGATTACATCCTTTACAAACTAGCCTTTTCACTTTAGGCTTTTCGGGAGCAACCTCTTTGGTCGCTGTCTCCTGAGTGTTGCTTTCTTCTACTAGAACTGAAATTTGAGTATTAACAGAAGTAGCATAACTCGGTGTTGGCAGTGTTGCCGCTGACGTTGCAACCGCACCTAGAAGAGATACGGCTACAGTTGTAAATTTTTTTAGCATTTAGTTAAATTGAATTCAGCATCCAGGCTTTGATACCGTCGCAACTAACCTGTTCTAAAGGTCGGCACCCCTGGCTCGCGTTTCACAAATTACATAATGAAATTTTATTTAGGAATCTGTGACTTGAGTATTATATGGGTAGATTGGCTAAAATTTTACGGAGAGTGTGACAGATTATGAATTGGTCCATTGGATTCTTATTTGGTTAAAATGAAGCTACTTTTGTGATGAATTATCATTGGAGTGAGTTCCTATAACTCTATTAAAATAAGGATTATAATCTGTAATCATATCAACTGTTAATTCAGAGCCTTTATTTTGCCAAAATGCGGATAAACCTCGATAAGACGCCATGTGAAAAGTGGCCACATGATCCGGATGTATAGAAGACGAAAAATCTACATTGTATAAAAATAAAGGAACAGTATAAGTGACTCCAGAATTGTAAAGTAAATCATCCGCCACGGCTCTTGGTTTTGATTTTTCTAAGTTATAATATTTTCCATCCCTATAATAAAGATCTAACAATTTTTTTGCATATCTTCTTGTAATCAAAAAACAAGCGGTAGAGAACTCGTTTACACCACGAAAATGAATTTGTAAATGAATATCTCCTGTGCAGATGACAGTAAGTTGTAAACAATCCCAGGCATAAGGTATCCTAGAAATGAATTCCTGCCAAGTAAAATTCCAATATCTTGCATTATCAATAACGCAATCATCTTCCATAAAAATTGCATATGGAGAATCACTATTTTCGTACCAGTACTTAATGGCCTTAAGATGACTCGTAAGACACCCAATTTCAGATGAGGAGACATTTTCAGGATATTTACCCTTAATGATATCACTTAAGTCATCATTTCTTCCATCATAGGCAGAAATTCTAGTGTAATTTTCAATTTCCCAATATTTAAATTGATCCTCCATAAATTCTCGTCTTTCTGGTTGATCATCTAAATTTACATAATAAATTGGACCGAAGTTTTTAAGTTTATATACAGATTTATTTTTTTCCATTGATCACTTTTAATATATTTGGTATATAGTAAGATTCTAAAATAACTTTCCAATCAAAAGTTTTCGCGTAATCAAAAATTTCTTGTCTATGATGAATAGAATATTGTCTATTATCAATTATTTTTTGTTCGACATAATAAACATCTGTTATTTTATTTTCTGGAATTATAGTAATAAAGTTTTTATTAGTATCTAAATTTGCAGATGCCCACTCTGAAATAACAACCCCCAAGCCAGCAGAAAATGCTTCTAGACAAACTAGTGGATGAGCCTCTCCATCAGAAAGTAAAACTAAATTACCATAATGAGTTAAGTTTTCATAAAGATGTTGTTTGGACCACTCCCCCAGATAATTTTTATTTTTATTGAATCTAGAATCAGCAATATTTCCAGCATAAAATAAAGAATCAATAGTTTGAAAAAGATATTGCCTTTTTCTAGAATCTATTTTTGCAAGATAAATCGAACTATCTGGAAATACTGGATTGTTTGATTTATTGAAAATCTCAAAATCAACTCCATTTGGATTTAGGTATAATTTCTCTTCAGGGATATTACATAAACTATTATATACTTGATTTATTGATTTAGATAATCCAAATACATTGGGTTTTATATCAGTAAAAAAATCAAATACTCTTTGTTTATAACCTCCCATTAATTCTGGTTTATCAATATAAGCAAAGTGGGTTGTTATTGCACATGGATATTGAATATATGGATAAATTAGAATCCAATCATCATAATTAATATGAACAAAATCAGGACTGAAATTATTAATTAATGTAATTATTTGAAAGGGATCTGCAACATTTACAATTTGGACTTCATGTCCCATTTTAATTAAAGTGTTTCGCATATCCCAAATTAGACTTTCAACTGCTCCCCATCCAAGAGGAGGTATCTGTGAATTGGGACCAACAATACTAATTTTCATTTAATTTTTCTACATTATTTGCATATAGTTTAACTAGACTTTCCCAAGAAAAATTATTGATGGCATATTCACGAATTTCATCTCTCATAGAAAGACTTATCTCTCTGTTTTCTTCTATTTTTTCACTGACATAAGAAATATCTTCAAGCCTATCATCAGGAATAACTGTAACATAAGGAAGTTCTTCTGTCAAGTCATGAGCAGCATATTTTGAGATAACCACACCTAGTCCGTTGATAAGCGCCTCTTTAACGACCAAAGGAGTTCCATTTTCACCATCAGACAGCAAAATAAGATTACCATAATCACTGAAATGTTGTCTTTTATATTCATCTGACCATTCTCCAAGATAATTTTTATTTGGATTAAATGGAGTGTTTCCCATTATTTTCCCCACAAAATCAATGCAATCAATGTCTTGGTAAATCCATTGTTTTTTTCTATGGTGAATCTGCCCCAAATATAATGATTTGTTTGCGAAAGAAGGATCTTTTTGATAAGTAAATCTTTTGTGGTTTGCTCCGTTTTCCGTTAATATCAACAAATCTTCATTTGCCCCATGAGACTTAAACGTATCATAGTCTTTTTTAGAAATACAAAAGATATAATATTCTTTATTATTAATAATAAAATCAAAATTTTATCGTACCCATCTCTTCGATGCATTTCTAACTGATCAATATATGGATAATGACTACTCATTCCTATTTTTTTTATTTTAGTCCTTTCTTTTATTATATCTAAAAGAGGATAAAAAACATCATAATGAAGATGGGCAATATCAAAAGTGTCAGAATTTAATTCTTCTATGATTTCATTCCAATCTTGAGTGTTCGTTATAATTCCTTCATGACCCAATTCATTTAATTCAATTGAATAATCCCAAATTAAACTTTCAACTGCCCCCCAACCATCAGGAGGAATAGGTAATATCCCCGGTCCAATTAAAGCAAAATTCACTTGGCCAACTCCTGAATAAGTTCATATTGACGATGCATATGTGCATAATTTTCAAATGCAATAAACATATCTGGATTATTTTTATACAGATATGCCATTACAATTTGCTCATTATTAACAACATTATTTTTTATCATTTTATTGACAAAAATATCATCAATTGCATCACAGAATTCTACCATAATTTCTTTGCCACCACCCCAAAGTCCAGCCATAATCCAAGATCTAGCGTCCCAAAAATAACTTTCATCACAAACCGATGATTCAACTAAATCCGGATAATATGACATTGAAGCCTGTATTAAAATAGAATCTTTATTTTCAATTAAAGTTTCTTTCGCGTTTTGAGATGGATAATAATTAGAAATTCCATTAAAAAATCTGGATAATCCAGCATCCATCCACATAAAGTAATCGGAATTAAAATAATTATTTTTTATTGCTTCTTTAACCCATTTAAATTTTGAATAAATGATAACATTATAAAGACTCATTTTACATTCAACTCTATTTGGAGCCCCAATTTTAGATTTGTATTCGGGTGAAGTCAAAATAGATTCGATAGTATCATTCAAATAAAAATATGGTACTTCTCCAATAGGTTGAGTAATAATCTTAGTTGGCCTGGATCCTCTTTCGGCTTCAACAAATGATTGCAGTGATTCATCAACATAAACTACAATAGGAGATGAAACTTTCAACGTGTCTTTAAACCAATAAAGATATTCATCAAAAGTTCTTCCGTCTCCTTTCTCTCCTCTATTAATATCATAAAGAGCAGTAACTAGAGTAATATCAGACATCTCAAATCTCCTTATTAAAAACTTTCATTAAACTTTGAACTCTATTAATATAAGTATGGTTTTCTTTAACCCAATTCATAGATTCTAAAATAAGCTCATTATTATCTTTTTTCTCGGCTTCATTCATATCATAAACAAGCTGATATTCATCATCATTATAATTCACGTAATCCCCAAAAAATTCTTTTACGGCTTTTGAATTAGTCCCAGTAACCCTACCGTAACTTATGGCCTTAAAAGTTCTACATGGAATATATCCAATATTCTTATGGTCACCCCCATTTCCAGGTTTACCATTTACAACTTCCTTAAGTTCAGTTCCCCTTACATCTAAAGAAAGTTTAGATACTTGCATGTATTTTTTACCGTCTTCAAATGAAACAGGAGTTCTCCATGGATCAATATGAGCAAATGGAATATTCAAGGAATGTAAAGCAGACACAACTTTTTGCATCTCTTTAATATTACTCCCTAAAATAGATCCAACGTGATAGTATTCAGAGTGTCTCTGTATGAACCTATCATCAAAATTAAATTCATGTGGAAGTAAATCAGTAGCCCAAGTTAAGTGAATTGCTTCATAACCAGAAATTCCTTTTTCCCATTGATCAGCAAGAACACTATCATCTGCGTTTGGATTGTAATAAGTCGCCTTGTCAATTTCAACTAGTTTACTTTTATCAACAACTAATTTATAATTAACATCATTAATATTATAAACATTAAATCTAATATCAATTAACCTAGCACCAACATCTAGATACTTTGAGGGTTTAATTGCATTATGAATGAAATAGGTTGATGTCTTTTCAAGTGGAATCCTTTCAGCGGCATATTCTTCTGAAATAAAAAGGCAATTTTTATAATCAAAATTTTCTGGATAGTTACCATCATGGAACCAATAGGTATCATATCCTAAAAATTTAAATGTTTTGTACCAAGCAGCGTGTATATAAGAATGAGTGTGAGTATCAAGGGGAAATCCCCAGATAATAATTTTAGGTTTCATAGAATTGTTTATATTGGTGTACAATTGCAAAATAAGGATTTTGCCAGTTTGAATTTCGTGTGACTTCAGTTAAATATGGATTTAAGGTATATTTTTTACCACACATATAGTAAAATGTAGTCATGAAATTATCAACCCATCCAAAGTTAACATTTAGATTATCTATAATATAATCATATTCCTCTTCAAATATTTTACTTACTCTTTGATAGTTGTTAATAAATGTTTCAGTTTTAAAAATAGAACCTCCTCCACTCCCGTACCAATCATTATAAAAAATAGCTGAATATTTAGAAGTTAGATATTCAATAAACTTTACTGGAAATTTATTTGTTGGGATATTTAGACCATAAAATTCAATTTTAGATTCAATCGGAATATAGTTTTGAATCAAAACATCATCTTCCATCATAATAATATAATCACACTTTAAGGTCGAACAAGCCATATAAAATCTTTTAAGCCATTCTGTTGATCCTTCTTTTCCAAATCCAAAACACTTATCATACCCTATTCTATAGTCGCAATGAACATAATGACACTTGTATTTTTCAGAAATATCAGAAAAATCTAGACCATTATCAGAAAAAAGAAAATAAGGACTATCTGGATAAAATTTTCTAAAATTTTTTATTGCATTTTCAGTGGCTTTCTTATTATTATATGCTTGATGAAACGCACCTAAATTCATACTCTTTCAATAACAGTTAATCCATTATTATTGGTTCTGTGGATTTTAAATCTCCACTCTGGATTCTCTATAATAAATTCAATAATAGCAGGAAGCAGTCCATTTGAACCAGTTTTTCCTTGAAAAGTTTCACTTTTAGTTCCATAAGTTTGAGTATCATGAAAAGCGATAAACTTTTTTACTCGTGGAGAATGAAGTTTTAACTCTTGAACCAACTGATCATAACAATGCCAAGTATCAATAAAAAGAAGATCAGTTTCTTCTATCTGAACATCTAAAACATTAGCCTGAATATAACTAACATTTTTTCTCTGTTCTTTTGCAATATCAAATAACCGATTAACCTCTCCACTCAGATAAAGATCATAACACCTAAGAATTACATTTTCAGTAAGAAAAGCTCTTGTACTAACACCTTCTCTCACCCCCATTTCGGTAACGTGAGAAACTTCTTTTGCCAACTCTCTCAGCACTGGAAGATGCTCATTAATGTCTGACTCAGTGTTACATGCCTTTAAATATTCTTGCTCAAAAATAGATAGTTTCATTTTAAAATCTCGGTAAAGTTACAATAATTGGATGTGCTTGGTGTGGAATTTGAAATAAATCTAGAGTTTTTCTATGAAGCATTTCATTACTCCAAGCTCCACCTAGATCTTGATTAC
>Ga0129333_10007647_pt1 | contig 10197 bp, 16 predicted proteins | sample CPB6_08_DNA_FD_94474 | JGI IMG/M metagenome (GOLD analysis project Ga0129333, IMG submission 94474) | Freshwater to marine salinity gradient microbial communities from Chesapeake Bay, USA - CPBay_Sum_0.6_0.8_DNA | ecosystem: Environmental > Aquatic > Marine > Coastal | place: USA: Chesapeake...
AAACTTGGTAGGAAGTGACGGGTTCGAACCGCCGACATTCGCCTTGTAAGGGCGACGCTCTACCAACTGAGCTAACTTCCCAACGATTAGGGACACATGATTGTCGTTCAAGAGTACGCATTTCGGATTGCAACTCTCCCATTGATCGCCTCACACGCTATATTGAAACACACTAAGCATTAAAGTCCAACGACGAGTTTACGACCAGCCCAATGTGCTTCAATATGGATCCTCATTTATCGACCGAGGATCCGAAGTCGGGGTCTGTAGACTGCATACAACTTATCACATTATACTCCGTATGCAAGGGAGAGCTACTTGGTGGGCAGAGAGAGACTCGAACTCTCACGCATTTCTGCACTGGCTTCTAAGACCAGCATGGCTACCATTACATCACCTGCCCAATTTTGTACTACACTATTTCAATATTATAGCAACTTACCTATTTTCTGTCTACCACTAAATTGTGTTGTATTTTTACAACATGTTGCTATTTTGTTAACTGGTAGTAGAGGTCAGACTCGAACTGACGATTGGCACCGTATGAAGGTGCTGCATTGGCCACTATGCTACTCTACCGTTAATCTATAAAATGATGATACACTCTACGTTGATTGGGACTGGTAGTAGAAACTACTTCTCCGGGTAAAGTACCTCGTCTTATATAAATTCCTTCGTGTATAAAACTACCAGCACCAAATGTTACTTGGTTTTTTAATGCCTTAACTGCTGTACCAAAATAAACATTATCTTCGATGATGTTATCCGAAGCTAATATAACTTGTCTTTGGAATACACAGTTATTACCAATTACATTATCATGTCCTATACTATTGTTATACCATATAACTGTAAAATTTCCTACAGTTGTTTTAGGCTCAATTAATACATGACCATCAAGAAAAACTCCATAACCGATTGAGCTATGCTTGGATAATCTTGCAGTGGGATCAACAATACTAATGCAATTTAATCCTAGTTGTTCGATCATGTTCATATATCGTTGACGCTTTTCATTGTTACGAATAGCCCAACTACGATTTTCTGGTGTCCAGTTCACGGCAATGAAAAAATTAAAATTTTCTCTGTAGTATTTTAATTTTTCAGGATCATTAAAAGCATCATCTGAGTCAATTACAGGCATACCACAGTATTCTGCAGTGTTTCCATAATAGTCAGAATCTATTATGCCAGCCACTTCAATGCCCACAGCTTCTGCTGGTTCTGCATACTTGAGCATGGAAGTGCTGGTTCCTAAAAAAATTAAAGGACGACTGGTATCGTTAATGTACCAAGATTTCATCTTTGTTGCTTGCATAAACTCCATGGAACTCTTCGTCAAACTTTTGTTTTCTATCCTGGTCAACTAAAACAGCAAATTCGTCGTGCGTCAAAATTTGCCCATTCCAGCGTACAACTTCTGTGGGCTTTTGATTCGGATACAGTTTATCTAAGTAAGTAATAACTCTGGCCATGGTACGACGATCACCATCTTTAATGTTTGTGGGACGACGATGTAATGTAATTGATTGATCCATAAACACCAGTTGACCATCTTCCCAGTGCTGCGAGTATACGTAGTTATCATTGTAAACTAATTGCTTTAATTCGTCAAGTAATCGAAAACTTTCAGCACGATCCATGCCCACAAAGCCGTCAAAGCTAGCACTTGGGAATTTGATTCCAGGTAAACCAGTTGCAGATTCTGAATACAATCTAGTTTCCATACCATCCAAGGGGACCATGTTATATTTTAGAATTAGATTCTGTGCAGAGTTCAATCCTGGTGCCATAACACCATCCTGCCAGCGATGCTTGCATACTAATTCTTGAACCATACTACGCATATCTGCACTTAACGATTCATATGCATCGTGTGTGCATAAGAATTGAGTAACACTGTTTTTACTGTAAGCTAGACTTTGCAATCCAATTGTTCTTGGTGCGTCGTCAAGAGCACACTGATCCGAGTGCCATTCTAGTTCACCGTTACTAAAGATACCCTTGGGTCTTTCTTTTTCATCTCGGTTATAAGTGACCATTGATACTGCCGACGAGATATCTTTAACATCACGACCAACATAACCTAAATTTAGGTAAATGTCACGCCAATGGCGGCCATCTACCTTTTTCTGTACAATGTAATCATGCATCAAAGCACGACTGGCCTGTCCCCATTGTAGCATTACATCGTTTAGTCTTTGTGTAGGAACAGGTTGATCAACAAACACAATTAGTTGCTCAGCAACTATACGGCCTAGTTCTAAAATTTCTTCATTGCTGTTTAAATCAATATCATATACTTCGAGGCCAACACTAGCCCCGTAATTTTTCAACGGACGAGTTTTCATTTATAATTTCCTTGTAAGTAACTTTGGCTAGCAGAAATCTGCACACGGACGGCGTTCTACGTGTAACACAGTAGTAAAAGGGTCACTACCCTAGGCGTCATTATGATACCGACGTCAACTGTTGTTGGCGTTGCAAAGTTATTTATAAAAATAAATTTAACTCATAAAAATACATGGTACCCGAGGGTGGGAACGATCCACCGACCCCAACCTTATCAAGATTGTGCTCTGCCACTGAGCTACTCGGGCATGGCCGGTCCGGAGAGATTCGAACTCCCGACAGCTGGTTTCGAAGACCAGAACTCTTCCGCTGAGCTACGGACCGTTAAATATACTAATGCAAAACAATAATTTCTGTGCATTACCTTTTGGTGGTATGCAAATCTGGACCGATGGGTCACTCAAACCCTGCTGTGCTTATCAGCAACATCTACATCAAGGTCCTGTTTATCACGTTTCAAATTTTGATTCATGGTGGAATGAAGGATTAATTCCTATAAGAAATAATTTTAAAAACGGTAATCCTCCTACCAGTTGCTCATTATGTTTTCGTCCAGAATTTATAAATTCCGGCGTCCGTGTAAGCGGAAATGCCTGGATGACTAACAATATCAACAATACCGATCCTCTTGAGTTCCCAGAAAACATTGATATCACTTTTGGTAATCTTTGCAATTTAAAATGTCTTATGTGTACATCAGTATCTAGTTCTAGGATAGAAGCAGAATACAAACAAAATAAAGTTAAATTTAATTCAATTGGTATAGTTCAAGCCAATATGCCACCTTTAAATCGCTGGTGGGAAGACAAAGAAACTCTTAACAAAGTAAAAAAAATAGTCTCTCGATCAAAATATGTAAACTTTTCCGGTGGGGAACCTTTACTAACAAATCAGATAGTGGATATACTTCATGCTATACCTGCAACATGTTTTGTTGAAATTAATACTAATCTAACTAAATTAACCGATGATCAAATTTCTGCTTTACAAAAATTTGATAAAGTTCGTATAAGTATCAGCCTTGATGGTATCGGTCAGCATCATGAATATATTCGCTATGAATCAAATTGGAACGTGATTGAGGAAAATATAAACAAATTAATAAACTCAAATTCGCCAAATATAGAAGTTGCTTTTTCTTATGTACTTCAACATACTTCAATTTATACTTTTCCTGCATTTTGGAATTATTTTAAACAATACAATAATACCATAAGAGTGTCAGAGGTCGTGCCTAACACACTCAAAGACAATATGATGACAATAAATTCTGTTACTGGTCAAGACGTAGATAATTTTGTTACGTGGTACAAAAACAATCCAACACCTTACAACGACATCATTGATGTGTGGCTTAGTAACTACAAGTTTGACACAGTTGCTCATGAAAATTTTAAACAATATGTCACAACCTTGGATCAAATAAGAGGTTGCGATTTCCGTTCCACATTCAATCCTACGTGGTAATGGTGCTGCCTCTAGGAATCGAACCTAGTTCAATGGCTCTTCAGACCACCGCTATGACCACATCAGCTAAAGCAGCATTGGGGTGTCCGACCAGTATCGATCTGGTACTATCGCTTTCACAGAGCAATGTGCAGGCCACTACACTACAGACACCACTGGCAGAGGTATAGGGACTCGAACCCCAACGGACGGAATCAAAATCCGTAATGCTACCATTACATCATACCCCAACTGTACCATATAGAAACACACTCCTGGATCCTCGTAACAGTAATCCATGGCGCCGGCCGCCATTATGTGTTTGAATGTGTTTGTATATGGTAGGTGCGGTGAGACTCGAACTCACAACTTATCGGTTAAAAGCCGATTACTCTAGCCAGTTGAGTTACGCACCCATACGTTTAGGACCGTCGTCCGTCTTGTCACTATCCATAACAGGATCTCCTATTTAAAAATTCTATCTAACCAATACAACAATCCCACTACTCCTAATACAACTATAACAGCCCCATGATGTTTCTCCTTTAAGTAAGTGGAGCAGGATACCAGAGTCGAACTGGTGACTGGACGTTGGCAACGTTCTGTTTTACCACTAAACTAATCCTGCTTTGTTTGGTAGTAGGCCAGGGATTTGAACCCTGTCGTTCCAGCCCATCTAGCCAGTCTCCAGAGCTTATAAGACTCCGCCGCATACCAATGCTGCCTACCATTGTTGAGCACACTCTGGTAGCCCGAAGGCGGCCTTCCTGTCGTCGCGAGATAGGAACGCTGTTCGTCCAAAGTGTATGATTGAACAGACTAGCTAATCTGTTCAATCATTCCCATTTTACTTGGCTGTTCTCGCCAGCTGTTTCATCCGAGGCTCCGCCCATTTGGCAATTTATAGTGCTGCCGCAGTCTCGTTCCGCCATACACTTATTATCGTCGTTTAGTTAAACGGCGTAATTCATAATTTCTTTCTGCTTGCTTACGCAAACGTTCCATTTTTGCTTTCAACAATTGATCAAGCAACTGATCGTTAAAAATAAAATTACGCTCTTCTAACTTTTTTTGAAACGACAGTATTTCTTTTTCAGTTGTCATTTCTTCCTTTATAAAAACAAAAACCCCAGGGTTTTGAGTCCTGGGGTTTTATAGAATTTGGTTAAGCTACTATTAGATTCTACAAACCCCCAGAGCACAATTACTAATGTCACGTGTAATCGCTACCCAATAGGCTGGTTGCCCTAGTTCGGGTTTTGATATAAACGTTGAATGTAATTGTTGGGAATTCATCATAGTCTCTATTGTAGTTTTATTTATCTTTCTTGTCAAGAAAGTTTTTTAATCATGTTAACCAAAATTTGTTGCTGTTTTGTTAATTAAAAGTTAATTAACGATTGGCGATATACATAGTAATTTCGAAGCCGAAACGCATATCTTGTGCTGAAGGTGTATTCCACTGCATTTTAATCTCCTTGATAAATGACATACTGTCTTTAGTATGTATGATCAATTATACCTGATGTTGCAGTGCGTCAGCATACGCAAAATCATTAATTTTCTATAATTATTCCGCGGATCTACCCCATTTAATTTTTAACCAGGCACGTTCATGAATGTAATGTGCCACAGTCATAAAAATATTGATAATTATTGCACCACTTAGTCCTGTCCAAGCTGCGGTTACTAGTGTTGCTACTATTCGCCATGTTATTGCTCTAACTATGGTTCTCTTATGTGTTTCTGTCATTTCTTTATCCTATAAAAAAGCCCCTTTCGGGGCTTGTGTTAGCTGTTAAGAACTCGAGCCACAGACGTTATAACTGCCGCTATTCGTCCAATGTCTCTTAGTTGTTCCACAGTGTAGCCTTCCTTCTTTAGTGTTTCATAATGTGCTTTTACACAGAAGTGACACTTGCCCACAATACTGGCTGCTAGACTGTAGGCTTCGAATCTAGCTTTAGTGGTGCCACCGTGCGAGGCTATTGCATTCATACGCAATTGAGCAGGTAACCCGCTAAGATTACTGTCATCGGCCATTTCAACGTAAGGGTACCATACATTGTTCTGTGCCATGATTGCTGCCGCGGTTAGTGCCGCATCTCTCTCAGTAGCATCCTCAATACTGCCTTGGATGAACGAAACCAACTTACCGTTGCCGGTGGCCATTGCTGCTGCTAGTGCTGTAGCATTAGCCTCAACAACGTTCAGCGTCGATCTATTTATTACGCTGTCGAGGTTAAGTTTGGTATCTTTAGCATACTCAGGCAAAGCTTCTTTAATTTGATCTACCCAACTCATCTTTCTTTTCCTTATCTTTTTGTTGATCTTGATTTTTATCTTTTTTGAAGATCGCGTCCCAATTTTCAGCAAACTTCTTTTGACTCACGCTATAGGGACGCGGATTTGAACCTTTGCTCATTTGCTCTCCTTACATTTAGGGCAATGATAATTCTTCAAATAATCAAAAAGTTCACGGTAGCTCATTACAGAGTCTCTCCGCCTACTGTGCGGTTGCAAGCACATAGTTCGCCTGTTTGTAGTGCATCAAGAATACGAAGTGTTTCTTCCGGGCTACGACCAACGTTCAAGTTGTTGACAGTAACGTGTTGAATAACGTTGTCTGGGTCTACAATAAACGTAGCACGTAGAGCAGCACCTGCAGGTGCGTAGAATACACCTAGTTGCTCAATTAGGCTTAGTTCACCACGCTGTGTGTCGGCAAACTGAATGTGTTTGATCTTTTTTAGATCTTCGTGTGCGGCTTGCCAAGCTAGTTTGCAGAACTCGTTGTCAGTACTACCTGTTAATAGTACAGCATCACGGTCAGCAAAGTCCGAAAATAACTTGTCGTATGCTACGATTTCAGTTGGGCAAACAAAAGTAAAATCTTTTGGATAGTAAACAATTACTTTCCACTTACCGGTAAATGATTCATCGGTAATAGTAAAGAAATCATCCTTACCTGGATTAACGCCTGTTACCGCAAACTTCTCAATTTTATGTCCTACTGTTTTCATTGATTTTCTCCTTTAAAAAATGTTGCATTGCATTATATTATATATGCCGTAGAGGCCTATTGTCAACGGTATTTTAATAGATTTTTTCTGAATATTTTTTTATTACAGTAATAGAAAAAATCTAAGTCCGTGTTGTCCAATAAATATTTGTGCTTAAGGCTTTCAATTATGGGTGGACAATGAATCGATATGATGAACTTGAAATACTAATTAAAAAATTTACCAGATCAATACCAGACACAGAAGAATACAACTCCAGACTACAAGAAGAACTAGAAATTATTGCAAAGTTAGGTTTTGCCAAACATTTTCTTCGTGTTAGAGAAATACTGGACTTAACCCAAGACATACCACACATCACTAGAGGATCCGCAGGCTCAAGCTTGATATGCTACCTCATGGGCATCAGTGATGTGGATCCTATACAAGAACGCATACCCTTATCACGCTTTATGAATCCCAGACGTGATGACTTGCCCGATATTGATCTAGATTTTCCGCACTGGCAGCAAGAAACTGTAATGAATAGAATCTTTAAGAGATGGCCAGGTCAGAGTGCTAGAGTATCAAACTATGTGATGTATAAAGAAAAGTCGGCTATCCGAGAAGCAGCCAAACGCTATGGAGCCAAAGGTAGACTCAAACGAAATTTCAAGCTTGAGGATGTAGTACCTGCTGAATATGTGGGCGAAGCAGAACGCCTGGCAGACAAGTTGTTAGGTAAGAAACGTTGCATAAGCAAACACTGCGGTGGCATATTGATATTTGATCGAGCTGTGCCAAAGAGTTTGATTAATGGTGAAAATCAAATCTTGCTTGACAAATACGAAATAGAAGATCTCGAACACTTCAAGATTGATATCTTGGCCAATCGTGGACTGAGTCAACTGTGGGAAATAGATCAAAGAGATCTATTAGATTATCCAGAGACAGACGAAGCAACTGCTGCACTGCTCAGCAGAGGTGATGTGCTAGGTGTTACACAGGCAGAGTCACCAGCAATGAAAAGATTATTTAGGGCTATACGTCCTCAAAGTCGTGCTGACTGTGTATTAGGTACTGCTCTTATTCGTCCTGTGGCCACACAAGGTCGTCGTAGAGCAAGTGCGTTCCAAGATTGGACTAAAGATAATTTATCAGAAACCATTGTGTTTGAAGATGATGCTATAGAACTTATATCAGAAATACTAGGATGTGATCAATATGAAGCAGACATGTGGCGTAGGGCATTTGCTAAGAAGAACGAAGAGAAGATGTTCGAGTTCATGCAAAAGGTTGGGGATCATCCTCGTCGAGATGATGTCCTATTGGCCTTACGTGAACTGAGTCACTTTGGTTTATGTCGTGCTCATGCCATTAACCTTGGTAGATTGATCTGGGCACTGGCATACCAAAAGGCACACAATCCAGAAGCGTTTTGGCGTGCAGCACTTAAACACTGTCAAGGCAGTTATGCTAGATGGGTATATTGGCAGGAGGCCAAACTGGCTGGTGCTGTTCCTGCTGCCGGTGAAGGCGGCGAAGTAGCAGACTTGTTACAAGAAGGTCGCTGGCGTAGTAAAAGATTTATTCCAGTGTGCCAAGAGATTCGTAAACCAGGACAAGTGGAGTTTTGCGGATTAGTTGCCAACTATCGTGTGTTCAAATCAGGACCTAAAGAATATATTACATTTGCTACCTTGGGCACAGGCAACGGCAAGTATCTTGATGTTATATTACCACACGCCACCAGCTTTCACGAACAGCCTATCTTGTGGGGAACGGGTAAATTAGGCTACAAAAATAATTCAGAATATGTTACAGTATATCGTAGCAAGAAGATGAAACTCTCTGATATAGCACATATAACATGAAAAAAAGATTACACTTGTATCCGCACAACGGACCACAGACTAGAGCATATATTGTAGCTGAACCCGGTGCATTACGGGCACTTGCACAAGCAGCTGAAGATGCTGCTCGTGGTGTACTAGGATTCGAAACAATTAAATTTTACAGTTCAGATGGTCATGAATACGAACTGGCAATAGTTTGTGATGTCTCTGAAGATGAATGGCAAGACTTACCAGTTCCCAGCGATCAACGATCTGATCCTAGTCGTCTTGCTATTGTGCAGACATTTGATGAATTAAAACAATCAATTTAATTCATCTTCGTCTTCATATACATCATCGTCGATATAAGCACCGGGTGCATCATAGGCCTGGTAATATCGTTCGTTGGCAGTAAGTATTCTAAAGTCATATTTTAGAGCAGCAAACGAAGCTTCTTCTTTCTTTAGTAAATCGCACACCACAAAGCTGGTTCCACATCCACCTGAAACATTTTTAAATGGGCTGTGTTTGAACTCATTTTCCTTCAATGCCCGATGCATAGCTCCACCGTAGGTAAAGATAACGCGAGTAATACCTAATCGCTGATTGCGTAATCGTATTTTATCTATTATTGTAAGTTTGGAGATGGTAGCTTCGTTATCTGCATTGATAACTAGCAAACAATCTTTTAGTTTGATACTGCCTTTGGTATGAGAATTTGACGGAGTTTCTTTGGTGCTCCATGGCATGTCTGATGTGACATGATTGACATAAAAAGTTTCACCATGTGTTTTAACGACCCACATTGGTACGGTCTCGTCCTCTAAGTGCTTTTTGTTGAAATGGAAGACTACATCTCTACAAGCATATTCTAAGATCTATGACATTTTATTTTCCTTTAAATTTAGAGCACATCATTTCAAATTCAGATTGTTTTGAATTTATATGAGCAAATGAAGCTTTAGGGTTACGCTGTCTAAATTCTTCTTTTTGCTGTTCAATACAAGCATCGTATTTACTGGTGCAGCCTGTTGAGGCTAATAAAAAAACTATTATTAAATTACGCATAACAGTTCCTTAATTGGTGCGTTAGACAGGATTCGAACCTGCTGTAGGGAGGTTTAGAAGCTCCTGCTATTCCTGATTAGCATCTAACGCATATATTTATTGTACTACTTACGCATTAAACTATCAACAAATTCGAGCAAATAGTCGTGTTTACCACCATCCCAATGTTTTGCCATCCAAGAGTAATCGTCGTACCAATGTTGATCTGCTTCTGGATGACAACCAATTAAACCTATACGATCTTGTATAATTGCCATGGGATCGCCGTTTGAATATCGTGCAATAGTTTGAAAATTATTACCTATATAACTGCATCCATCATAAAAATACATGTTTGTATAATGATTTCGCCATTGTATTGGCATATATTTGGCGTGAGGTCTACGAGTACATGCACCTGACTGTTTTATATATTGCACTACTCTTACGTCGTTTAATATTCCAAAATAATCAGTGTCTGCCCAATATGCTCCCATACAAATACCTAAGTATCT
>Ga0129333_10007648_pt1 | contig 10197 bp, 11 predicted proteins | sample CPB6_08_DNA_FD_94474 | JGI IMG/M metagenome (GOLD analysis project Ga0129333, IMG submission 94474) | Freshwater to marine salinity gradient microbial communities from Chesapeake Bay, USA - CPBay_Sum_0.6_0.8_DNA | ecosystem: Environmental > Aquatic > Marine > Coastal | place: USA: Chesapeake...
ACCTGCTCGATCATGTTGTGCGTACCGGCAGCGGCACAACGCAGGCTGACTTGGCTATCTCGCGGATCAGTGTATCTACCTACGCGACGATCCCCAACAAGAACGTGCAGGGGCGTCCGATCCAGCTCTACATTCAGCGACTGCGAGATGCTCCCGAGGTGACTGTGTGGCCTGTGCCAGATACCACCCAGACTTACACGCTGGTGTATTGGCGCATGCGCCGTATTCAAGACGCGGGCGCGGGTGTTCAGACCCCGGACGTTCAGTTCCGCTTCCTGCCGTGTTTGGTGGCTGGGCTGGCCTATTACTTGGCGCAAAAAGACCCGGCGCTGATGGACCGGGTTCAGATGCTGAAGGCCGCATACGACGAGCAGTTTGACTTGGCTGCGGGGGAAGACAGAGAGAAAGCCTCGATTCGGTTTGTGCCGCGCATGTTCAGGTCGAGGTAGCCATGGGCAATCGGTTCGCAGCAGGCAAAAAGGCATTCGGATTCTGCGATGTTTGCGGGTTCCGTTATGCCTTGCCCAAGCTGAAAGAGCTGATTGTGCGTACCAAGAAAACCAACGTGCTGGCGTGCACGGAGTGCTGGAATTCAGATCACCCGCAAAACATGCAGGGGATGTACCCGGTAGACGATCCGCAGGCCTTGCGCAGACCCCGCCCAGACCAGTCGCTGGTGTACACATCGGCACAAAATGGGTCGCGGGATATAGAGTGGGGTTGGAATCCTGTAGGCGGCGCTGCTGCTAATGCAACAGGGCTAACTCCTAACAGCCTGCACGCAGTAGGGGCGGTTGGGCAAGTAACAGTCAACTAGGAGAATTGAAATGGGTATGAAAGAAGTTGCCAAGGGCGAAGCGGAAAAGGCTGTGAAAGCCCACGAGAAGTCCATGCATGGCGCCAAAGGCTATGCCAAGGGTGGCGTTACCAGTCTCCAGCGTAAGCAGCTTGGGCGCGGTTTGGCCAAGGTTGCCAACCAGAAGAAATCGTCTTTTGCTTACAAAGGCCAGAAGACCAATGTTTAGCCGCAAGCTGATGGGCAAAGAAGTCGGCGCGGCATCAACCTATGCGGAGCCACATACCATGCAAGGCAAAAAAGTTACGCCTGTAAAAGCAGGCAAAGAAATGCCGTTTGAGCAAAAGAAAGGCTGGAATCCTGACGATGGCGTGTCCATGACGGCTAACGATAAGATCAAAACTTCCGGCATCAAAATTCGCGGCACAGGCGCAGCGACTAAAGGCGTGACGGCTCGCGGCCCGATGGCGTGAGGTGAGCATGGATTACGCCTCGCTTTGCACCAACATTCAGGACATCTGTGAAAATACTTTCACAGCGGACCAGCTCGCCATGTTTACCGAGCAAGCTGAGCAGAAAATTTACAACACTGTCCAGATTCCAGCGTTGCGTAAAAATGTGACCGGCACGCTGACTGCTACAAACAAGTATTTGAGTACCCCCGCTGATTTTCTTTGGACGTACTCGCTGGCTGTTATTGATGCAGATGGCGCGTATTACTACTTGCTAAACAAAGATGTGAACTTTATTCGAGAAGCATACCCTGTGCCGACGAACACCGGGCGGCCACAGCACTACGCTTATTTTGACGATAACACGTTCATTCTTGGCCCGACCCCAAACTCCAATTATTCTGTCGAGTTGCACTACGGCTACTACCCAGAATCTATCGTGACTGCTGGTACTACGTGGCTGGGAGATGAGTTTGATTCGGCACTGCTTAATGGAGCTTTGGTAGAAGCTATCCGTTTTATGAAGGGCGAACAGGATATGGTTCAGCTCTATCAAACATTGTATGTGCAGGCAATTGGGCTGCTTAAAAATCTTGGCGATGGCAAGCTGCGTCAGGATGCTTATCGGTCTGGCCAATTCCGCGAAAAGGTAAGTTGATATGGCTATTACACAGGCGATGTGTTCTTCGTTCAAGCAGCAAATCCTGCTTGGCGAACATGATCTGGATACTGATGTAATTAAAATCGCGCTGTACACCAGCAGCGCGACACTGAGCGCAGCCACAACCGTATATAGCACATCAAACGAAGTAGTCGGTACTGGCTATAGCGCTGGCGGGAACACGTTGACAGGTGCAGTGGTAACGCTTGACGGCACGACAGCCGTGGTAGATTTTAATGATACCACATGGGCTAGCGCGACAATTACCGCAAGGGGTGCGCTGATCTATAATAGCAGTAAGTCCAATAAGGCCGTTGCAGTGTTAGATTTTGGGTCAGATAAGACTTCAACATCGGGCAATTTTACAATTAACTTCCCGGCAGCTACGGCTGGGTCGGCAATTATTCAGGTGGGTTAATGTCGACAATCGTTACGCGAGCAGGTAAGGGATCGGCGCTTACCTACGCCGAGGTCGATTCAAACTTTACCAATCTAAATACTGACAAGTATCAGTCGGGGTCAGCGGCGTCATTGGCGTCGCTGACATTGGCTTCCGCGCTACCCGTGCTGAGTGGCGGAACAGGAGTAACTTCTAGCACTGGAAGTGGCGCAGTGGTGCTATCAGTAAGCCCCGCATTAGTCACGCCTGCACTCGGAACGCCTACGTCTGGCAATTTCAGCACTGGCACATTTACATGGCCGACTTTTAATCAAAACACAACAGGCCAATCAGGAAGTGTTGCCAACGCGCTCACAATCGGCACAGGTTTATCTGGGGCATCGTATAACGGTTCATCTCCAGTAACAATCTCGATTGACGGAACAGTCGCCACTTTGTCCGGTACACAAACGCTTACTAATAAAACAATCAGTGGAGCAAATAATACTCTAAGCAATATTGGAAATTCTTCATTGCTTAATAGTTCAGTGACAATTGGAACGACGTCAGTAGCACTCGGCGCGACTAGCACAACGATTTCTGGCTTAAATTCAGTAACGCTTACGGCGGACCCAACATCAGCGTTGCAAGTCGCAACAAAGCAATATGTTGATGCAGCAGTAAGCAACACTAATTATCACGCCGCGTCTAGCTACGCAACGACGGCTGACTTGGGGTCGGTGACGTACAACAATGGCTCGTCTGGCATTGGGGCAACTTTGACAAATGCTGGTACGCAAGCGGCGTTGGTTGTTGATGGATACACCATGACTGCGGCAGATGTCACCAACGCAGTTCGTATCTTGGTGAAAAACCAATCCATTGCATCACAAAACGGCATTTATGTTTTAACTAATCAAGGGTCAGTCTCAACAAATTGGGTATTAACTCGGGCAACGGATTTTGACCAAGTTGGAACAGGTCAAAATGAAGTTGCGCCTGGCGATATAACCTACATTTTGAAAGGGACAATCAATGCAAACACGCAGTGGGTTCAAACGACTGATTTCCCAATCACAATCGGAACAACTTCTCTTGTATTTGTTCAAGTTGCCTCGCCAAGTTCATATACGGCAGGAACAGGTCTTACGCTCACGGGAACGCAGTTTAGCTTAACGTCTCCAGTAACTGCGGCGCTTGGTGGAACTGGACAAACTAGTTACACAGTTGGCGATTTGTTGTATGCAAATACAGCAACATCGTTGGCAAAACTTGCGGATGTCGCCACGGGCAATTCCCTCATTTCGGGCGGTGTCGGTGTTGCGCCGAGCTGGGGCAAGATCGGCCTGACAACTCATGTGTCCGGCACTTTGCCAGTTGCCAACGGCGGAACCGGACTTACTGCCGGGACGTCAGGCGGAGTTCTTTATTACTCAGATACCGGAACGTTGGCAAGCTCCGCAGTGCTTACTGCTAACGCGCTTATGGTTGGTGGGGGCGCAGGAGTAGCGCCATCTACTATCACGACCGGCACTGGCGTAATAACTGCTCTGGGCGTTAATACTGGCACCGCTGGCGCGTTTGTTGTTAATGGCGGCGCGCTTGGTACGCCGTCGTCTGGTACGCTGACAAGCTGCACCGGGTTGCCGATTTCAACAGGCGTGTCCGGCCTTGGCACCGGCATCGCTACGTTTCTTGCCACGCCATCTAGTGCGAACCTGGCTGCCGCAGTTACAGACGAAACTGGCAGCGGCGCATTAGTATTTGGCACCAGCCCCACCATCGCCACGCCGACCATTACCACATCCGCAACCGTCCCGCTTATTATCGGCGGCACCGGCACCACTAGCGCGCTGAGATTGCGATCTACTTCCGGTGTAGGCACCACGGGCGCAGACATTATTTTCCAAACCGGAAATAATGGCGCAACGGAAGCAATGAGGATACTTAATAATGGAAGTATCGGTATCGGGACAACAACTCCAGTCGCCGTTTTAGAGTCTGCAAATTCATCTGGGGGCTTTAATTTTGGGTCCACCGTTTCAATATCAACAACAGATGGCCCTGCTTATTTTGGTCGAAAATCCAGGGGTTCTTTAACTGTTCCAACCGCAGTTTTAGCTAATGATACGCTTACATACTTTACTGCCGGAGGGTATACAGGAACGGCATGGACAACTTCGCGCGGATATATGTCAATTTTAGCGTCACAAAATTGGACAGGCACCGCAAACGGGACGGATATAGCGTTTTTTACGACACCAACCAACACAACGTCAGTATCCGAAAAGTTACGGATTAAAGCTGATGGAAACGTTGGGATAGGCACTAGTTCGCCATCTTCTAAGTTGGACGTCGTAGGTTCAATTTGTTCGAACACAACCACGTATCCAAATTTTAATTACAACGCAGATTACAGAATTACTTTTGGCGAGAATTTTGCTCCACCAAATGAAACCGGCTCAGTTGTTCAGTTTGGGTCTGGTGTTAATACTAAAAATATGATTTTTGCGTTTTCAAAAACGAACGTTAATACTTCGTTTTTTGGAAATGATGGGTCAAAAATGGTTATTGGCTCCGAAGGTTCATTGCCAATTACATTTAGGACTGGTTTAGGGTATTACGATCCCGATATTTTAAACAGCGGAACTGAACGAGTAGTTTTAGATTCTAATGGAAATTTTCGAATTACCAGCTCTGGGGGATTAGGGTACGGCACTGGCTCGGGCGGCGCTGTTACGCAAATAACTTCGCGAACAACCGGCGTGACACTAAATAAAACAAACGGTGCTATCACTTTAGTTTCGGCTGCGGGAACTACCGCTTGGACGTCTTTTACGGTAACTAACAACACAGTGGCGACAACAGATACTGTAATTATTTGTCAAAAATCTGGGGCCAACCTTTACGAAATCCATATTACGGCGGTATCCGCAGGTAGTTTCAGAGTTTCTTTTAGGACTACAGGCGGCACGACAACCGAGCAGCCTGTGTTTAATTTTTCTGTAATCAAAGCAGTGACGAGCTAGATGACTGACGTTACCGTTTTTCTTGCGCCTGTACCAGCGGCATATACCACGTTCGATGAGTACGTTGTTGCAAACTATTGGGACGATGGGTATGTAGTCAGCTATGCGTGTGCGTATAGCGTTACCGGAGGGGCTAACGTCTATCCGGCTGGCGTGTCTGCCCTTGGTTCGGTTGGCACTGTCAGTGTTAGCGGAACTGCGGAGGTCTATCCGACCGGCGTATCGGCCACTGGGGCTGTGGGCACTGTCAGTGTTGCTGCGGCGGCTGAAGTGTACTTGCTCGGGGTTTCCGCTCTTGGGGCTGTGGGCACTGTCAGTGTTAGCGGAACTGCGGAGGTCTATCCGACCGGCGTTAAAGCAACTGGCGTTATTGGGACCGTGAATGTTTGGGGGATTATTGATGATGGCCAAGTGCCAGATTGGACGGGGATTATTCTGCCTTCGGGCGTTTGGGTCCCCATTTCAGACTTACAGACTGCCGCATGGTCAGGCATTGACGACACACAAAGTCCAAGTTGGGCAGACATTCCGCCGACAGTCAGTATCTGGTCGGTAGTCAATGACACGCAGGCGCCCGAATGGAATAATGTTTCAAATACTCAAACCCCCGGTTGGGGTGCGCTAGACGATACGCAAGCCACGGCATGGACAGTAGTAAACGACAGTCAGACTTCGGGTTGGAGCTCGGTAGCGGACACGCAAACCCCTAATTGGCAGCAGTTGGCTGCGTGAGGACAAAACATGGCAACTTCATATACATCGCTTCTCGGCTTGGCTCTTCCCGTTACCGGGGAGCTTGCCGGCACATGGGGCGACACGGTAAACAACTCCATCACCTCGCTGCTGGACACCGCAGTAGCCGGCACCACAACTCTTTCTACCGACGCGGACGTAACGCTCACAACCACTACCGGCGCGACTAACCAAGCGCGTCAGGCGATTCTGCTGTGCTCGGGCGCGCGCACGGCGACCCGCAACATTACCGCACCGGCGCAATCCAAAATTTACGCCGTGGTGAACAACACCACAGGCGGCTATGCGGTAGTCATTCGCGGGGCAGGCCCCACCACTGGCGTGACTGTGGCCAACGGCAAGACCGCTGTGGTTGTATGGAACGGCGCAGATTTTGTTGAAGTCGCCCCGGCGGTAGCCACAAACCTATCAGGCGGTGCCGCAGGATCACTACCGTACCAAACCGGTGCAAGTGCAACGACATTTCTTAGCATTGGCGCGGCAGACTACGTTCTGACATCGACTGGCACTGCCCCAACATGGACGCTTAATACCGGCACCGGTAACGTGGTGCGCGCGACCAGCCCCACGATTACAACGCCGACTATCGCCACTTCCGCCACGGTACCCTTGCTTATCGGCGGCACCGGCACGACCAGCACGCTCGCCCTGCGCTCCACCTCCGGCGTGGGCACCACGGGTGCGGACATCATCTTCCAGACCGGCAATAACGGCGCAACGGAAGTGATGCGAATTCTGAATAGCGGGGTCGTCGGTATCGGCATCGCTGCGCGCAACGCAACGTTTGAAGTTTCCAGAAATTCCGAAGGCACATATCTCAAGGTTGGCGGGGACACCACAACAACCAATGCTCGCGCGCTTACTTTCACAAGCTCAACCGCGAGCGTTTCCAACGGAGCATTGCACACAATAAACGCTTCTTCCGTAGACGGGGTTATCGCCCTTGCCACGGCAAGCACAGAACGGATGCGTATCACCAGCGCAGGCAGGGTCGGCGTAGCAACCACAACCCCGCTGGGAAGGCTGGATGTGTCGGCCTCGGGCGGCTCCACAGCCAATGCTGCGTTGACCGCTGTGTTTGGCGCGGATGAAGGTGACCTGACCACACGGACAAACGCCACCACCAAAGTGGCGCGTATTGGCTACGCGCATTACACCACTGCGCAATCCCCCGCTGCGATTCTGACGGCCACATCAAACAGCACCGACAATCTGCTCGGGATTGGTGGCGGCACGGGGTCGCTCTCAGCGGCCACGGGGATTTTGTTCTACACCGCCGCAAACAATACGACGCTCACGGGTTCGGAGCGGATGCGGATTGACTCCTCGGGCAACGTGCTAGTTGGCGCAACAGCGCAAGTGGTGTCCGAACGCGCAAACATCACCGGCGCAACCAACACCTCCAGTTCAGGTGTTTATCCTTGCACTATCGTGCTGATGGATACCAACGCCTACAACAACACCAACCCGTCTCCGGGCGGCGGCATTTCGTTTGGGTATCGCTACAACGCTGCAAACGCAGCAACGCTCGGCCCTTCAATTCAGGGGTTTAAGGAAAACACCACTGACGGCGACTTTGCGGCGGGCATGAAGTTTTTCACACGGGCGAATGGTGTGCCGCCTGTTGAACGGATGCGCATCGACAGCTCGGGCAACGTCGGAATTGGCATCGCTTCAGATTCCATCTTTACTGCTGCCGCCAGCACACCAGTTGTGAAAATCCGCGACTTGGCAACTGCCGCCGCGAACGTAGGCGGTGCAATTAATTTCCAAGGCTATACCAACGGTACGACTGCCCTCAATAACTTTTCGATTATCACAGGCGCAAAAGAGAACGGCACTGCTGCAAACGGCGCAGGGTATTTTTCAATCCAAACTTCCAACTCTGCGGGAGTGGCTTCGGAACGGATGCGCATCGACAGCTCGGGCAACGTAGCGGTTGGCACCACATCACCCCTTGCCAACACTAGACTTCATGTCCAGCGAGATGCAACCGCCAACTACACCACCACTTACACGCCCGGCACAACGCCGACAAACTTGGTGTTGCGTGATCTCTCGGACACCGCCACATACACAACGCCATACAGCACACTGTCTTTTGGTGCGGGCAGCTCGGGTTCGGGATGGTCGTATATTACCGGAGGCCGTGAAGGCGCGGGCACGTCGTTTATGGCGTTTGGCACAGGCACAGCGTCTACTGCAACCGAACGCATGCGCATCAATTCCACGGGCAACTTGTTGATTGGCGGCACCTCTCCGCAAGGCAATTCCAGAATTGAGCTGCTCGGTACCGATGATGCGACCAGCACCATCTCGCTTTATCGCTCCGATTCGGCGCAGCGAACAGTTGTCGGTGCGCAATATATCGGTACGTTCACAAATACCAATTTCGATTTTTATACAAACTCAACGCAAAAAATGCGACTTGCTGCGGGTGGGCAGTTGTTGCTTGGAACCTCTACAGGCTCCGCTCTTGCGCAAAACTACATTGACATCAACGCCACATCAAACTGCGGGGTCTTTTTCAAAGCCACGGATGTCACTCAAGGCTATGTCTATGCGGATGACGCCGCTGATGAGTTTCGTTTAGCCGCAACCGGGGCCAGCAACGTAAATAAGATGACCTTCTACACAGGAGGGTCAGAGCGCATGCGCATCACCAGCGCAGGCAACGTCTCAATTGGCGGCACAGCAAACCGTGCAACGACTGTCGGCACAGCAGCACTCAATATCTTCAACGGCACTGCCCCGGCCGGAACTCTGACCAACGGCATTTCAATCTACTCGAATGCTGGTGAGGCTTATGTGATGGACGCAGCGGGCAACGCCACACTGTTCTCGCCGCATGATGCTGAAACGAACGAGTGGATTTTTAAGTCCAAGCACACGCCCACAGGCAAGGTGCTGAAGATTGATGTGGAAAAGATGCTGCGATTCATCAACGACCATTTCGGCCTTGATGCGATTCACGAATTCACGGAATAGGAGCGCAGAATGAACCCGGTACTGATTCAAGCATTGGTTCGGCACATCCTCACCGCGATTGCGGGGGGATTTGCTGTCAAGTATGGTGTTGATGGAACGACTTTGGATGCGATTATTGGCGGCGCTGCGGCGGCTGCTGGTGTGGGCTGGTCAATTTACGACAAGAAAAAGGGGCAGTGAAATGGCGGTGACTTATGTGTGGCAACTCGGACCGCTGAACGTCAAGCTAGCAGAAGACGGCTTGACTCAGGTGGTGTATAACGTACATTGGCGCTTGGTTGGTACTGACGGGGAATATTCTGCTAGTGCGTATGGTACGGCGGGTATTTCTGCCCCGACTTCTAATGACTTCACGCCTTACGATCAGCTTACCGAAGAACAGGTGCGGGCGTGGGTGATTGAGGCCTTGGGAATTGACCAAGTGGCCGCATATGAGGCAAACATCGTCAGGCAGATTGAAGCACAGAAGACTCCTGTCGATGCCGCCCTTCAACCACCTTGGAGCAACTGATGATTAAGCTGGAACTGTCGCTGGAAGAAACGCAAATTGTATTGGTCGGCCTGTCTAAGCTGCCGTATGAAGCGGTAGCTGGGCTGATTGATAAAATCGAAGACCAAGCACAACCCCAAGTCCAGCCTGCGGAAGAACCCGCAGCAGAGTAAGCAGTACAATGGCGATGGACAGTCCGGCCTGTCCATCGTCTTGCAGTCAGCCGTGCCAGTGGGATTAAAACTTCTACGATCACGGACTGACCAGTGAAAGAAAACTTCGACAAGGCGTTTGCCAAGCTCATCCGGCATGAAGGCGGGTTCGTAAATCACCCCTCTGATCCGGGCGGGATGACCAATCTCGGCGTCACCAAACAAGTTTGGGAAGAGTGGGTCGGCCATTCGGTCGACGAGAAGGCCATGCGCGGGCTCACCCCGGAGACGGTCAAGCCGCTCTACAAGCGCAAATACTGGGACAAAATCTGCGGCGATGATCTACCCGCCGGGGTGGATTATTGTGTGTTTGATGCTGCCGTAAACAGCGGCCCGGGCCGGGCTATTAAGTGGCTCCAGCAGTCGCTCGGCGTCACGCAAGACGGCGCATTGGGTCCCAAAACACTGGCTGCGGCCAAGGCCGCTGACCCACAACT
>Ga0129333_10007650_pt1 | contig 10196 bp, 9 predicted proteins | sample CPB6_08_DNA_FD_94474 | JGI IMG/M metagenome (GOLD analysis project Ga0129333, IMG submission 94474) | Freshwater to marine salinity gradient microbial communities from Chesapeake Bay, USA - CPBay_Sum_0.6_0.8_DNA | ecosystem: Environmental > Aquatic > Marine > Coastal | place: USA: Chesapeake Bay...
CGGTGCCATGGGCGGGATGGGTGGCGGAATGCGCGGGGGGCCGACGATGGAGACCGAGGAGGTCCAGCCCTTCGTGATGACCGCCGAGATGATGAACCAGTTGATGCGCGAGAACCCCAACAACATGACCCACGCCCTGCGGACCTGGATGAGCCGCGGTGCGGAGAAGTCGAAGTGACCCGCCATGGCCGCAGCCACTCCAGAGATCCTCGCCTCGACGCCCGCCGAGTTCTCCCGACTGACGAGGACCCAGAAGATCGCCATGCTCCTGGTGGTGCTGGGGGAGGACACCGCCGTGTCCTTCCTCCGTGGGCTCCAGCCCGACGAGCTCGAGGCCATCTCCGCCGAGATGGCCAAGGTGGGCATGCTGTCCATCGAGATGCAGAACACGGTGCTGAAGGAGTTCACCGACGTCGCCATCCACGCGAGCACCTCGCTGCGCGGCGGATTCGATTTCACCCAGTCGATGCTCGAGAAGGCCCTCGGCCTCTACAAGGCGGCCACCGTCATCAGTCGGGTGCTGCCCACGCGCACGCCGGTCTCGTCGATGACACAGATCGTGGAGCTGGAGCCGCGCCAGATCTTCAACCTGCTGAAGCTCGAGCAGCCGCAGACCATCTCGCTGATCCTGTCGTACCTTCCCCCGGAGAAGGCCTCGCAGCTGCTGATCATGCTGCGTCCCGACCTGAGGGACCAGGTCATCGAACGGCTGGCCACCCTCGCCCCGACGCCCATCGAGATCGTCGAGAAGGTGGTCGAACAGCTGAACCGCAAGCTGGGCACCCAGCACACGCGGGCGCTCAACCTGACGGGCGGACTCAAGAGCGCGGCCAACCTCCTCAACTCGCTCGACAAGAACCTCACCAAGACGCTTCTGCAGAACATCGAGGAGCGGAATCCGGAGCTCGGCCAGGCGATCCGCCAGAAGATGTTCACCTTCGAGGACGTGGCCACGCTCGACACCCCGATGCTCCAGCGGGTGCTTCGCGAGGTCGACCTGCGCGATCTGGCGGTGGCCCTCAAGACCGCGAGCGACACGCTCAAGGGCGCGCTGCTCAGCGCCGTCTCCAAGCGTGCCGCCGAGACCGTTCAGGAGGAGATGAGCTTCATGGGTCCCCTCAAGCTGCGGGACATCGAGGCCGCCCAGATGCGCATCATCGAGCTGGTCCGCAAGGCCGAGGCCGACAACGAGGGTCTCAGCGCATCCTGATCATGGAACACGCCAACGATCCCATCCCCTTCTCCGAGGCGCTCCGCGAGGTGCAGATCGTCAAGGTCTCGCTCTGGGAGCTGGAGCGCCAGTGGCGCCAGCGCGAGCAGGAGGCCTACGCCCGAGGGGTGGAGGACGGCGAGCGGGCCCTGAGCGAGCAGCTCGTCCAGCAGCGGGCCGATCTCAGGCACATCCAGAACCGGGTGTTCGCCGAGCTGGAGGGGGCGATCCCGCAGGTCGTCCGCGACTGCGAGCAGGCCCTGATCGCCATCGCCTGGGAGACCGCCCGCAAGGTGGTCAACAGCCTCGAGATCACCCCGGCCATGATCGAGCAGGCCCTCGACGAGGCGTTGGGGTCCCTCCGTCAGACCGGTCGGGTCCGTGTGCAGCTCAACGCCGAGGACCTCGCGCTCATCGAGAGGGTCAACAGCCCGATCCTGCTCAAGGAGCTGGGCGGCGAGCGCATCCGACTTGAGGCCTCCGGCGAGGTCGGGCGGGGCGGGTGCCTCGTGTTCACCGATTTCGGGACGGTCGACGCCCGGCGCGAGGTCAAGCTGGAGCTCCTCCGCCAATCGATGGAGTCATGAACGCCCCGGGGTCATCCTCGAACCAGCGCCTCGGAGGCATCCTTGAACGCGTGCGTGGCACCCGGGTGCTGGAGAACCGCGGGCGTGTGGTCCAGTTGATCGGCCTGGTCATCGAGAGCGAGGGGCCGCTGTGCGCCGTGGGCGAGTTGTGCCGGATCGAGGGCGAGCGGAGGGGGGGAGACTCCCTGGCCGAGGTCGTGGGTTTCCGCGAGGGCAGGGTGCTCCTGATGCCCCTCGGTGAGACCCACGGCATCCATCCGGGGGCCGAGGTGGTGGCGATGGGGCATCCGCTCCAGGTCCCCGTCGGCCCGGGCCTTCTGGGCCGTGTGCTCAACGGACTGGGGGAACCCATCGACGGTCTTCCCCCGGTCCGGCCCGATCATCTGGCCCCCTGCATGGCCGCCCCGCCGCATCCCCTGCAGCGTCGACGGATCCGCGATGTGCTCGGCACCGGGATCAAGGCCCTCGACACGCTGATCCCCGTCGGTCGCGGCCAGCGGCTCGGGATCTTCGCGGGGTCCGGCGTCGGCAAATCGACCCTCCTGGGCATGATGGCCGCCCAGGCCGAGGCCGACGTCAACGTGATCGGTCTGATCGGCGAGCGCGGCCGCGAGGTGCGCGAATTCCTCGAGAAGGATCTCTCCGCGGAGGGTAGGGCGAAGTCGGTCATCGTGGTGGCCACCTCCAATGAACCCGCCCTGACCCGTCTCAAGGGGGCCTACTCGGCCATGGCCATCGCCGAGTACTTCCGCGACCAGGGCAAGTCCGTGCTGCTGATGATGGATTCGGTCACGCGATTCGCCATGGCCCAGCGTGAGATCGGGCTCGCGGTCGGCGAACCCCCGGCCACGCGCGGATACACCCCGAGCGTCTTCGCGCTGCTGCCCCAGTTGCTGGAGCGGGCGGGATCCGGTGCCGAGGGGGCCATCACCGCCTTCTTCACCGTCCTCGTGGAGGGTGACGACATGAACGAGCCGGTCGCCGACGCGGTCCGCGGCATCCTCGACGGCCACATCGTCCTCGACCGCACACTGGCCCAGCAGAACCACTACCCGGCGATCGATGTCCTCCAGAGCATCAGCCGTCTGACCCGCGACCTGTGCTCGGAGGACCAGCTCCGTCTGGCCGGCCAGGCCCGCGAGCACCTCTCGGTCTACAAGCGCAACGCCGATCTGATCAGTCTCGGGGCCTACACCGCCGGATCGAACCCGTCGGTCGACACCGCGATCCGCCTCCGAGATCCGCTCGAGTCGTTCCTCCGCCAGCGCGTCGATCAGGGGTCGACCCCTGCCGAGGCCTGGGCGGCGCTTCGGACCGCGGTCCAAGGGGGCAAATCCGCATGAAGCGTTTCCAATCCAGGGTCGCCCCGCTTCGCGAACTCCGGCAACGCCGGGAGGACGAGGCCCTGCAGGTGCACGCCGGGATGCTGCGCCGGCGCCAGGCCGCGGAGGAGCGCCTGCGGTCCACCCTCGACTCCCTGCTTCGTCACCAGCAGGAGGTGCAGGACGACCTGAGATCAGGTTGCCCCGCCTCCAGGCTCGCCCAGCACGATGGATACCGCGGGGTGCTCGAACAACGCCTCGAGGATTGCCGCCGGCAGTTCGCCGCGGCGGCCTCCGCGGCGGTGGCTTCGCTCGAGGAGGTGATGAGAACCCGCCGCGACCGCGAGGTGGTCGACCGGTTCTGTGCCAAGGAGCGCGCGGAGCACGCCCTTGAACTGCAGCGTGAAGACCAGAAGAACCTCGATGAGATGGCGTTGCGCCGAAGGCCCGTGAACGTCCCAACCCGAACCCGTCCCGTCCTCCTTTGAAATCCATGCTTCCAATGGTGGGCTCCCTGATCGGTGCCCTGCTGTACCTGGCGGTCACCGCCGCGGTCCTCATCAAGGGGTACAAGCCCCCCCCGCCACCCAAGAAGGCGGAGCCCCTGACCACCGGGCAGAAGATCGATGCGGTCGCGGCCGCGGCCAAGGTCAAGGACAAGCTCAAATCCGATCCCCCGCCTTCGTGGAAGTACTACAGCCTGGAGATCGACACCCTGATCGAACAGTTGCGGATTCGGAACGACGTGCTGACCGAACGCGAGGATCGGCTCGAGCAGCTCGCCAAGCGCATCGAGGCGGAGCGAGCGGAGCTCGCGGCCGTGACACAGTCGGTCGCGAGGATCCGGGACGACATCGATCGCCGGATCATCCGCATCCAGGACGACGAGGCGGCCAACGTGAAGCGACTGGCCAAGACCTACGCGGGCATGGAGCCATCCAGTGTGGCCAAGGTCGTGGCCGAGATGGATGAACGTCTGGTGGTGAAGATCCTCAGCCAGATGAAGGACGACCAGAACGCGGCCATCCTCGACGCCCTGGCCAAGACCGATGCCGAAGGGGCGAAGCGGGCGGCCAGCCTGTCCGACCGGATCCGTCTGGTTCCCGCGGCGAAGAAGCCATGACCGCCTCCCCGCTTCCTGTCGGCGAACTGCCCGTCTCCGTGGTCGGCATCCTGCCGGGGGCGGGTGCCCCCGGGGCGATCCGCGCCGGAGCCTCCGCGGTGCCCGTCTCCTTCGAATCGATGGTGTCGGGAGTCCTTGACGTTTCCGCGGCCCTCGGGCTCCCGCCGGGCCATGTGCCCCCTGGACTTCCGCCGCTGGTCCATCCGGCGACACCGATGGATCCGTCCGAAGTCGGCCCCGGTTCCGCCGGGATGCCCGCGGATCCCGCGAGGGTTCCTCCGACGGACCACCCTTGGAGGGGTCGCTCCCGGGGCGCCTCCGGACCTCACCGCGCCTCCGTCATCCCCGGCGCGGTCCCGTCACCGACGATGACTTCCAGTCCCGACGGGACCACCGTCGCCCGGGGCTCCCTCCCGGAGACCATCAGCCCCCCGTCGGGACCCTGGAATAATCGACCGGAATCCGCGGATGCCTCCGGATCGAAGCAGGATCACCGTGGTGTCGAGGCGATCGCCCGGTGGGCGTCTCCGTCCCATCCTTCAGAGGCGGTGCCGGAGCAACCGGGCGGGTCGTTCCGCGATGATGCCACCGAGGAGGTTGATCCCGATCTCCCCCGGGCGGTCGGGTCCGATCCCTCCACCACCGATGTCCGCCCTCCGTCGCAGGGGCGGAGCCGTTTCCCGGGGTTCGAGTCATCCCCCAAGGGTCCCGAGCGGAGGGGCGATTCCCCGGAGGCGATGTCCGTGGACCCCGGACTGCCCGACGTCTCCCGGTCGGTGGCCGGGCCCGTTGACGAGGCCGGTCGCCGCCGCCCGGGAAACCTGCAGTCCCCACGCAAAGCGGCGCGGATGCCGCGGGTCCCGGAGCCCTCCATGGCCGTCGACTCTCCGGAGAGCGTCCCCGATTCCGGAAACATCTCCCGGGGTCCGTCGCGGACCGAGTCGGTCGGGATTCCGATCCAGACGCCTCCGGCTCCGGTCGCGGTGGTTCCGATCGTGGCCGATGAGGTGGTTCGTGAGTCTCGACCCTCCCGCTCCCACGCCGTTGGTCCTGCCGAAGCCCCGGAGGACGGGAAACCCGCCGCCAGCGCGTCTTCGACCATTCCCGGGATCGTTCATGGGGCGTATCCCGTGCCCCATCCCCGAGCACCGGGGGCGATGTCGGTCGGACCTGGTGGGATGCCTGGGGTTTCCTTGGATTCTCCCCCGAAGACCGGTGGTTCTTGTCCGGTGGCATCGGAAACCGGCCTTCGACTCCTCCCGGACGGAACCGGCGGATTCTCCATGCAGCAGGGATCCTCCGAAACCGGGGTCCGACAGGCCCAAGAGGGGAAGCGTTCCCCGGGTTCGCCGTGGTCGGAGAGGCCGGGATTCAAGGAACCCGAGGCGGGTCCGATCCCCCTGCAACCGGCACTCCGAATCGCTCCGATGCCGGAGACGCTCCATCCCCCCGGATCGTCGATCTCCCCGGGTCCTCAGATCCTGCGTTTTCCGACCGGATCCGGGGTGCCGGCGGCCGGTTCGCCACCGGCCCTTCCGACCCACGGGTCGCCTGTTCCCGAGGATCACGGGCTCGAGGGACCCGTCGTCATGGCATCCGTGCCCATCCGGGATCAGGATCCCGACTCCCATTCCGGACCCGGCCTGAGCCGAATCTCCCTCCGGGAGGGCCTGCCCGATCCGGCTTCGCCAAAACCGACGGTCTCGGGTTCGGTCCGTGCCGATTCCAATCTCCCGGCGATCCTCTCGCTGGCCCAAGAGGTTCCGGATCCGGGTGATTTCCTCCGGATGCCTGTGGCTGTGCCGGGTCTTCCCCTTCCATCGCCGGCCTCGATGGACGGCATTTCGGACCCTCGGAGTCTTTTCCCGGATGCTCCCGATGCGATCCCGCAACCGGTCGCGTTCGGGCCGACACGGCACGAAACCCTGCCCCTCGCCCCGGGACGGGCTTCGTTGAACGGGGAGGCTCCTGCTCCTGCTCCTCTTCCGCTTCCCCTTGGCCCGAGCGGTTCCGGTATTCCGGCCACGGACATGGGAGGGCGTCCGAAGGGATTCGCGGGAGCGGCGATGGTGTCGGTTGCATTCGGAGAGTCCGACGGACGGTTCGCTCCGCTCCCGACCGCGCCTACCCAGACGATGCCGATGTCCACGGGCGGACCGGTCTCCCGTTTCGATTCCATCGACATGCCCCGGGTCGTTGCCCCGGCGTCCGGCCTCGTGTTGTCGGAACCGACGATCCCGTCAGAGGCGCACACCGCCGGGGTGAGCCAGCGGACGTTCGGAATGGTTCATGCGGCGGTTGTCGGAACGGAGGAGGGGGACGCGCCGCCTGCGGATGCACCGTTCACCCCAACCCGACCCGAGGCTGCCCATCGGGTTCCCCCGTCGGTGATCGAAGCCGGTCCCCATCCTCGACAAGAGTCCTGGAATGCCCCCTCGGATCGGCCGTTTTCATCCTCCGTATCGGCAAACATTGCCTACGATCGGGTCACGATCACCGGTCCGTCCGCCCTCGCCCATTCGCCCGGTTCCGCCGGTGATGCGGTGGTTCAGATCGATGAAAACCTCAGAAAAACAGGGTTTTCCAAACCGGCGAAGGGGGGGGTGCGGGATGCCGACCGGGATGGGGGGGCGTCATCGAGATTGGCTGGCACGACATCTGCGGTCCGGGTCCCTGCGATGGTCGTTCCTCAGGAATCCATGTTCGTCTCCGGACCGGTTCGGCAGAGGCCGGACTCCGGCGGCGTGCCCGTGGAGTCCGGGTTGTCCGTCATCGGTGGGGGCGTTGCTGAGCCGTCGTCGTCATGGCAATGGCCGATGCCGACCCGGGGTGAACCGACCCCCATGGTCGTGGCGGCCGCATCCCCCGAGCTTCCCGTTCCGAAGATGTCCGCACGGCTCCAGGAACTCCTCTCCGGGGAGTTGGTCCTTCTCCAGCGCCTGCGCACCGGGTCCATGACCGCCGTCCTCCGGCCGGATCCGGGCTCCGAGTTGCGCGTGGAGCTTCGACGTCGGCAGGGAACGATCGAGATCCGCGCCACCGTGGAAAGGGGCGACTCGCGGGCCATCTCCGAGGGTTGGCCGGAATTGCAGCAGCAGTTGCGCGGTCAGGGGATCCACCTGCATTCCCTCGAGCGTGAGCCGATCGCACCGTCCCAGCGGGGCTCCACCGGAAACGCCGATGATCCTTCGCCCCAATCGGGAGGCAGGGGGCGTCACCAGCATCCGGCACCCGAGGCGGGCCCTTGGGCCCAGGGGCGTCCGGGTCGGTTTTCCAACGAGCGCGGTCCATCCGATCGTTCGTCGGCCCCGTCGACCGCCCGGCCCCCGAACCGACTCCTTGAATCCTGGGCCTGAACCATGAACGTCGACACCTCCAGCCGAACCCTGGCGAATTCCTTCGGGACCCCGGCCCCCGCCGGCCCCTCCGGCAACATCGATCCGTCCGGTGCCGAGTTCATGGGCCGCAAGCCCAACCGCACGCTGAATCAGGATGATTTTTTCAAGCTCATCGCCGCCCAGTTCTCCTATCAGGATCCCCTGAACCCCCAGAAGGACACCGATTTCATCGCCCAGATGGCCCAGTTCAACACGCTGGACCAGACCCGGTTGATGCAGGCCGACCTGTCCGGGTTGCGTTCGCAGTTCAAGGGACTCCAGGCGAACCAGTTCCTCGGACAGTGGGTCTCCCTCAAGGATCCTGCCACGCAGGCCACCGTCGAGGGCCCGGTGACCGAGGTCCGGTTCAACGGCGGCGAACCCCAGGTCGTCGTGGGCGAGGTGCCCTACGATCTCTCGAGGGTCACCCTGATGCGCTCGCCGAACACTCCGGTGGCGTCTCCGGTCGATCCGGAAGGCGGTGCCGGGCCGACATCGGTCCCCGCGATGCCGATCGGCCCCGCCCAACTCAAGTTTCTTCCCGAAAAAATGAACCAGATCCTTGGTTCGATCATGCAGTAAACCCGCAAAACCCAGACAGCACTATGCTCAGATCCCTCAACACCGGAATCAGTGGCCTCCGTTTCCAGCAGGACAAACTGGATGTCATCGAAAACAACATCGCCAATGTGAACACCGTCGGTTTCCGTGCCGGGCGTGCCCAGGGAATGGACGTGTTCAGTCAGAAGTTGTCCGAGTTCTCGACCAACTCGAGCGCCTCCGAGATCGGCAGCGGCGTCACCCTCTCCGATGTCTACAACAGCTTCGGCCAGGGAACCATCGATGCGACCGGTCAACCCTACGACATGGCCATCGATGGCAGCGGATTCTTCATCGTCCGGGACACCGGCACCAATTCCCTCTTCGCCACCCGCGCGGGCGACTTCCGTGCCGATGCCAACGGCTACCTGACCACCACCGACGGTCTCCGGGTCCAGGGAGAGGTCCCGGGCGCCCCGGGCGTCTCCAGCGACATCCAGATCACCCTCACACCCACGACCCCGGCGCTGCCGGCCGACACCGAGGCGGTCTCCTGGCGCATCGAGCCCAACGGGGATGTGAAGCTGACGCTGCGCAGCACGCTGGTGCCGCCTCCGGCCACGCCGCCCGATCCGCTGAAGATCGCCCAGATCCAGGTCCAGACCTTCCGGGACATCAACAGCCTGACCAAGGTCGGAAGCAACCGTTTCAGCAACCTCGCCGCGGCCGGACCGGTCGGCACCGGAACCCCCGGTCAGGCGGGCAGGGGACAGATCCGCTGGCAGGCGCTGGAGCAGGCCAATGTGGACCTCGCGACCCAGTTCACGGACCTGATGGTCACCCAGCGCGGATACCAGGCCAACGCCAAGATCATCACCACCTCCGACGAGATCCTCCAGGAGTTGATCAACCTGAAGCGCTGATCCCACCGCAAACCATCCCATCCCTATGGCGTCCCCCGCCCAAGAAAAGAACGACGGCTCCGGTGCCGATTCGTCCGGCGGCATCAAGGCGATGTTGCCGCTGATCCTCAACGTCGTGCTCCTGCCCGTCATCGCCTTCCTGATGACCCAGTTCGTGCTCGTGCCCTCGCTCAACAAAGCCGGGAAATCCGGCGCCAAGTCGCCCGAGGCGGAGGTCGAAGCCACGAAGAATCATGGTGGCGAAGCCCAGCATGGCGGCGCCTCCGGCGGGGGCGGTGGACACGACGAAGGCGGGTCCGGGGCGCATTCGGGCGTCGCCGAACCCACCACGGTCATGATCAACTCGGTGACCGTCAACGTGGCGGGCACGATGGGCAGTCGGTTGATGATGGCCAAGGTGGGCCTTCGCGGGTCCCGACCCAAGTTCGATGAGTTCGTCAAGAAGCACGAGGAGGATCTCCGGGACGCGGCCTCGTCGCTCCTCCAGACCAAGACGTTGATGGATCTGGAGAAGCAGGGGGCGCGGAACATCATCAAGTCGGAGTTGAAGACAGCCTTCCTGAAGCTCCTGGGACCCGGAACCTTCACCGACGTGGTGCTTCCGGAGTTGGCCATCCAATAACCTGTCCACGGAAAGCCTATGTCGGACCCGATGGGATCGATGGGAGACGTGCTCTCCCAATCGGAGGTGGAACGCCTGCTCCAGCAGGTGCAGGAGGAGGAGTCCAACACCGTCGTCCTCCAGTCCAACGGCCGGAAGAGCAACCAGAGTCGCGACTCCATCGCGGCCTACGACTTCCGGACCCCGGTCTTCCTGTCGCCCTTCGAGCTCCGCAAGCTGCGCATCCACCACGAGGAGTTCATCCAGGCTTTGGCCGCACGTCTGTCGATCTACCTCCGGGTCGAGTTCGGCATGCAGATGTGCCAGTTGCACACCACGTCCTTCCGCGATTGGTGTGAGAACCTCAACAGCCCCACCCACATCTCCCTGTTCCGGGTCGAACCGCTCCGGGGCATCTGCCTGCTCGACGTTCCCCCGCGTCTCGGCCTGACCATCGTCGACCGGCTCCTTGGCGGGCCGGCCACCTCCGTCTCAGGGACCCGCGAACTCTCC
>Ga0129333_10007651_pt1 | contig 10194 bp, 19 predicted proteins | sample CPB6_08_DNA_FD_94474 | JGI IMG/M metagenome (GOLD analysis project Ga0129333, IMG submission 94474) | Freshwater to marine salinity gradient microbial communities from Chesapeake Bay, USA - CPBay_Sum_0.6_0.8_DNA | ecosystem: Environmental > Aquatic > Marine > Coastal | place: USA: Chesapeake...
AGTATTCACGAAGAACAATTCATAGAACTTTTGGATATGTATTATGAGGAAACGTGGGAAGGTGATTTGTCAAAACTTATCGAATACATTACGGAGGACAAGGTAAAACAACGAGAGCGTGATGCAAATGATTTCGATTCAGCCTTTTTTTCGCAAGATGGTTTAACGAAGCATAAGAACCTTGATTTCTACGATAACTCTGATTACCATTCTCAATACTTTTACTGAAAAACTACAAAGGTGAAACGCAAGAAGGGGGGGCAATAGCCTCCCTTTTTGTATTTTACAAAATACCATTACCGAAATAATTTATTTTACAAAATACTTTAAGTGCCGATATAGGCAGATGAAAAAAAGTTTCAAAAAAATTTGCATTTGTATTTTTTCTACTTACCTTTGGCAAAAATTAAAACAAACTATGCAAACAAAAGAAAGTTTAGGTGATGCGTTAGGTGTTGAAAATGAACTTGCGCTTATCACAAAATCGTTTGAATTAACGATGGAAAAACAAACATTGAGTGAAATACTGAATTGCCTTATTTGTAGCGAATTAAATACAAAGGAATTGGTTTATTGCGCTTTTACTTGTGGTCGCATACAAGAGATGGATAATGATAAGAAAACTAAAATGATGCACGATTTTGTCATTTATCAGTTAGCATCAAAATTGGGATTGTAACTAATTAAAATTTATATTTATGGAGAATCAAACGATTACCGAAGTTGTTACGAACAACGAAAGATTAACAAACCTGCAATTAGATTTGCTGAACAAACACGGATTAGCGTGGAGCGTTATCGAAGAACCATTATTTTCTCAAAGTGGTTTACCAACAACCAATATTGGTTTATTCCGTTCCGACAACAATGCTCATATCGGCACACACACAAGCCGTTACAACACTTGTCAAAATGCGGAACTTGCCAAATTACTTGTGTATGCTTGTTCACCAATAGCCGATTTGAACCTTGAAGGTTCAAGAGGTGGCGAGTTTTTCGGTGGTAGAAAAATCTTTTTTCAAATACCATTGCCAAATACCCAAATTGGAAATACTAAAGTAAATAGATACCTTACCGCACTTAATTCATTCGATGGCTCTACTGCCGTTGCTCTTGGAAGTTGCCAAACTGTTGTCGTTTGCCAAAATACATTTTGGAAAGCGTATCGGAGTAGTGATATTTCTAAAGTAGGACATTATGCTACAATGAAATCAAAACTTGAATCACTTACCGAACAAATACACTTTGCTATTGAGAAGGATGAAGAACAAGTTGCAATCTTCAACAAGATGTACGAAATTGAAATTAACGATAGTGACATTAAGTTTCTTACGCACAAAATTTTCAATGTGATGGATGAACACAACATCGGCACACGCAAAGAAAATCGTATGGCAAAATTCCAAAACGATTTGCAATTAGAATTTGCAGAACAAGGAAAAAACGCTTGGGGGTTATTCAATGGTGTTACCCGATACACGAATCATTCTATCAAAGAAAATCAATCTTTCAATGGCAAAATGGCTAATGTTATTTGTGGTACGGGTGCGAAAATCAACTCTCTTGCATTTGAGCATTTAACCAAACGATTCGATTTAATCAGCAAAAACTAAAAATCAATAGAGAGAGGGTCTATCTTTTTGAAAGGCTCTCTCTCTCTTTAATTTACTTGTATGGCACACATTTATTATGTAAAAGAAAACGAGATTCAAAGGATTCAAACTTATCCAACGTGGGAGGATGCTTATTTGTATCTAACGGAATACGCGAAAAACAATGGCTATCAAATGCGTGTCAATGGCGCAGTAAAACAAGAAACAAACCAATACATATTTCTAAATAACTTATATCTATGAAAAAAACTTTCCTTATCATCGCTACATTGTTTTGTGGCATCACATCCAAATCTCAAACAATTATCGGAGATTGCACCGATTTATCGGGAAATTGTTTCTACTATGTAAAAGAAAACATTATTGTAACCAATAGTGAAAAAAGCAAGGGTTTTACATTCAGTCCTTCGGTTGATATGAAAAACAAAAATCTTGTATGCGATGGCATTATTGCATCTATGGTCAATATTGGTGGGTGTTGCGAAAACAACACAATGATTATCTTATTAGCAGATAGTAGTACAATAACTCTTAAAAGTTGGAATAAGTTTAATTGCGAGGGCAATGCGTTTTTTCATTTAACAAAAGACGAGGCTCAACTATTGCGTACACACAAGATTCTAAAGGCGCAAATCAAAAATGGTCGTACCTATGATTCGTTTCAAAACTCCATTCCGACAAGCAATCAAGATTATTTCTTTAGGTTCTTCAAACAATTGGATGCTAATGAATATGTCTTGAAAAAATAATGGTGAGATTCGATGAAACTTATCAACGAGTGCTATAATTTACTTTGTTCTACATTTAACTTTACCCTCTACCTTCAAGGTAGGGGGTAATTAAATTTTTACAATATGACACTTGTAATTCTGATAACTTATGTAATTGGTTGTTTGGTAGCGTATCAATTGATGAAAAATTATTTTGGCGAATCAATGCCTACCGCAGAAAAAGATGCTTTGATAGTTTTTGCCACATTCGGAAGTTGGCTTACTTTCATTGTTTTCCTTGTAAATTTTTACCTAACAAAAAATAAAGATGATTACTGAAAATCAAGAATTAGATGAGCAAACTAAAAAAATAGTTTACGATACAATCAAAAACAACACTACGACAATTTATGTAGTGTGGCTTACAATTAAAACAAGGGGCAAAGGACTTACTAAATGGTATTTACTGATTTCTTATCTATTGGTATGTTATGGAATAAACTTTATGCAATTCCCTTTGATTTTACTATTTGCCCCAATTGTGCTTTTGATTTTTTTCGTTATGCTATATTTTGTAGATATGTACCTTATCATTCAGTCATTACTGAAAGTTCAAACCATATTAAGTCAAGAGTACAATGTAATTATTGACATTGATACATTAAACAAATGCTTCGCTTGGTACTCTTATGAAAAAAAAGAAGATAACTAAATTGGTCGTAGATAAATTCTTAACGAAAAAGTTTCGTTTAAGTAATCAGCATAATTTATCGGAATGGCTCAAAGAGATAACTCCCGAAATACATTGGATAACGGGTGAGATGGCATTTTATTCGTATGAAAAAGAATCTGATGCAAGTGGCGATAGAATTGTATATCCTTTCCAATTGTGTATTGATAAGAATAACGCGAAGGTTGAAATTGCTGAACTTGACCTATATGCCTACAATCCAAATGTCATTCCACACGAACCACAATTGTTACCATATCTGCCCGACAAAAAGATTCTAAAAGTTTTTAAGTTAGATGCCATACACAAAGAAAACTTGGATTCAACGGAAAGCATAATAAGTTTTCTTCATCCTATTCTAATTGAGTATGTTGAAAAAAAGTGGAACGTAAAGCCTAAATAAACTACTTAAATAAAATAGTTATTAACTTTGATTTGCAAGGTAGAAATTACGACTATCTTTGTACCACAAATACTATGAGAAAGAAAAATCTCTTTCAAGGAACGATAGAAAAATTCAAAGTGCAATTCCCAACCATACTTGAAAAATCAAGAGATTTTACAATTGTGGCATCGGGGATGAGCCGAAAGGTTGTTTTGAAGAATGGAAGCGTTTTAAGGTATTTCGGAAGTAAAAATCATCAAAGCAAGGTAGATGGTGCTTTTATTGTTCAAATGGTTCAGCGTGAGATAAATACACACATTGATACGAAAGGAATCCCCGAACACATTAAGATAAATGATGTTCAAAATTTCAATTTGAAACAGATAGAAAAAATTGTCAATAAGAAAGTGCCGATAATGGGTATTGATATAAATGCTTGTTATTGGAACGTAGCGTACAAACTCGGTTACATTTCAGAAAAACTTTACAAAAGAGGTTTGGATGATTGTAGTAAACAAGGATTGCTAATTGCGATAGGTTGTCTTGCAAAAAGACCACTCATACGAATCTATAAAGATGGTGCTTTAGTAGAGAACAAATTTGATGATGTTACTTATTTGCGATACTCTCCTTTTTATTGGAACATAATTCGATACACCTATGAAATGATGGTTGAATCCTATAAAATATTGGGAAACGATTGGTATATGTTCTTGACCGACTGCATTTTCGTAGATGTAGATAAAATGAAAGTTGCACAAAAGTTTCTTTCAGATTGTGGGTTTCAGTACAAAAATCATCTTATCGAATATACATCTTATGATGGATATAGATTGGATTGGTTCGACTATAAAGACAAAAAGACAAAGCAGATGTATGTGTATGGAAGGGATATAAACGATACTTGTTCTCTTGAAAAAATAAAAGGGGCGATGCGTTCATCACCCCCCTTACTGCAACTAAAAATAAAATAGAAAACCAACTAAAGTATGAAGATAAACAAGATTAGTCAGTCCTTAATGAAAGCGTTGTTCAACTATCGCAACAATAGTGAATGTGGGATTAGAATTTATGAAAGGTATGTAAATGGTACTGAATTAGAAACCTCCGATGCTATGAATATGGGGAATTGGTTTGAGTATCAATGCACAAAACAATTACCGAGAAATGGACAAATGCCCGAACCCGAAAGATTGAAAAATGGAGATTTGAGTTCGGCATATAGAAAATTGGACAAACAAATTTCAAGGTATCACGAAATCATTGAGCAATATGGTATATCAGTTTTACACACGGGATATGTTTTCGATAACGATGAGTATGGTACGGGGATTGCTGATATTATTGCTGAATGGAATGGAAAAAAATGTATCATTGATATAAAAACCACATCCAAAATTGATGACAAATGGAGTGAATATGGATGGGGTGATGAAAAATTTGAATACGTTGATTCGCCAAACACACAAAACTTGACTATACAAGCAGTACAATACAAATTACTTGCGTTATCTGATTTTGGAGAATGTGATTTTTACTTTTTTGTATTTAGTGTAAACGAAGAAGATTCAGCAAAGATTTTCAAAGTATTAGTGGATGAAGCGGTTATTGAAAAACACCGAGAAAATATACGACAAGCATATAATTATTTCAATAACACCTTTGTAAACAAGACACCAACAGAATTAGCAGTACCCGAACTTAAACGATGCCAACAATGTCAACTAAAAAAGAATTGTTCCTTTGCGATAAATGTGCCTCTGATAAAGGAGATACAAGTGTATTAGGATATATCTACTATCTGCGTAGTTACAAATATCGACTTGAAAGGTTATTACAATACGAAATGATTGAAACCTATGTAGAACCTCTGTATAGATGTTTGCTTTTTGAAATGGATTATGCAGAAAAATTAAGGATAGAAGAAGAAATAAATAAAATAAACCAACGACTATTAGAGTATGAAAGATTTAATTCCACAAGAGGAAATACAATTTCCGACAACGAAACTACCGAAGGAAATCAATGATGGCTTAAAACAAGCATTTGACAAATGTTCAGCAATTATTGGTCGTAATGAATCACTAAAAGAACTTGGATTTGCGGCTCAAATCATAAGCAAATCACCAACTTTACAAAAATGTGGAGTTACAAGTGTTATTGATTCGGTTGTAAACGCAAGTAGAGTAGGCATTACCCTAAACCCTGCGTTGCGATTAGCATATCTTGTTCCGAGAAAAAGCATTGCAACACTTGAAATCAGTTATATGGGATTGATAACCATACTGAAAAAAAGTGGTGGTTGTAAGTATATTGAAGCGTTTATTGTTTATCAAGATGAGGCATTTCAGTATAACCCTGCCGATGGTACATTAAGCCATACTATCTATTACGCATCTACCGAAGCAGAGCAAAAGCAACGTAAAATTATTGGATGTTATTCTCGCGCAGTTTTATTATCAAATGAAGTAGTGTTTTGCTTTATGCCAATGTGGGAAATCGAAAAAGTAAAAAAATTTAGCGAAGGTTCGGATAGTAAATGGTCTGCGTGGCAAAATTGGGAGGAAGAAATGATTAAAAAAAGCGTAATCAAAAGACATTTCAAAACCCTTGTAAGTAATGCTGAAATTACCGAAGTAGTCGAAGCATTACGAATCGAAGAAGAAAACAATCCACTTGTTAAATCCTCACCGAAAAAAAATATGTTCAACTTTGATTTTGAAGAATGATATGGAAAATAATTGGGAACTAACTAATCACGAAAGGCAAGTAATCTATCCACTTGTAGTACAAATCCTTTCACACCGAGCAAAAGAAAAAGTTTTTTCAAACACAAAGATTCGCAAAATTCTTTTAGAGTTTGGAGAAGAAATAACTGATACTCAAATACGAAAGATAGTGTATAACATACGCAAAAATGAAGATATAGCACTTTTACTCGCAAATAATGAAGGTTATTTTGTGGCATCAACTATTGAAGAAGTGAACGCTTGGATTTTAACTCATCAAGGAAAGATTGAGGCAATGAAATCTACTCTTGTACATATTCAAGAGCAATATGAACAAAGAAAACATAAACTAAAACAAGGTGAAGATTGTGGATTAACGGGTCAAATATCAATATTCGATTTACTATGAAAAAAGAAAAAATAAAATCAGCAAGTATTGAAGGTATAATGCTCAAAAAAGGTAATGAGGGTGATTATTTTTATACCGATAAACAAGACAAATCAATGACTGCCTTTGCAACTTACTATAAGCGAAAAATAAAAACCGAAAGAGTAATTGCTATTACGGGATATAAGCAAGAACCAAAAGCATTAACACTTACTAAAGTTACAATTTTATGAGTGATGCGCCACAAATGATTACAAGCGTTGCAGTATTTATATTCGTTATGTTTGTTTTGATTATTGTGCTTGACGTTTTTAAGCAAACCAAAGATTTTGAAGATGAAGAATAATGTTTCTTCAAAAATTTAGATAGATAGAGTGGCGTAAGTGGGAATGAATACCACCTTTGGGTAACGTCTTTGCCTTGTGCAAAGGGATGCAAGTTCGATTCTTGCCTCTATCTCAAAAGCAACTAAAAAAATAAATTATGGCAACTAAACAAACAAAAAGTAATGAATAAAATAGAAAGAGCAATAGCCGATTGTAAAGAGCAGATTAAGAATCTTGAAACTGAAAAGACATTAATCTATGCGGAAATAAACGCTTTGAGAAAACAATTAGACAACCTTGAAGCGATTGAAAGGAATGATTCAATCCCTCATTTTGAAAAAAAAACTGAATTTAGTCCATTTAATCCCGAAATAATGCTTTATGGGGATATTAAAGATGTGCCTAACACGAAACACGAATAAACTAAAATTAAAAAGGGTAAACAAAACTATTTATGGAAACTAACCGAGATTTATTACAAGTAATTCAGTCAGTAGGACTTGAATACAATTCAACATCCGTGATACAACAAACGCTTCACGAAAACTTTATGCCTTTTATCACACAAGCAGAGGAATGGAAACAAAAAGCCTCTGAATTAGTAGTAACTGACATTTCGCAAGTAACCGAAATGAAATTAGCAAGGGAGGCTCGTCTTGCCTTAAAAGAAATACGCATAAATGCAGACAAAAAGCGTGTTGAACTTAAAGAAGATAGCTTGAAATATGGGAAAGCGGTTCAAGGCGTTTACAATTTTATAGAAGGTAAAATTAAACCAATAGAAAAATACCTTGAAGAACAAGAAAAGTTTGTTGAAATTCAAGAATCGAAAAGAAAGGCTGAATTAAAAGCAATTCGACAAGAGAAGTTAAATCCTTATATGATGTTTGTTCCGTATGGTTTAGACTTGGGTGAATTAAGCGAAGAAGATTTTGAAAAGGCATATAATGGAGCGAAACTACAAATGGAAGCCAAAATAGAGGCACAACGAAAAGCCGAAGAAGATAGAATCGCTAAAGAAAAAGCAGAATCAGAAGAACGTGAACGCATAAGGATTGAAAATGAAAAATTAAAAGCACAAGCACAAGCAAATGAAAAAGCACTTGCCGAACAAAGAGCAAAAGCCGAAGCGGAAAGAAAAGAGATTGAAGAAAAAGCAAAAAAGCAAAAAGCCGAAATTGAAGCTAAATTAAAAAAAGAAAAAGATGAGAAAAAAAGGGTTGAAGCCGAGTTAGAATTGGTGAAAAAGCAGAATCAAGCCAAAAAAGAACCTATCGTAGCTTCAAAAGTGGGGCAAAAGGATATGGCAAGTCAGTTCCTTATCAAAAAACTAAAAAATGAAATTGGCAGAAACAATGCCGAAAACGATTATCAAGCAGGGTATAAACAATGCTTAATCGAGATTCTGAATTACGTTTCAGTTCAAACTTTGGAAATGGAGAAAAACAACATTCTCGAAGCCTTTAATGAAGGGCAAGAATATGAGTATCAGTATCACATCAATTCAGCACCAAAATTTGATTCGGAAACATATTTTGTTGAAACCTATAAAGGAGGTGAGCAATGAGTAAGCAGACTGCATTAGATTGGTATTGGGATAAGATAAAATCCCACTTTGAACACGATGGCGATTTGCTTGAAACCGCTTCATTTACGTTTGCTATCGCTAAAAAAAAGGAGCGCGAACAACGTATGGAGGCGCAAATGGATATGTTTCATAAGCTAAACGACCTGCCCTATGGTATTAGCTATCTGAATAAAAGAGCAGATGCGGAAAAATTTGTAAAAAACTATCATAAAAAAAAATCAAAGAAATCTAAATAATATGACAAACTTAAATTTTGGACAAGCAATCGAAGCCTTGAAAAATGGGAAAAAAGTATGCCGACAAGGGTGGAATGGGAAAGGAATGTTTTTAATTCTCAATGGTGGCTATTCCGTTGAAAAGGAAAAAAGCAGACCCGATAACCACATTAATCAAGATTTTTTAGAAAAGGAATCTCAAACTCATTTGCATATTGGAAAACATATTGATATGTGGACTGCTCAAAAAACTTTATGCGTGGGATGGTTGGCATCTCAAACAGATATGCTTTCGGAAGATTGGATGATTGTTGAGTAAATAATTAAAAAACGAAAATTTCATTAACAACTAAAAATAAATAAGATGAACGAATATTCAAACAACAACGAAACTGCCGCTTTTGGCAATACCTTGTTAGGTGCAGTGCTTTTCACAAATTTTGAAAGATGATTGAAATAATTAAAGAACAAGTAAAAATGCCAAGCCTAAGCACCGAAAGGAGATTTCAAAAGATTTGCGTAAATAATAAATGGGAAGTAATTGATACTCACAACGAAAATAAGACACGATACAAAGGTGCTTACGAAGATGTGATGATTGCTTGTCATAATTTGAATAAGAAATTTTATCGTGATGGTTTTATTTAGCATTGCACCTAACTCTTTTATATGCGCTACTTAACAAATTAGGTATCGCCTATCGCTTGACATTACATAAATAAGCGAAATATTTATCAATTAAAACTAACTAACGCGAAATAAGATGGCAACTAAACAAACAAAAAGAAAACGAAAATCAGTTTTGGACAAACCAACACAAATCGAAAAACTGATTCTGTCATTCCTTCAAAAGAAAATTCTAACTACAAATAAAGTTACTAATTTTCAAATAGCAGATTACATAAGTAGCGTTTCCGATTGTAGCATTAGTGACGCTGAAATAAGAAAAATAATCAATAACATAAGAAACCAAGATGTAGTTCTACTATTGTTAGCCGACACGCAAGGATATTTTATTGCCGATAATAAAAAACAAGTTTTAGATTGGATAGATGTTCACAAAAAGAAAATTGAAAGTATGCAGGTAACATTGCAAAGCATCGAAAGACAATTGGAACGTAGGTCTATATTGGCTCAATACTTTGGTGAAAAATTTTAATGATTCATTTTTTTATGTAATTTTGCATCACACACTTTAGTAACGTGAAAAAGCAAGAGGAATTTCCTATGGATGACATTCACTTTCTCCTATTGAGATTGTTGTTTTGGTTGTTTATTATTTCCCTTCTCTTTTTCATTCATTACGATTCAAAGCAACAAAAAAATAACGATAAAAAATCACAATGCTTGATTACCCCATCCAATTAAATACGCTTGAATTTAAGGCGGTAATAAACGAATTGGTTGCTGATTGTGATGAAATAGTTGAAACGGGTACGTTTCAAGGAAATGGAAGCACTAAAATATTTGCAGAAACGGGCAAATATGTTTTTACTATGGAGTGCAATGC
>Ga0129333_10007652_pt1 | contig 10194 bp, 11 predicted proteins | sample CPB6_08_DNA_FD_94474 | JGI IMG/M metagenome (GOLD analysis project Ga0129333, IMG submission 94474) | Freshwater to marine salinity gradient microbial communities from Chesapeake Bay, USA - CPBay_Sum_0.6_0.8_DNA | ecosystem: Environmental > Aquatic > Marine > Coastal | place: USA: Chesapeake...
AGACACCGTCTCGTACCGCGACAACACCGTCCTGGAGTCTCGGCAGTACGAGTACCGGGTGGCTGCCACGAACGCGGCAGGTACCTCCGGCTACAGCAACACTGTCAGCACCTGGACCGTGCCTGCTGCGCCCAGCCTGCTTGAGGGCTACGGAACATTCACAGCGGTCTATCTGGATTGGATCGACAATTCGTCCGGAAACACCGGGTACCGGATTGAGCGTCGGGTTCCAAACGGGACGTTCTCTCTTCTGGCAAACATCGGCACCGGGGGCTTCGACAACGCTGGCTACTACACCGACTCCGGCATTCCCGTCAACACCACCTACGAGTACCGGGTGGCGGCCACGAACGCACAGCGCATTTCAGGGTGGTCAAACACCATCACGGTGACGACCGACGGAGGCCTCGGATTCAACCCCGGCGTACCGGCGGCGCCGAGCGGCCTGACGGCGACCGCAACCAGTTCCTCGACCATCTCCTTGGCGTGGACCGACAACGCAACCAACGAGACCGGCTTCGGCATCGAGCAGTCGACGGACAACACCAACTGGACTCTGATTTCCGACGACGAAGTCGGCATCAACGGCAATTCGTACCAGGTGACGATGCTCTCCGCATCGACCCTGTACTACTTCCGTGTCCGCGCCCAGAACGAGGCTGGGTGGTCCCCGGCGAGCAACACCGCGTCGGCCACCACGCAGGCCGCGACGACCGTCCCGAACGCTCCTTCTGGGTTCACGGCCACCTCGAACTTCGCGGACTCCGTGAGCCTCTCTTGGACCGACAACTCAAGCGGCACGGGCCAGGAGACCGGCTTCGACATCGAGGTTTCCACCAACGCAGGATCGACCTACTCCTCGGTCACCACCACGGCAGCCAATGCCGTCTCGTTCTCCCACACGGGCAGGCTGGAGTCCACGGCCTACCTCTACCGAATCCGGGCCACCAACTCCGCTGGCAGTTCGTCGTGGGTCGTTGCCTCCAGCGTCACCACCCCTGCCGCGATCCAGAGCTTCACCGCAACGGCGGCCAGCTCGTCGTCGATCAACCTCTCCTGGGTTGACAAGAGCCAGGTCGAGACCGGGTTCCGCATCGAGTACTCCGAGGACAACTTCAACTGGTCGCTGCTGACCACGACGACCGCCAACGCAACGTCGTTCACGAACACGAACCTGAACCCGTCCACGACCTACTGGTACCGGATCCGGTCGAACGCCTACAACGGGACGAACGACTCGGCCTGGTACACGGCTTCCGCGACCACGCAGGCAGCCTCGGGGATCCCCGCGCCCACCTTCGACATGGACTTCACGACCAATCCGTATGTCGGGGCAGGCGGTCGGTTCACCAGGGCCAGCCGAGGCACGTTCGTCAACAGCGCCGGGTTCATCCAGGCGGCTGAGATGAACATGGCGCTCAACAGCGAAGACATGAGTTTGTGGATCAGCGTTGCCTCGACCGTGACCGTCAACGCAATTACCGCCCCCGATGGATCGCTAACGGCTGACCGAATTGTCGAAACGACCGCGACCGAGCGTCACGGTAGATACCTTGGGATTGCGCTATCTACAGCGAACGTCCCGCACACCGTCAGTTTCTACGTCAAGAAGGACACTCGGCGTTACGTTCACGCGCAATTCAACATCGGCGGTGGGCGATACGGGGCAATCTGGGACCTCGACACCGGGAGCGTCTCCGCCACGCTCAGCAGCGGAGGATTCACCAACACATCGTCCACAATTACGGCGGTCGGGAACGGGTGGCATCGCGTCACTCTGACCGGAACATTCAACGGAACTTCCAGCAACGTTCTGTTTGGAACGTCCGACCGGGCAGACTTCACCGGAACCCTTGTTGCCGACAGTCCTTCGTTTGCGGGCTCTACTACCGAAGGTATGTACGTCTGGGGCGTCCAGGTCGTGCAGTCTTCCAGCGCACTCCCCTACGTCCGAACCACCACGATAGCAGTCGGCACCCCGCGCATCACCCACGACCCCGTCACGCTGGTACCGCTTGGTCTGCTGATGGAGCCTGCGGCGACGAACTTGTGCCTGAGAAGCGAACTGTTCGACAACACCACATCATGGACAGCAGACGCAACAACCGTCACTGCCAACAGCGTAGCCGCGCCTGACAACGCCACGACTGCTGACTTGCTGCTTGAAACAACGGCGAACGACCCCCATGCCGTGTACCAAATCATCACATCTTCAGGTTCTGACAACAAATGCTTTTCCGTGTTCGTCAAGAAGCAGAACCGAAGCCAAGTGTTTCTGCAACTGGTTGGTGCTGGAACTCCAAACGTCCGCGCAGGACAACTGTTCGACATCGACAACGGCGTGAAGGTCGGCGGCATTCTGACGAGCCAGAGCCCGACCAACACGGCCAGCGGGATCGAGAGTTACGGAAACGGTTGGTATCGCGTTTGGGTGACTGCGGGAAACATGGCTGGCAACGCAAACCCGGTCATCGCTATCAGCGATCAGACCGGGAACAACACCCCAACCTACAACTCAATCAACCTCCCGACTTACACAGGAAACACGGCCAACGGCATTTATGTCTGGGGATGCCAGATCGAGGCGAACGCGGACAGGCCATCTTCCTACATCCCCACCACCACCGCCACGGTCACCCGCAGCGGGGACCAGGCGGGCATCACCTCGGCCAATCTCGGGTTCTGGAGCAACACCGCCGGGTCCATCGTCATGGAGGGGCGATTCACCGCACCATCGACTACCGGGCTTGGCTTCGTCCGTGCGGGTGTGGCTGGCAGCAACCAGAACATGATGATGAGCCAGAGGTTCAACGTGAGCAACCAGCCGCTCATGCGTGTTGCAGGGGCCATCTCCAACAGCGGTCCTGCGGGGTCCACGGCCATCCCGACCGTAGGCGTCCTGTACAAGAACGGCTGGAACTACACGACGACCTCCTTCAAGGGGTTTGTCAACGGTGCCGCAGGCAGCCCCGTGACGCTGACTTCGATGTTCACGACCGACACGGTCGAGTTCCTGCCTACCGGGGCAAACAACATCAGCTCTGCCCTCCCCGCTGTAGCGGGAAGCGGCATCCTGAGGCGGTTCCGCTACTGGAACTCGGCGCTGTCGGATTCCGACATGAACACCCTGACGACCTAAAGGACCCCCATGAACGACCTGTACCTAAAGACCGACAACGCCTTTGAAATGGCCCTGGCGCTCATCGAGGCCGGTGTCTGGAACGAGGACCAGAAGCCCACCGGCGTGGCCTGCGTGGATGTCGTCGGGGAGATCGTTGACAAGTCCGGCTGGCATGTCAACCTGCGCCCCATGCAGGAACTCAGCGAGGCCCAGCTTTCCGTCCTGCCAATCCTCGACCCGCCACCTGCCAATCCGGTGAGGGTGTGGTTCTGATGCCCCGCAACAAGAAGGCCCTGGAGTCCCTCCACGGGCTTCTCATCGAGGAGCTGATCGCCCGCATCCGGTCTGGGGAAGCGACGCCGACGGACCTCAACGTGGCCCGCCAGCTCCTCCGCGACAATTCCATCGACTGCGCCGCCGTGGAGGGCGCCCCGATCCTGAAGCTCGCGGAGAACCTGCCGTTCAGCGACGACGAGGAAGAGGCCGCTTGACAAGGAAGAAGGACCCGACGCAGGACTTCCGCAACGTCCTGTACATGGTCTGGAAGCACCTGAACCTGCCCGACCCGACCCCGCTCCAGTACGACATCGCCACGTTCCTCGACAACGGGCCCAAGCGCTGCGTCATCCAGGCCTTCCGCGGCGTCGGCAAGAGCTGGATCACCTCCGCCTTCGTGCTGCACTGCCTCCGCCGCAACCCGGACACGAACATCCTGGTGGTCTCCGCGAGCAAGACCCGCGCCGACGACTTCACGACCTTCACCAAGCGCCTGATCGAGGAGATGCCGCTCTTCCAGCACCTCAAGCCGAAGGAGGGGCAGCGCGACTCCAAGATCGCCTTCGACGTCGGTCCTGCCAAGGCCAGCCACGCCCCCAGCGTCAAGAGCGTGGGCATCACGGGCCAGCTCACCGGCAGCCGTGCGGACCTGATCGTCCTGGACGACGTCGAGGTCCCCAACAACTCCGAGACCCAGGTCATGCGCGACAAGCTCGCCGAGGCCATCAAGGAGGCCGACGCGATCATCAAGCCGGAGGGGCGGATCGTCTTCCTGGGGACCCCCCAGTGCGAGGACTCGATCTACCGGCTCCTGGAGGACCGCGGCTACCAGTCGCGGATCTGGCCCGCCGAGTACCCCTCCCAGCAGATGCTGGAGCAGTACGGCAAACGGCTGACGCCGATGATCGCCGACTCCTGGGACCCAAGCCGAATCGGAGAGGCCACGGAGCCCACCCGGTTCTCCCTGGTGGACCTGGCCGAGCGACGGCTCTCCTACGGCAACTCCGGCTACGCCCTCCAGTTCATGCTCAACACGGCGTTGAGCGACCAGGAGCGCTACCCGCTGAAGCTCTCCGACCTGGTCGTGATGGACTTCGACGACGAGCACGGCCCGGAGAAGGTGTTCTGGAGCGGGTCCGCCGAGAACGTCCTCTCCGACCTCCCCAACGTCGGCCTCCGCGGCGACCGCTACCACCGCCCCTTCCGCGTCCAGGGGGACTACATCAAGTGGCAGGGGGTGGTCATGACGATCGACCCCTCCGGCCGCGGAGAGGACGAGACCGGCTACGCCGTGGTCGCCAGCCTCAACGGCTGGATGTACCTCATGGACTGCGGCGGCCTCCGCGGCGGCTACACCCCGGAGAACCTCCAGAAGCTCGCCGACGTCGCCAGGCGGTGCAAGGCCAACGAGGTCCTCGTCGAGGCCAACTTCGGCGACGGCATGTTCAACAACCTCCTGCTGCCCTACCTGCGGGCGACCTACCCGGTCACCCTGACGGAGGTCAAGCACAGCCAGCAGAAGGAGAAGCGGATCGCCGACGTCCTGGAGCCGGTCATGAACCAGCACCGGCTGGTGGTCCCCCCTCGGCTGGTCCGGGCCGACTACGACTCGGTCGGCGACATCGCCAACGACAAGCAGGCCTCCTACCGCCTCTTCTACCAGCTCACCCGGCTGACCCGGGACAGGGGCTCCCTCCGCCACGACGACCGCCTGGACGCCCTGGCGATGGCCGTGCAGTACTGGAAGGACCACGCCTCGGCAGACGTCGAGGCCAACATCCAGGAACGCAAGAACCGCCTCCTGGAGCAGGAGCTGGACGACTTCGAGCGGAGCTGGAACAAGCTCTACCGCCCGAAGCACTCCCAGGGCTGGATCAGCCTTTCCCGGCGCTAGGTTGCCTTATGGCGGCTTTTGCCATTCAGGAGGGGTCCCGGGTCGTCCAAAGCTCGGACGCCTCCTGGAGCCTTCTAGGGCCACTACAAGGGAAACGATGGTTTCCTAGCCAGAAACACCAGGAAAGCCCCAGGGGTGCCCTATGGAAAGGCTTGGCCTCTGGAGGCCTGGCCTGAGCCACCAAGGCGGTCCTTGGGTAGACACACCAAGGACTAGGTTGATGGATGGAGGTCGGGACACCAGGACTGGGGGTAGGGGGCAAAGGGGAATGAATATGTATGTAAAGGTATGTAGAGGTTGCCTTTAGGTTGCTTCCTCCTTCCTTCCCTCCTTCCCTCCTTCTCCCTCCCAAAACGCTTACGGAGTCACCAGAAGACTTACGGAGACCCTGCTTGAAGCCAAACGCGAAGCCTGCCCGGAGTCGGTCACTGACCGTCAGGGGCAGCCGCTGGAAGGTCAGGTGGGTCAACAACCTGGCGGACAACTACGGCGTCTGCGACTACGCCAAGAAGGAGATCAGGATCGCCAAGGGGCAGCCCACGGCAGTCGAGCTCGACACGGTCGTCCACGAGCTCCTGCATGCGGCCCTCCCGGACCTCGACGAACCGGCCATCACCGAGACCGCCAACGCCCTCGCGGTCGCCCTGGTCAAGCTCGGGTACGTCGAGATTCGGTCGTAAACGAACCACTGGTCCCCAGAGGGGTGGGCGTCATCGCCTAACGATGGTCCAAGAATGGCGCAGCCCGCCATACGACGCCGTTGAGGGCTTCCGGCAATGTGGGCACTCAATCCCACTCGGCCCCTCCGGGACCGGCCTGAAGGTTTTCGGCGAAAACTGTGAAAGGGTGGGGGTGGAGCGCAGCCGCGCGTTTCCCCCCGCACCCCCGCCGGAGCGCGCCCGAATCGCGTCGTGTCACGCTTGCGTGTCACACACGCGCAAATGCGCCCGCAAATCGCACGCTTGCACGAGATCGCACATCTTGCGCCTGCGTCGAGCACGCATCAAACAGCACGCGCAGCACGCGCACGCCTCGATCACTTCGTGATCGGGGCCTCTTTGCTACTTGCCAAACGACCCATACAGCACGCACGCGCAAGTCAAGGCAAATCAGCGGCGGCCAGCCGGTTGTCACGGCAAATCACAAAAAATCTGTCCCGTAGGGACAAGGGGCCAAACGGCGACGAATCGGCGGTGCAAGCCGTTGACAAGCGGCGACCGATCGGCGACCATTGGGGCACCGCAACGGCGACCGTCGCCAAGCGGCAAGTCACCCGATGCTGACGTAGTCAGCAGGAGCAGCGAGTATGCGTATCACCCGATGGCTGGCACCCATGACATGGCAGGACCGGATCGCCACCAACAACCAAGGCGAGGCCAAGATCCTTCGGATCTACGACGTTCCCGGCGCCGCCCGTAGCGAGTCCGTGTTTGCCTACGTCACCAACGACAGCATTGACTACGTCAAGGGCGATGGTTCCGCCCTCCGTTGGGACCTGAAGCGCCACGTTGCTCCCCTCTTCGAGGGAGGCTTCGACGGCCAGTTCCGTGCTGCCGGAGCCTATCAGGCTCCCCGTTCCCCGATTGCCGGGATGGCCGTTGACAAGGCGGCTCCTGCGGTCTCCGGAGGAGACCTGGCATCGCTCCTCGGCGGAGCGGTTGCAGGCAGCGTCATGCCCCTCGTCGAGGAGCGCATCGAGGAAGCGATGCAGAGCATCGAGAGCCGTGTCAAGGACGTCATTGCCGATGCCGCGAAGCGTCCCGTCGTGGTCTCGATTCCCTCCGTTCCGGAGGTCCGCATCGACGGCACCGAACACTCCCGGTTCAAGGACATGGTCATCCTGACCATGACACAGCCCGCCAAGGACCGCAACGTGCTGCTCTACGGGGAGCGCGGCTCGGGCAAGTCGACTGCTGCGAAGCAGTTCGCTGACAAGATGGGTCTCCCCTTCGGGGCGGTTTCGTTCAGCGCCGGAGCATCGGAGTCGCTCTTCACGGGCCGCTTCCTGCCCTCCGAAGGAGGGGCGTTCAAGTGGCGTCCGACGCCGTTCACCCGGCTCTACACCGAAGGTGGGGTGTTCTGCCTCGACGAGTTGGACAAGGCGGACCCGCAGGTCGCCACGGCGCTCAACATGGCCCTCGCCAATGGCGAGATCGTGACCACCGAAGGTGAGGTCCTCAAGCGGCATGACAAGTTCGTCGCGGTTGGCGGAGCCAATTCGCTCAAGTTCAGCAAGGTGTACGCCGCGGCACAGCCGCAGGACGGCTCGCTCCTTGACAGGTTTGTCAAGGTCGAGTGGAACGTGTGCCCTGCGTTGCTTCGCAACGTCGTGGTGTCGATCTGCGGCGATGACAAGGGTCGCCGGATCCTCCGGATCCGTGAGAGCGTCAACGGCGTCCTGAAGGCGAAGCGGTTCACGGAGTGGGACGTCGGCATGAGGCTGTGCCAGCGCATGGCCTACGTCGCTGCGGCAGGCATGGACCCGGTGCAGCAGGTGCTGCGTGACGAGGCGAAGGCGATGGCAGGCCAGTACGAGGCCGATGTGATGGCGGCGGCGGCCTAATACCCGAAAGGAAATCCACGACCATGAACACTTTCCCTCTCATCCGTCTGATCGCTGCGCGGACTGCCCAAGCAGCGGCCATCCTTGCCGTGACGGCATCCATCCTCGTGGCCTGCGCCATCGTCGGCCCGGCGTGGGTCCTGCCCCCGCTCACCGTGCTTGTGTTCGCTTGGCTCTTTGCCTGAAAAAACACCCCTACGGGGTGGAAACGCCCCGGTGGGGATTCTTGGCGGAATTGTGTTGACGAGCGGCAACGGTTGCCGCATGATGATGGGTGTCAAGCGGCGAACGTGCCGCAGAAAGCGAGTCGAGCGATGCGGTGCAAGAGCGAGAACATGACGCTGGGCCGGACGCAGGTGTTCACCTATGCGTCGTTGGCCGATGCCGTGGCCGATGCCACCGATGCCGCCGAAGGGCGGCTCACGACCGTGAACGGTCGGCAGGTCAAGCGCCTGCCGGAGCAGTTGGCGTCCATGACCGACGATCGTGCATGGGCCGATGGCCTGACATGGGGCGATGCCCTTGCCGGGATCGGCGCCCCGGCCGAATGGAAGCGCGAAGCGGTTGCCCGGTTTGACTGCGGCGCCTATTCCGCCCCGCTTGCCCCGGCCCCGCGCCGCAAGGTTGTCAAGCGGCTGAATGACGGCGACACGATCGACGCGGAGCGGTTCGCATCGGAGTTCACGGTCGAAGGCGTGTGGAGCAAGCGGATCCGGGCCCGTGTGGTGCGTCCCGTGGTGCGTGTCCTGCTCAACCACGGTGCCCGCTGCGACGTTCCTGCGGAGCAGATGGCACGGAACGCGGCGGCGACCCTTGCGTTCATCCGGATCGCGGAGGATTCCGGCTACGCCGTCGAGGCGGACTGGGGCTCGACGTTCGTGATCGGCAGCCGGGACACGTTCGCCATTCGGGTCCGTGTCAAGGAGGTCGATCAGGCGATGGACTGGGACACGCTCGTCGGCCTGACGGTCGGCGGCGGCACGCACCGCAGCCTCGGGTTCATGCTGCGGAACGTGTGCCTGCCCATCGAGCATTGGGACTACGGCTCGTCGCAGCGCAAGTGGTACGACGCCCACGAGTACGACGCGGCGTCGCTTGGGTTCATGACAAGCGACGAGGAGGCCCGGAAGTGGCTGACCGAAGCCTGCGACAGGCTGTCCCGGCTGTCCACGGAGGGCCGCGAAGCGGTCGCAGCGTGACACGGGTCGGGCACACCCTCAAGGGTGACGGGGGTGTGCCCATCCCGCTTCATGCGGAGAAAGCGAGTGTTGACATGAGAGACCAAGCGTTCTGTGCGGGTGTCGTTCGCAAGCGGGTCGCAAGCGCCGGTGTGTGGATGCGCCAGGCACCTGGCCGCAAGGAGGTGTGGCACGAGTACGAGAGCGCAGGCGAGGTCGTTGCGTTCGCGCTGCGATGCGGGATCGTGGGTGAGCGCGAGGGAGCGGACCTGCTTGACACGCTCGACGCGGCGCTCGACGCCGGGTTGAACGGGCTGCGAAGAAAAAGTTCCCCTACGGGGAAGTCTGGCAATTCCCGGAAAATCGCGGCTTGAGGTGTTGACAGATGGCGACGAATGCCCGATGATGGTTGCACACAAGCGGCGAAAGGCCGCAGAAAGCGAGTAGCGGACATGAGACCGAGTTCCTGCATGGTGAGTGATGCGTTGGCCCGCATGAGGGAGGTGTACGAGAGCGGCGCGTGGCAGCGCTGCCCGGACGCCGCCGTGGTGGGCGTGCTTGCGTTCACGGAGGGCGTGTCCCCGGACCTGCTGACGCAGGAGGAGTACGAGTTCGTTACCGGGTTCGCTGCGGTGCTGTGCGAACACGGAGACGAGCAGGCGAAGGGAGGCGTGTCGTGAGGATCGAAGCAGACATCGACATGGACGAACTGGCCGAGGCCGTTGCCGGGCACATCGACACGAGCGATCTGGCCGAGCGCGTGGCGGACAACGTGGACGCAGAGCGCGTTGCGGAGTGCGTTGACATGGCGTCGCTCGTCGAGGCCGTGTTGGAACAGGTTGACATGGACGAACTGGCCCGTGCATTGCTCCGTGCCATGGCGGCCGGGAAGGGAGGTGCGTGATGTACGCAGTACTGGTCATCAACCGCGACATCGAGGACGAGGCATTGTTCGTGTTCCCCACCGAGGCGGAGGCGAGCAAGTTCGAGAAGTTCGTCGATGCCGCCGAGCAGTACCACGGATGGGACACGACCGTGCTCTATGCGGCGGACGTATGCGACACCGGGGAGCAGGCGTATGCCGTGTGGAAGCGAATGCAGGGAGGCTTGACATGAGCCGCACCGTTTCAATCACCCTGACGGCGGAGGACGCCGCGCTGCT
>Ga0129333_10007653_pt1 | contig 10193 bp, 8 predicted proteins | sample CPB6_08_DNA_FD_94474 | JGI IMG/M metagenome (GOLD analysis project Ga0129333, IMG submission 94474) | Freshwater to marine salinity gradient microbial communities from Chesapeake Bay, USA - CPBay_Sum_0.6_0.8_DNA | ecosystem: Environmental > Aquatic > Marine > Coastal | place: USA: Chesapeake Bay...
GGCGCCGGATAGGTGGAAAGGAACCACAGCAACACCACCATCGCGAGGATGATGCCGCCCGCTCGAGCCAAAAACAGTCGCGCCCGCTCCCACAAGCCGAATGCGAGATTACCGAAACGCGGCCATTGGTAATCGGGAAGTTCGAGCATCAATAAATGAGTGTCGTTGCCCCCACGGAATTTTTTGAAGGCCCAGGCTACGAGGAGCGCACTCGCAACGCCTGCAAAGTAAAGAGCGAAAAGCACTACGCCCTGCAGATTGAAGCCACCGATATCACGATCGGGGATGAATGCCGCAATGAGCAGAGCGTATACCGGGAGTCGGGCCGAGCAGGTCATGAGTGGCGCGACCATGATGGTCGCCAGACGATCACGCAAACTAGGAATCGTTCTTGTCGCCATAATTCCTGGAATCGCGCAGGCGAACGACGACAACAGTGGGATGAATGCGCGTCCGGAAAGTCCGACGGAGCCCATCACGCGATCGAGTAGATATGCCGCTCTCGGCAAATAACCGCTGTCCTCGAGCGCGAGGATGAATGCAAACAAGATAATGATCTGCGGCAAGAAAATGATGACGCTGCCGACACCGGCGATGACGCCGTCCGCAAGCAAACTGCGCAGCGGTCCGTCGGGCATGCTGCCCCTGACCCACTCTCCGAGCGAGGCCATACTCGCATCGATGAGATCCATGGGTAGAGCGGCCCAACTGAATACGGCTTGGAAGACAAAGAAAAGAATGATGCCCAAGACGAGCAGCCCAAAAAACGGATGAAGTAATACTCGATCCGCTGCGGCGATGAGCTCACTTCGTGCGGGCTCGCGATAGCCGGATGCAGCAAGAACTCGCGCTGCTTCGGCATGCGTCTGCTGTACGTCCTCCACCGAAGGCTCGTGCCATTCTGTCGTCGAAGATGTCGCAGTGAAGCCTTCGGGTAAGGCGTCGAGATGATGGATCAGTGCATCCGCACCGCCGCGTGCAACCGCAACCGTTTCGATGACCGGGGCACCAAGTTCTTTCGACAGTCGCTCGCAATCGATGGAATAGCCGCGCTTGCGCGCGAGATCGGTCATGTTGAGCACGACGATCATCGGCAATCCGAGTCGCTTCACCTCGAGGGCGAGTCGCAACGACAGCGGAAGATGGGTGGCATCGGCGACCAGCACGATGGTCTCGGGTCTTGGCTCAGATGCGAGACGTCCGAGTGCGACGTCGCGAGTGATCGCTTCATCCAGCGTGGTAGGCGTGAGGCTGTAGGTTCCCGGAAGATCGAGCAGCCGATACCGACGCCCTGATGCGGACTTGTAAAACCCCTCTTTTCTTTCGACCGTCACGCCGGGGTAGTTCGCGACCTTCTGACGGCTCCCCGTCATTCGATTGAAGAGCGCGGTCTTGCCGCAGTTGGGCAGGCCGATCAGAGCGATGCGCAAATCCGCGGTACTCATCTGATCTTCACCCGCTCGGCTTCCTGTCGTCTCAACGCGAAGGTGGCGCCTCCGACCCTTACGGCGACGGGATCACGAGCAGGCCACATGGAGGCCACCAATTCGACCGCTGCGCCAGGGTAAAAACCGATCTCGAGTAGCCGCCGAGCCAGAACGTCATCCGCATCAATCCGATCAACCACGGCCGACTCGCCCGCCTGCAGGCCGGAGAGGGTCCTCGGAGGAGGGGTCGAATGGCTCATCGGCAAAGTATCCGACAGCCCGCCCCGTGTATGCAATTGCGGATCATTCTCATTTGTCCTATCGGTTTCAGGTACCCTTCGCTCCACCATGGACGGCAGCGGCGACGGTCAAAATCGGCAGGTCAACGTGTTCGGCGACCCCCTCGCCGACTGCAGCCATTCGCCTAAAACAGGCTGGTTTCGGAGCGGTTGCTGCGAGACCGATGCGTCGGACGTCGGCTCCCACACCGTCTGCGCCGTGATGACCGGGGAGTTCCTCGAGTTCTCCCGGTCTCGAGGTAATGACCTGTCCACGCCGAGGCCCGAATTCGGTTTCCCTGGACTCAAACCGGGCGACCGTTGGTGCCTCTGCGCGGCGCGCTGGCAGGAGGCTTTTGAGTCCGGCTGCGCACCCAAGGTCAGCCTCAAGGCGACTCATCGTCGAGCGCTTCAAGTCGTGACCCTCGCCGATCTCAAAATCCACGCCATCGATCTTGTCTGATCCCTCCGTCATCGGCGCTGCGGCGATTTCGCCGCGAGTCGCGTTTCGTCAGGGCGTACGCGAATTGATGCCTGCTGCGCCCGGCGTCTTCGCGTGGGGTCTCGTCACGGGTGTGGCGATGGTGAAGTCCGGCCTCAACGTGCCCGAAGCCATCGCGCTCAGCCTCATTGCCTACGCCGGCAGTGCGCAGCTCGCGGCACTGCCTCTCATGGCTACGTTTGCCCCGATCTGGCTCATCTTCGCGACGGCCGTGATCGTGAATCTCCGCTCCGCCGTGTACAACATGGTGATGCGCTCGCATTTGGCAGGGCTTTCGATGAGTAAGCGGATAGGGCTGGGATTCCTGGTGGGCGACATCATGTTCGCGCGCTTTTCAGCGCTGCTCGAGCGTGATCCTCACTATCCGCAGCCTGTCGCGTATTACTTTGGAGGCGCGTGCTGTAACTGGGTGTGGTGGCAAGTGTCTTCGATCATCGGCATCGTGGCGGCCACGGGGATTCCCTTGTCCTGGGGCCTCGAACTCGCCGGCACGCTGACGCTCGTCGCATTGCTCGTGCCGCTCTGTCGTCAGTGGCCCGTACTCGCGGGCGCAATCGTGGCGGCGGTCACTTCCGTGATGGCGCACGACTTGCCGCTTCGGCTCGGACTCCCGCTCGGGATCGTGTTGGGAGTCATCACCGCGTTCCTCGTGGAGCGACGGCGAGGCGCCGCATGATCGAGCCTTATATCTGGTGGGTCATTCTCGCCATTACCGCCGGCACCGTGGTTACCCGGTCAGGCCCCCATCTTCTGGGGTCGAAGCTGCGTATTCCCTCGTCCTTCGATGCCGCACTGCGATTCGCCCCGGCCTGCGCCCTCGCGGCGATCATTGCGCCGGACCTGGTTTTCTCTGGCGACACCCTGAATTTGACCTTGGAGAACCCTCGATTGCTCGCCGGAGCCGTAGCTGCCGTCATTTTCGCGACAAGTCGCAGCATGATCGCGACAATTGCAGGCGGAATGATCGTTTTTTGGCTAATGAAGGCCTGGTTTGTGGGGTGACAGACGTCTAATAGAAAAACAAATGTCCAATAATTGACATTGTGTCAAAAAATTCGGCAATGTACTCGTTATGAGTTACCTCGCCGAACGCCGCCTAGAAGAGAAAGAGCGCCGCCGTCTCGAGATCCTCGATGCAGCAGAAGCGGTCGCAAGCGTCGTCGGCATCGAGGCAATGACGATGGACCAGGTCGCCCGCAAGGCCCGCCTCTCGCGCGCGTTGGTGTACGTCTATTTTCGCGACAAGGCGGATCTGCTGATCGCCGTATCCATCCGGGCACTCGAGCAGCTGAACGAGCGATTCCTAGAAGTGCTGTCTCAGCCACTCAAGGGGCTCGAGCAGGTCGAAGCCTGTGGACGCGCGTACGTGAATTTCGCCCGCGAGTGTCCGGTGCGCTTCGAGGTACTGGCACATTTCGAAGCGCATTCGCCTACCGGCGAGTTTGATCCAGCCTATGAGGAATTCCTGAAGTTCGGCGAGCGCCCTCACGCCTCGCTAACCCGTGCGATCGAGAACGGTCTCAAAGATGGCTCGATCCGCAACGACCTCGGCAATCCCGCGCTGCTCAGCTTCACGCTCTGGGGTCTGATGCACGGCATTATCCAGCTGACCATGCACAAGATCGGCGGGCTCCAACGCGCTGGGGTATCTGCCGAATCTTTGATCGAGCATGGCTTCCGCCTGGCGCTCGATGCCATGTCGCTCGGTCAATCGACGCGGGCCTGAATCTATGCGAACGCTCCCCGCTTTCGTTCTTTTGAGCGTCGTTGCCTGCTCCTTCGGATTGGTGGGCGTCACGACTGCTCAGAGCGGCCCCACACGAGAAGCCGGTATGGCCATGGACACGGCGAGCGGTCGTCCGGTGCCCGTCGTCATCGAAGAATACGTTCGTGCGGGGATCGCATCCAATCTCGCGTTGCAGTCGGCGACGCTCGAAGTCGAGCGCAGTCAGGCAGCACTCGATGCGGCTCGGGGAAAGTTCTTTCCCGAAGCTTCGATCGGCACGCGCTATACCCGCGCGGAGGGCGGGCGTGAAATCACCCTCCCCATCGGGTCCGCTTTGAATCCGGTTTATCTGACTCTCAATGAATTATTGATATCGGATGGTAAAGCGCCACGATTCGGCACCATCGAAGACCCGCGATTTTTATTACAGCGCGAAGAAGAGCAGGAGACACGGCTCAGCATTCGGCAGCCTCTTTACGTACCGGCGATTCCCGCTGCAGTGCGCGCTCGGCGCTCGTTACTCGAGGCCAGCGAGTTCGCGCGTCTCGCGCTCATCGGTCGGCTGCGTCGGGATATCACGGTGGGCTACGTCGATTGGCTTCGCGCGAGTCGCAGCGTCAGCCTGATCGAGGCGAGTCGTAGCTTGCTTGCCGAAAATCTTCGTATCAACGAATCGCTGTTCCGCAACGGAAAGATCACGCAGGATCAGGTGCTGCGGGCGCAGGCGGAGTTGCTTGCGGTCGAGCAGCAACTCATCGAGTCGCGCAATCTTCGGGATCAGGCTGCGAGTTACGTCAACTTTTTGTTGAACAGACCTCTCGACTCAGCGCTCGAGCTCGCCGATGTCTCCGGCGAGATTTCCCGTACCGTGGCTGACTTATCCGTATTGCGTGAAATAGCCGTGACGCGAAGACCCGAGTTCGCACAGCTCGACCGCACCGTTCGTGCAGCCAGCGCGCAAGTCGATGCGGCGAAGGCAGCGAGAAAGCCATCGATCGCGCTCGGTATCGACGGCGGATCCCAAGGCGAAGAGTACGAATTCGGTCGAGGTCGAAATTTTGCGACGGTTTCGGTGTTGCTCAATTGGACACTCTTCGACGGTGGCAGTCGACGTGCCGATGTGCGTCAGGCCCGCGTCGCGCAACGTCAAGCGGAAGTCCAGCGAGAACAAGCCGGGCAGCAGATTCGTCTCGAGGTGCAGCGGGCCTTAGATCGTTTGCAGGCAAGTGAAGCCTCGCTACGCACTGCCGAGGCCCGCGCTGCTGCCGCGCGCGCCGCATTTCGAATTTCCGGGCGTAAGCGTGACGAAGGTGTGATCAGCCAGGTGGAGTTTCTCGACTCGCGCACCACGCTCACCGCCGCAGAACTCAACCTTAACGCCGTGCGCTTCGAGTTACTCGCGCGCCAGGCAGAACTCGATTACGCCACTGGAGCGACCCTACCGTGATGCGACAAGACATAAAGATCCCGCTTCCCATTTTACTGATTGCGGTGGCGTTGATGGTCGGCTGTAGCAATGGCTCTGACAAGGAAGCGGTTGTTGAAACACCTGTGCGTTCCGCAGAAGCAACAGCGGGTCCGGCAATCGCCCCGATCGAAGCGAACGGTCTCATTGGCGCACAGGACGAAATGCGCCTGTCATTCAAGACCGGTGGCATTGTTCGTCGGATCGTCGTCCAAGAAGGAGAGGTCGTACGAAAAGGCGCGATGCTTGCAGAGCTCGAGCTCACCGAGGTTCAGGCCCAGGCTGAGCAAGCCCTGCAGATGGCGCAGAAGGCGGAGCGCGATCTCGAGCGTGGTGAGCGTTTGTACGCCGACCAAGTCATCAGCTTGGAGACCTTGCAGAATCTGCGCACTCAGGCGGCTTTAGCGGTCGCGGGGCGTGATGCAGCGCGCTTCAACCTCAACTATTCGCGGATCACTGCACCACGCGATGGTGTGGTGTTACGTAAGTTGGTCGAAGAGCGCGAACTCGTGCCTCCCGGTCAGCCGGTAGTCATACTCGGCAGCGCAGATCGCGGGTATGTTTTACGGTTTGCTTTGGCCGATCGCGACATCGTTCGGATCAAAACGGGCGATACGGCACGCGTTACTGTCGATGCCTATCCGGGCATCGAGCTGAAAGGCGTGGTGAACGAAGTCTCGTCTGCGGCAGACCCGCGAACAGGCCTCTTCCCGGGTCAGATCAGACTCACTTCAATCGCCGATATCCGCTTAGCCAGTGGCCTCGTCGCGAATGCGACGATCGAGCCATCACCATCCGGATCCACCCAGTTCACGTATGTGCCCGTCAGCGCCATCGTCGAAGGTGAAGGCCGTACGGCCAGTGTTTTCGTCGTCGATGGAACGACGGCACGAAAGCGCTCGGTTCGTGTGGGCTTCATCAAAGATGAGCAGGTGGCTCTCGCAGAAGGTCTCAAGCCTGGCGAGCGCGTGGTCACAGAGGGTGCTCTTTATCTTGTCGATGGAGAACGAATTCGTATCGTCGACGGATCGACAGGTGTAGCGACTGCTGCCGCGATGATTCGCTGAGCCCGCATGGCCACTCCGATTCTCGAATTTCCGATCAAGCGCTACCAGTTCACGCTGGTGGTTTTTTTCTGCTTGGTGGTGCTCGGTTTCTACAGTTTCCTCTCCGTTCCTCGAGAGGAAGACCCGTCGTTCAAGATTTCCGGCTTCGAGATCTCGACGATCATGCCTGGCGGCGATCCGAAGGATCTCGAGCGCCTCGTGGCCAAGCCGCTGGAGGATCGACTCGCAGAGCTCGACGACGTCAAGCAATTAGAGAGCATCGTTGCCGATGGCGTTGCGTTCACCATCATAGAGTTTCAGGCATTTACCGATCCCGATCGAAAGTACGAAGAGATCGTTCGTGAACTGAATTCCTTGAGGCCTGGGTTTCCTGCCGAAGTTCGCGAGATCCGCATCAGAAAGTTCAGTCCGGGACTCGTCAACATCGTTCAATACGCATTGGTGTCAGACGATGCGCCCTACCGAGAACTACAGAATCATGCACGCACCTTAAAAGACGCCCTCAAGGGTGTTCCAGGGGTGCGCTCGTCGGAGAGTTGGGCGTATCCGCCTCGCGAGTTGCGTATTGAGATCGACACTAGACGTCTCGCCGACCTTCGCATCACGCCCACGCGAGTGATCCAGGCGATAGAGAGCGAGAACGCAAATATTCCCGCCGGCGTAGTGGACATCGGTCCTCGTAGCTTTTCGGTTAAAGCGACAGGCTCCTATCAGGACCTTGAGCAAGTTCGCGAAACCGTCGTGAATGCAGCCGATGGTCGTACCGTACGTCTGCGCGATATCGCCGAGATCCGGTGGGACGAAGGCCAATGGGGGCACATCGGCCGATACAACGATCGTCGAGCGGTGTTCGTTACGGCGAACATGAAGGAAGGACAGAACATCCTCGAAGTCCGAAAGGCGATCGATCAGGTCGTCGAGCGTTATCAAGCGGGGCTACCCAAACGGGTGACGCTGGTGCTCGGTTTCGACCAATCCAAGAATGTCGAAAAGCGGCTCGATAGGCTTTACACCGATTTCATGATCGCGATCGGTTTGGTGCTGATCACCTTGCTACCACTTGGGCTGCGCGCAGCCAGCATCGTCATGATCTCCATTCCGCTGTCGCTCGCATTCGGACTGACCGTGCTCTACTTTTTAGGCTACTCGCTCAACCAGCTGTCCATTGCCGGTTTCGTGGTGGCGCTCGGGCTGTTGGTAGACGATTCGATCGTCGCCGTCGAGAACATCTCGCGGCATCTGCGTATGGGCTATGACCGCGTCAGAGCGGCGGTCGCCGGCACACGCCAGATTTTCGTCGCGATTCTGGGGTGTGCCGCGACGCTGATTTTCGCTTTCCTTCCGCTCATGGCACTGCCCGGGAATTCTGGAAAGTTCATCCGGGTACTACCGACCACAGTCGTCGCCACGATCGTCGGTTCACTATTGATCGCCTTGTTCATCATTCCGTTCCTCGCAAGCCGAATGTTACCGGCCGACGAAGTCGGACACTCGAGTCGCCTTCTCCAAAGAATTATGGACGGTATCCATCGCTATTATCGTCCGGCTCTCCACTACTGCCTTGCACGCCCGAAAGCGACGGTAGTGGCCGCCATCGGTGGATCATTGCTGCTATCAGCCCTGCTCGTTCCCGTGCTCGGTTCTAGCCTCTTTCCGAAGGCGGACACGCCGATCTTTCTGGTCCAAGTCGAGACTCCGACGGGCACGAGTTTCGCGGCGACCGATAAAGCCGCTCGGTTCGTCGAAGATGAGGTTCGGAAGCTGACGGGTGTGCGTTCGGTGTTCGCGAATATCGGCCGCGGTAACCCTCAGGTGTACTACAACCATATCCAGCGTAGCGAAACATCCTCCTATGCAGAGATCTTCGTGGTGCTCGAAAAGTACGACACGCGACGCACGCCAAAACAACTTGATGAGTTGCGCTCGCGACTCGACGGATATCCGGGCGCTCGTATCTCAGTACGTGAGTTCGTCAATGGGCCGCCCGTGTCGGCCCCAATTGCGGTGCGCATCGTCGGACCGGATATCGAAGTACTCGATGAGCTTGCGGGCAAGATCGAACGCTTGATCGAAGAGACACCGGGAACCCGTGATGTTCGTAATCCCCTCAAGTTTCCGAGGACTAATATCAAGATCGAGGCCGATACCGCGAAGGCCGCTTTGCTGGGAGTTCCTGCCGTAGAGATCGATCGGGCTATGCGACTTGCGATTTCAGGTCTTCCGGCAGGGACCTATAAGGATGTGGACGGTGAGCAGTATCCCATCGTGGTGCGTACCCCTCTCGACGGGCGTCCCACACTCGAAGCCGTCGAGGCGGCGCGCGTAATCAGTGTGACGGGTGAGTCCTTGCCGCTGTCGCAGATCGCGACGATCGAGTTTGAGCCCGCGCCCGTTCTGATATCGCGATACGACCGTCAACGTGCAGTGACCATTAATTCGGACGTACAGCGCGGGGAGAACACCGGCAAAGTCACGGCAGCGGTCGTGAGCCAACTGGACGACATGGAATGGCCTCGCGGATACCGCTATGTGCTTGGCGGCGATGCGGAAGCGGGCGCTGATGCATTCGGTGGAATCGGTACCGCCATTATCGTGGCGCTCTTCGGAATCTTCGCGGTGCTGGTACTGGAATTCGGCAGCTTCCGGTCGACGTTGATCGTGCTTACCGTTGTTCCACTCGGAATCTTCGGTGGTATGTTGATGTTGCTGATCACGAATAACGACATCTCTTTCACAGCAAGCATCGGTTTCATCGCCTTGATCGGAATCGAAATCAAAAACTCGATCTTGCTCGTGGACTTCACCAATCAACTGCGTGAAGAAGGTATGCCGCTCGATGAAGCCATCGAACAAGCAGGCGAGATTCGGTTTCTACCGATCTTGCTGACCTCGGCAACGGCGATTGGTGGTCTTTTACCGCTCGCGGCGCAAAACAGCGGGCTTTATTCACCCATGGCTTGGGTGATCATCGGGGGCCTTATTACCTCGACACTACTCGCGCGACTCGTCACCCCGGTGGTGTACAAGTTGATTCCGCCAGAAGGTCACGAACCGCGCAACATCGCGCGCGGCAATCAGCCCGAGTCGTCCGGCGCACTGCTTTAAGGGGAGTACGCGCCGATCGATCAGCCTGCGGACTCAAGCTCCCAGGTCACGAGCGGCGCATCACGGCGGATCCAAAAGCCCGCGCCGATCGGGCGGAAGTTTTTGGCGAGTCGCTTGCGATACCACGCACCGGTGCGCATGGTCACGTCGCGATCGGTACGCGATTGGTCGGCGTTCTCGCGCCAGTCTCGTCGAGTCAACGCACTGAAGAACAGCACGCCGCGGCAAAGCCTCGCGAAGTTCCGCATGGCTTTTTCGGCCGAATCGTCATCGAGATACTGAAGAACATCGAAACATACGACGAGATCGAAAGGTTTTCGGGGGCGGTAGGAAGCGAGGCTGCCTTGCACCCAGCCGTAGCGATCACAAAGATATTCGCTGTACTCGAGCCCGACGTAGGTAGCGCCAGGCAAAGCGCGCAGCAAGGGCTCACGCATCAGACCGAGTCCGCAACCGGCATCTAGAATGCTCCCTACCGGACATCCAATGTGCCGCGTATAGGCAGCGATCAGGTTAGCGCGGGCCGTCATTTCGGCGCGCGAAGTCACGGAAGTTCTGCCGTCGCGGTAGAAGCGCCGGTAGTAATCTCCTCCGAAGCGTTCGCTCGACGACTTCAAACGATA
>Ga0129333_10007654_pt1 | contig 10193 bp, 9 predicted proteins | sample CPB6_08_DNA_FD_94474 | JGI IMG/M metagenome (GOLD analysis project Ga0129333, IMG submission 94474) | Freshwater to marine salinity gradient microbial communities from Chesapeake Bay, USA - CPBay_Sum_0.6_0.8_DNA | ecosystem: Environmental > Aquatic > Marine > Coastal | place: USA: Chesapeake Bay...
GGACGGCGGCGAGGGAGATGCGCTCGGCTCGGGTGTAGGTGGAGGGCGGTTTGCCCTTCTCCGGGAAATCCAGTTTACGGTCGAACTCGATCAACGTGAGGCCGCGCCGGCCTTGGTACCGTGCCGACGGCGTGGAGGAGAGGCCGATCGAGAAGAGGGCCGAGGAGGTCATCTGCTCGGCCACCATGCGGCGGACGTCAACGTCATCGACGAACTGGAGGGCGTCTAGAACGCAGAGGGCACCCTCCTTGGCGCCGAGTTTCAAGCCGGCGCCAAGACGGAGCTCTTGCTCGGCGGTGAACCCCATGCCCGCGACGCCGGTGTTGCCGAGCACCTGGAGGATGAAACCGGTCGCGATCTCGGCTGCCATCTCGGGGTCGGCGAACTTGAACGGGTCGAAGTACCCCGAACGGGACTCCTCGAGTTCGCTCATCTTCACGACGGAGCCGTCGACAAGTTCAGCGAACGGAGAGAGGGTGGAGAACCCCTTCGGGTTGATGAAGATCACCTGGTGGCCGGCCAGGGTTGCCTGGGTGGCGAGGAGTTGGCAGAGGTAGGTTTTCCCGGAGCCAGGTTCACCGAAGATGCCCATCGCGGGAGGTTCGTTCATGGCCGGGGCGCCGAAGAAATCGAGCCAGACCGGGGTGTAGTCGGGGTCAGCAAGTCCGACGAAGGCGCCGGTGCGGTCGCCGATGTTCGACCACCCCTGCAGGCCGCAGTAGGCGATCATCTCGAGCGAGACGTCCTGGAGGAAGGGGTTCAGACGCTTGGCTGAGCAAGGCAGGGTCTCGTCCATGGCCTCGAGCTGACGCATCACGAGCGGCTTCATATCGATCCCGTAGCTCTGACGGAGCTCGTCCATGTAGGTCTCCTCGGCGTCATCACCGACTGAGCGGGCCATGATGATCGAGCAGTTCGCGAACAACGGGGCCTGGCCCATCGTGATGAACTCCTCGGTCTGCTGGGCTTGTTGGAAGGCGACGGTGTCCTCCATCCGCTCGAGGTCGCCGGTGGCCATTTCCTCCTCCATCTGGGCCTTGATGCGGCGCTGGGCAGACCGGGCCCGGGCCCTAGCGACGGAGGGGGCCTGCAGTTCGCCACGGATCGAGACGACCTTGGGCCCGTTCGAGTGAGTGGTTGCATCCATGGCCCACTGGGCGAATGGTGCAACGAGGGTTTTCTCCCGGAACCGGGTGACGGCAGAGAACTCGAGTCGATCGAAATCGGAGATGTACAACGACTCATCTGCGACTTGAACTACGACATCAGGGGAGTAGCCCCGGTTGTACCAGGCCTCGAGCTGCGCGGCGGCGGCCGGGGTGGGGGCGGAGGCACCGTGGCGACGGAGAATGCGTTCGACTTTCATCCGATCCTTCTCGAACACCTCGCGGTCCGGAACGTCCTCGGAGAGGGCCTTTGAACCCAAATCCTTGGCCTGCTCCATCAACCCCTTGAAGCCTTTGTACTTGATGGCGGTGAGGGCGGATTCGGAGCGGATCTGGACACCAACGAAGAGGGCCTTGTTCGGGATGAGGAAGTCCAAACAAGCGGCTTGGAACTCGGCCAGGTCGGGTGGTGCATCGGGAGCCGGACGGCCCGGCTCCTCCCAGTTCAGGGAGATGACATGGATCTGACGGGCGTTTGAGAGCAGGGCAAACCCCATCGAGTTGTCGATGTTCATGTCGCCGAGCTCGCTGAGCAACTGCACGAGGGTGCTGCCGACGCCGAGTCGGTGGTTCGGGTCCTCCCACATGATCGGGTGGACGGGGATCTGCCAGTACAGCCAGGCCTCCTTGTTCCAGCCGATGTAGAGGCCGTTTTCGTCCTTCCAGGACCACGGGGTCGTCCAGTACGTCGAGGTCTCCTCCGCTGCGGTGCCACCACGGCCGCCACTGGACCGCATGCTCAGCACCTTGGGGATGGCTTTCAACTGCTGGAAAATCGACATGGGGGAGACCTCTCACCAACAGTGTCGGACCGGGTGGGGCTTGCGGGCGTGAGGGATGGGTCGGGAATTTTGGGGCGGGGATCAATCCCGGAAGGGTTGGTCCCCGATCGAGTCTTCGGGGAGACTTGGCTCTTTGAGGGCGGGTGGGGCGGTCTCGTAGGTGCTGGTCGGGGAGCCGATGGTGTCGTAGAGACGGCGGAGCTCGGCGGCATCTTGGGACCAGCGGCCGAAGCGGCGGGTGGGGTCTGGGAGAGTGGGGACCATGTCGTCGGGGAGGGCGGGTTCGGAGCTGGCAGCTTTGTAGGCCGCAAGACGGTCCTGCCGGTACGTTTGACGAGGGGTGAGCGGTTCCTCGTAGGGATCCCCACTGGTCTTGCGGGAACGGGGCTTGGCGCTCTCTTGCAGGGTGTACTCAGAGACCCAGCGTGTCTCGCGAATACGGACACCGCGATCGTCGAACAGTCCGGGACGGACCGGGATGGAGCCGGGGCGGATCCCCACGGCGCCGGAGATCGGTGGGGAGACGTAGCAGATACCGACAGCGAGACGGACCGGCTTACCGTCGACCATCCGGGAGCGGTTCCTGGTCGACTTGTACTTCAAACCGAACCAACGAAGCAGGGACTCGCCGCGCAGGGGCGAGTAGGAGACGGCGGCGGTACCGACGAGACCGCCGATGGTGGCGGAGTACATGATCGAGGGGATGGTGGGATCGATGATGAGGGAGAAGGCGACAGCGAAGATGATGGCAGTGAGGCCACCCACTAACAGCGGGATCGCCGGGACCGTACGGGGCAGGGTGAAGTTGGGCCCGAGCTTACCGATGCGGAGTGGCGGCGGGCGCAGGGCCTCGGTGGCGACGAGCATGACGGGTCCGTTCTTCGGGTCAGACATGATGGCACCTCACATGCATGGATGGGGTGCTGTCTGCGGAGGCATGGTCCGTGGGGAGACGATCGAACGAGGACCGGGTGGGGATGTTCGGGGAAACCATAGTCATGACAGTGTCGGGACGGTAACGCCAAACGACCGGGCCCGTGAGAGCCCGGTCGTTTGGTCCTTGAAACCTAGGAGCCAGAGAGGTTGATCAGATGGAGACTGCCGGAACCGGCGGGGCGGGTTCGGACGGAGTGGTCGGGGCGGGCGTAGGAGCTGGAGCCGTGGTACCTCCCGGGGTGGTTGCACCAGGGGTGGTCGGGGTGGTCGGGGCCGGTGTGGTCTTACCACCAGAATCACCGATCGAGGAGATCGTCTCGATGCCGGAGTTGATCACCTTGCCACCTGCACGGATCGCGTTCTCGATCAGCGCCGGGTTGAACAAGACGGCGGCGAGGAAGATGGCGCCGACGATGCCCTTCACCGCATCTGCGACCTTGCCCGAAGCGACGTTCTTCACGCCTTTCAGGACGCCGTAGATGACGACGAGAATGCCGACGACACCCATCACGGTGCCGATGATCTTGCCGAGGCCGGTGTCCCAGAACGGAGTGTTGTTGATCGTTCCGTTGAAGTCTGCGGCGATGATGCTCAAGTTTTTCATGTTGTTAGCTCCTGTGTGTTTCGGCCTTTCGGCCTACACCCACACACTTGGGCGGGAGGAGGTGGGACACAAGGGCCCTGAACCGGGGTGGTTCAGGGGCTTCTTGGGTGCCTTGATTCCTCCGATGTAGAGTGTCGGCCCAGGGGGGTGGAAATCAGGTGGGTCAGCGGGAGCGATTCTGGTAGGGTTGGAGGGCAGGACCGGAACCAGGGGCGCCCCAAGCAACGATACGGGGCTTGGTCGTGTCGGATGCGGTGACCAGGAGGTCGAAGTCGCTCGTGATGCCGGCAGGGGCATTTTGCGGAAGGAAGATGAAGCGGGCGCGGACTACGATGACGCCTTGGGAGACTTGAACGGCGGAGCGGATCTCGGGTGAGGCGACCAGGGTGAAACCGCCGAGACCGCGGTACATCTCCGCGGTGGCGGCTGTATCATCGGCGAGGTCGCGCAGGGTGGAACCATCCGAGGTCGCATAGGCGGCGCCCCACTGATCCAGACGCTCACGGACGGGGGCTGGGATCTGATCGAGAAGGGCGGCGACGTCTTGGTACTCAAGAGCCGGTGGTGGGCCGACGAGACGGGTGGGTTGGATTGATGGGTATGCCGCGAGCACCGGGGTTGGTCCGTCAAAGACGAAGGGGAGCACGACGACGAAATCGGACTCGACGGCATCCACCAAGACGTACTGGGTCTCCACCAAACGACCGTTCACCGACTCGCGGCGCCAATCGAAGGCGGAGATGGACTTCACGGTCCGGTGGGCCCCACCGGAGGCGGACTCGTTGAACTTGGGGTCGATCCCGTCGGCGACGGGGAGGGTCGTGGTCCGGCCGTTGATCCAGGACTCGGTGATGGCCAGGGCGTGTCCTTGGGCGTAAGGTCTGGCGGCGGAGAAATCGATGACCGGGGGATCTGCCGTCAACCAGGCGACCGTGGAGAACACGCCAAAGGAGGCGGCCAGCAGGAGGGACCCGAGCAGGGCCCAGAGCCTGATTTTCAACATAGGCAGGGCGGACCGGGGAGCGGGGATGGAGGACCACGACGGACGGCTCATATCCACAGTGTCGGCCCGAGGCCCCGGACGGACGGGCACATGAGGGGCGGTGCGGGCAGGAGGGGTAGGTATGAGAGAAACCTGCCCGTACCGAGTGCTTGGGGTGGCGGAGGACTGCAGTACAGAGGTCCTCGTCGCGGTGTACCGACATTTGGCCAAGGTGCACCACCCGGACAAGGGGGGCAGCGCGGAGAGATTCCAGGAGATCCAGGCTGCGTACGATCTCTTGCGCGATGATGAGGCCCGGGCGCGGTACGACCAACACCGACACCAGGAACGAGGGAGGGCGGGGAGCGGTGCTGAGCGGGACCAGGCCGAGGCCTGGATGCGCTGGATGGGGGAGCAAATGGCGAGAGATGAGGCACCTCAGAAGCATTACATGTGGCATGCAAACCAAGGGCATCGCATCTGGAACAAGTACCCCAACAGCATCCCCAAGACGAGGCGAGGAGCCAAAGATGCGGTGAAGACGATGCGGGCGGGGGAGGTGCTGATGAGGGTCGCGGCCGGTGTCGCGGCCGGTGGCGTCGCGATGGCGATGCGGTGGAACCAGCTGAACCAAAGCCGGGGTGCGTACAAGCAGGCACTCGAGAAGTTCGGCATCACCGTGGATCAGCTCGGGACACGGGATGAATTGCTCCACTGGGGCCTGGCCGGGTTCCTGGCGGCGATGGCTGTCATGACGCTCCTCGGTGTGGTCATGCGCCGGCAGGACAAAGTGGCACGAACGGTGCAGATCGTCGGGGCGGCGGTGGCCGGGATGGTCGTGGGCCAGTCAGCCACCCGGGGGGACTCGGTGATGTTCATCACTGCTGCGGCTGCGGTGGCGTACCTGTGGGCGCGGACGAGGGGGCTCAGAGCCGAGCGGATGGATCTCGGCGCTTGATCGTCATCCAGGTGACGCGCTCACCTGGTTTGTTCACACGCAAGATTGCCTCGCCGATGGAGAGGGCACGCAACTGGTGCGGCGGGACGAGGTAATCCACGGTCTCGCGCAGCATGGATTTCTTCCCGTACTCCATCAAGTCCACCTGCTGGGAGACCTGGAGCTTGTTCTTCTCTCCGATGAACTCGGCGCACTTCTCCGCCGAGACGGGGGAGCCTTGGGCCATGATGACGGCGAAGTTGATGTTCTGCGCCATGGCCGACCAGTCATCTCCTTGCTCGTCGATCCAGTCCTCGGGGCCTTGGGTGCAGAGAACGATGACGACACCGGCGGCGCGGGCTTTTTGCAAGATGGTCTTGACGATGTCGCGGTTGATGACGTTGGCCTCGTCGATGATGACGAAACGGGGATTCTTCTTCGCGGCCTCGCCGCGGGTGCGCTGACCGGAGTACACGGCCATACGCTGCAAGACGGCGGAGGAGACGATGAGGGAGAGGTCTTTTTTCGACTGGGTGTCGAGGCCGACGTAGGTGAGACCCGAGGCAGTCACGTCGAGCGACGGGCGGGGGCGGGTGGGATCTGGACGCAGCACGGTCCGACCGACTTGGGTGTTGTACATCTGGGTGAGCTTGGCGCCGAATCCGATGGCCGACTTTGCCTCGTCCGGGGAGGGATGGATGAGGGCGGAGTACCGCTCGTCATCAATGTGGCCGGTCGCGGTGGCCACACTGGCGCGCATCTTGCGGGTGGCGACGGCAATGTCCGGGGCGGAGAGGATGCGGCCGATCTCGAGGATGGTCGGGTACGGAAATTGCTGCGGATCGGCGGCATGGGCGTCGAAGATCAAGGTGACGATCTGGCCGAGCATCTTCAGGTTGATGTTCTTCCAGTACGCATCGTCGTACTCAGTGAGGGACAAGATCGTGTCGCGGGCCTCGTCTGGACCCATGCCCTCGAGGGGGTTGAACCAGAACTCGGGGTTCTGGTCGGAGATGGCGAGCTGCTGGAAGGGGACAGCGTGGGTGGAGGCGTAGGCGGCGAGGAAGTCGCGGAGACCACCGGTGGCGGTATCCTCCTTCAGGTCGAGGATCATGCCCGGCCAACCGAGATCAGCGAGGTTGGCGGCGAGGACCTTGATGGTCTCGGTCTTGCCAGAACCAGTGGAGCCGAGGATCATCCCGTGCATCCCGATCTCTTGTTCGCTGAGGAACACGGGCTCACGCTTGCGGTTCAACCCGACGGCGAAGTTCCGCTTGCCCGGCTCGGCTCCTTGCTGGACGATGGAGTTGGCGGGGTTGGCGAGCAGACCGCCGGGGGGCTGCACGAGACGGACCTTGTTCTTCTCGGACTCCGTGGGAACGAGGGAGTCGTGGTCGAACGGTGAGCGGAAGACCTTGATGACCGAGGAGGAGCGGGCCGCGACCTTGCGCCACAACACGGTGGAGACGATGAGCCCGTGCAGGCCGGCGTAGAGCAGACCGAGGGTCAAAGAACCGATGACCGGGGGGATGTAGGACCCCTCGCCGGGGCCGGCGACGGCGATCATGTAGCGGGCCTGGGAGGCGATGGTGGTGCCAAGACCGAGAACCAATGTGCTCAGCAACGCACCGAGGAGCACCACGGCGTGCTCGAGGCGGCCCAGGGTCCGACCGATGGTGTATCGAAAAGCGACGGCGATGAGGGTGGCGGGCAGGGTGAGCACGGAGACGACGGAGATGAGGATGCCGGAGTAGACGAGTATCTGCCTGGTACCGAGGCGATATGGCTGGTCAGAGGTGCTCATGGTGGATCAAGGCGCCGAGGTGGGCGGCGGCACTACAGTGTCGGACCCGGGGCGGGGGATTCAGGCGGGATCGAACAGCGGCACCGGGGGGTACTGGGAGGTCCGGAACCAAGATGGGCAGCTGTCTCTCGGGGAGGGTTGCTGTGAGGAGAGTCTAGAGCAGCGTATGGTGAGGGGATCGGTTATGTCTTTAGGGGGTTTGCGGGACTTGACAAACCAAGCCGGAAAATAGCTGACGCCGGCCAGGGGGCCGGCCGGCGTCATGCCATAAAACTCAGAGGTTTGGGGCCTCTTACGTGGATAGGGTCAGGTTGGTCAAATGGTGCTCGATGCCCACCGGAGGTATGCCGTAAAACCAGTCGTCGCGACGAGATAACCAAGGCTCCAGAGGAGGTGGTAATCAACGGCGAGCGAGATGGCTACGTGCACATACAGAACCGGGAAGGCGAGAGTGAGGGCGAGGTAGAGACCACCTGCGATCACTTCGAAGCCATCTCTATCTTGGAACAAGTTGATGAGTCCTGTGCGAAACTTCTTGAAACCGAAGTTTGCGTAGCAGAACACCAAAATCATTCCGTAGACCATGGCGAACATCTTTCCGAAATTCAGAACGACTTCCCTTGCGGAGGGGGTATCGTTGTCTGTGGGAACGAGGTTCAGCAGGACGACGTAAGCCGTGATCCAGATGATGGCCGAGATGATGACCGATGGTTTTGCAACCTTCTTGCTTTTCACTTGTGATTTCCTTTGTACGCCCTTGTGGGGGCAATTTCTGGAAATTACAGTACGAGTACACTACCTGCAATCAACCCACTGGTTCGATCGCCTGGGCGGGAACTGAGATGGTCGGGGCGATCAACGAAGCGCCGTGAGTGGGGTACTCGTCCCGGCGGGGGAGTTGAGGCATGGGTCAGCGCCAACTGACCAGGCGGCGCAGCAGTGAACCGGTGGCGGCCCCCAATGCGGCGCCCGCGAGGACATCGGTGGTGTGGTGATAGCGGAGGAAGACCCGCGAGGTCGTGATCGCGGAGGCGACGGTGGCGGCCGGGAGGCGGAGGCGCGAGGAGGTGGGGAGCATCATGGTCACCAACCAGGAGGAGAAGGAGTGGCCGGACGGGAAGGAGGACCCGGAGGGACGGAAGGCCTCGGGGTCGAGCGGTGCGGGGCGGGAACGCTTGGTGAGAGACTTCATCGGACCGTTCACGATCACGGTGCCGATGCCGAGAAAGGCCGCGGCGCGCAGCGCTGCCTTCGGGTCCTTGCGGCCGAGCACGGAGAGGGTGATCAACCAAACAGCCCCGGCGTCGCCGATATGGGAGAAACCCTCGACCGCACGGAGGACGAGGGGGCGTCGCAATGGGTGCAGCAGACGATCCACACCGGAATCAAGGGCGACGGCCGGGCGGGCGGCGCGGGTCAGAAACGAAGGTCCGGGGGAGGCGGGGGCGTGACTGAGATCTTGCTGCTCGGTTGGGTGTGCGGTGTGGTCGGGGGTGGAGGTGTCGGACATCGGTGAGGATGGTGCTGCGAGGACCCGGACCGGCACAGAAGCGACCCTGTTGGAAGGGCGGTGGCGGGTCCGGCTGAATGCCAGGGCTGAGCGCTAGGGAGCGGATTACTCCGCAGCGCCTTCGGCGGGCTTGGAGAGCTTGTGGTCGCGCATCTCGAGTGCGGTGAGATTGCGCATCGTGCGCTCCAGGCCCTCTGGTGAGCCATCGAGGAAGATGACGTTGCCGCGACCCTCCCGGGCAGCATCTCGGACCGTCTCGGTCCACATCGCAAAGAGCACCATGCTCTCGTCGCCACCAGCGCTGTTCACGGTGCGGGCCGCGTCGGCGAGACCGGCTGCGACCTCGGCACGGAACATGCGGATACCCTCACCACGGCGCTGGGCGGCGAGCGCCTCGGCTTCCGCGGCGATCTTGATGGCGGCACCGTCGGCTTCGGCCTCCTTGGTGCGCTTGATCAACAGGGCCTCGCCCTCGTTGACGGCGGCGGCACGCAGGTTCTGCGAGGCGACGACTTTCGCCATCGACTCGGTGATGGCGGCATCGAAGGTCATGTCGTTGAGCTGCAGATCGATGAGATGGTAGCCCCAGTCGGCGAGGGTCTCGTCCAGGTGGGTCTTGGCCTCCTTGGTGATCTCACCGCGGAGACCGAGGATCTCGGCTTGCTGCTTGGTGGCAACGAAACCGCGGGTCACGGCCTCGACGGTACGGACCAGGGCGACGGTGAGGGCATCGGCATCGATGAACTTGAAGGCCACCCGTTTGATGGTCTCCTCATCTGAGTTCTGCACCGAGAAGAGCAGCATCGCCTTGAAATAGACGTTGGCCTTGTCCTCGGTGATGGCCTGGAACGAGAGCTCCATCGAGCGGTGCTGGATGGAGATACGCGACTGGATGGTCTGGACTATCGGGATACGGAACCCGATACCCGGGCGAATCACCCGGGTGTAGCGACCGAAGGTGGCCACGACAGCCACCGTGCCCTCTTTTACGATGACGATGCCGAGGGCGGCGACGAGGAGCAAGATGAGACCGATGGCGACGAGACCGAGAATGGATTGGAACATACCTGTTCACCGTCCCGGGGTTGAGCCGGGCGACAACCCCCCCATGATCGGAAGGAGCCCATGGATTGAGGGGTGGGACGGATGGTCAGCGGGACCAGGTCCTCATGACCGGTGGATCACTTGAGGGGGGTGGTGGGAACTTTGGACTCACCGTCTCGGCAGGCTGCGATGGTTTCGGGGCGGGGATCGGGAAGGAGGCCGCAGATCGAGGGGTACTCGTCGAGGGATTCTTGGAACGAGCCCCACCACAAGGTCCCGGAGTACGCGACGCCCTCGAGGCAGGCGAGGGGCAGACCGGTGGAACCGCAGGCGGCGGCCCGGGTGAGGACATAGGACCGGAAGGCCTCGGGGTCGGATGGGGGCTGCGAGCCGGAACGGAAGAAGAGGGCGAGACCGAGTCCTTGGTA
>Ga0129333_10007655_pt1 | contig 10192 bp, 7 predicted proteins | sample CPB6_08_DNA_FD_94474 | JGI IMG/M metagenome (GOLD analysis project Ga0129333, IMG submission 94474) | Freshwater to marine salinity gradient microbial communities from Chesapeake Bay, USA - CPBay_Sum_0.6_0.8_DNA | ecosystem: Environmental > Aquatic > Marine > Coastal | place: USA: Chesapeake Bay...
CGCCGTGCCGCCGGCGTGTGCGATACGAGAATATGCGCAGCCGCCGGATTCGTCAGCCCCATCGACAAACCGATGGCCAGAGAGCCGATCGCAATCGCCACCAGATTCGGAAACGCGAACAGCGCGGAGCCCGCAATACAGCTCAGCATCGCAATTTGCGTGGTACGCACCGCACCGAAGCGCAGCACCGCATTGCCGGCGATCACGGTGGCGAGCGTCGCCGCACCGAAAGTCAGACTGACCTGATAGCCGATCAGCACCGCACTGACGCCCAGCGTTTCAGCCAGCTTGGGGGCGATCGTCGGCAGCAGGATGTTGGACATCGCCACCACCAACTGCGTGGCCGTGACGATGGCAACGATATACCAGGGACCTGGTGTTTTCTTCGAATCCGTATTCAATGACAAACCAAGGGGCGCAGTGAGGTTTTTACGCCCTCGCCCGCGGACGCCTCCACATTCTGTGGAGTGCCGCGCAGGCATGCAAGAACATGTCTCACGATGCGGGCGTTCAGCCGTGATTTCCCCGTCAATCACGCAGTGAACAGTGTAGCATTCCCTCTGCCATCGGCAGGAGACGATACATCTCGCAATGTGACAATCTGCCCGGCCACGCTGTCGTATTTGTTTATTCCATCGATTGCATCAGACCCATGCCGGCCCCGAAAAAACTCCGCGTTCACATTGAAAACTCCCGCAAGAAGGTACCGTTGTTCCATGTCACCGAAGCCCTTTGGGCCGCGGCCTGCAAACGACACCCTGCGCTTGCGCGCAAACTCGATGTCAGCTTCAGCTGGGATGGCGACCATCTCGACGCCGGTCTGCGCGACGCCGACATCCTGATCGGTGTGCCGGGTCAGCGTGCAGACTTCTCCGCACGTGCGCCGTCGCTACGCTGGATGCATTCCACTTCTGCCGGTGTCGATGGCGCGCTGCCGCTCGACTGGCTGCCAGGGCGCGTGCTCTTCACCAACAACAGCGGTGCGCACGGGCACAAGGCCGAGCAGTTCATGCTGATGGCCTACAACCTCATCAACTCGCGAATGGCCGGCATCATGGCCAATCAGCAGCAGCAGCGCTGGGAACAGCTGTTTTCCCCGGACATCACCGGCAGGACCGCCGTGATCGTCGGCCTGGGTGATCTCGGTGAAGCTGCCGCGCGTGCTGCGAAAAAACTGCGGCTCACCGTCATCGGCGTGCGCCGCAGCCTGCAGAAAAACCGCTATGCCGACCGTATCGTCACCTTCAAGCAGCTCGACCGAGTGCTGCCGCAGGCGGACTTCGTGGTAATGGCCGTGCCGCTCACCGCCGACACCCGGCAATTGCTCAACGCCAAACGATTGAAGCTGCTGAAAAAGACTGCCGGCGTGATTAACATCGCCCGCGGGCCGGTCATCGACATCGTCGCCCTCGAAGGGCGGCTGCGCGCCGGGCAGCTGGGCGGTGCCGTGCTCGATGTGGTCGATCCGGAACCGCTGCCGGCAAACGCGTCGCTGTGGACCACCCCGAATCTCATCATCACCCCGCACATCTCCTGCGATGACGGTGAACACTATGTCGATATCACGCTGGATCTATGGTTCGACAATCTCAAACGCTTTCTCGCCGGCCGGCCGCTGCAGCACCGTGTCGACCGCCGTCTGGGCTACTGACTAATCATCAATAAATAACTGATTTTATTAGACAAATATGAAATTCGACGAATCCTTTGATGTCATCGTAATCGGCTTCGGTCTCGCCGGCGGCATTGCCGCGCTCAACGCCGCGCAAACCGGCGCCAAGACCCTGCTGCTGGAAAAATCCACCGTACCCGGCGGCCTGTCGATCTGCTCCTACGGCGCCGTGCGCAGCGCGCATGATCCCGAGCAAGCCTTCAATTATCTGCAAACCACCAACGGCGGGCGCACACCCGACGATGTGGTGCGTGTCCTCGCCAACGGCATGTGTGAACTCGAGGCGTACGTGCGCGAACTGGCAGAGATCAATGGCGCGCGGGTCATCACCTCAGTGCAGGAAAATGAAGAGCGCGCCAAGGCCGGCGACCCTTATCGCCGCCAGATCCGCGGCAACTATCCACTGCCCGGTACCGACACTTTCTATCACACCTCAGTCGTCGACGTGCCCGGCTTCGATGCACGCGAGGCCTACCCTTGGGCCAATGGTGCTCCCAACGGACCCAAGCTGTTCAAGGTGGTACACGACAATGTCATCGCTGCCGGCGTGACGGTACGCCTCGGCTGCGGCGCGCAGCGCCTGATTGCCGACCCGGCCACACGCGAAGTGCTCGGCGTGACGGTCGAGCAGGACGGCCAGCCGCGCCGGTTGCAGGCCAAACGCGGGGTCGTAATCACCACCGGCGGTTTTGAAGGCAACGCCGACATGAAAGCGCAGTTCCTCGAGACCTACCCCGTGTTCAACGCCGCTGCGCGCCACAACACCGGCGACGGCATCCGCATGGCGCAGGATCTCGGTGCCGCGCTCTGGCATATGTGGCATGTGCACGGCGCCTACGGCTACCGCCATATCGACCCGGCGTATCCCTATGGCATCCGCGTCAAACGTTTTCCCGACTGGTTTCCCGGTGACGAAGACAAGGTCAATCTCAAGATGGCCTGGATACTGCTCGACAAGGGCGGCAACCGTTTCATGTCCGAATACCAGCCCTACACCCAGGACACCTGCGTGCGGCCGCTCGGTTATTTCGATCCGGTCACCCAGCAGGCGCCGCGCAACCCCGCCTATCTGATCTGCGACGACATCGGCCGCCAGATGTACCCGCTGGGCAAGGCCACCTCCAACGACGAAGGTCTGCGCTACGACTGGAGCAATGACAACCTGAAGGAAGTCGACAACGGCATCCTCAAGCGTGCCGACACCCTCGACGAACTGGCCAAACAACTCGGCCTCGACCGCGACGCAGTCAAGGTATCCGTGGCCCGCTGGAATGCGCTCTGCGCTGCCGGCAGGGACACCGACTTCTCGCGCCCTGCCGGCAGCATGATGCCCATCGTCAAACCGCCCTTCATCGGTGCACCGGTCTGGGCGGTGATCTCTAACACCCAGGGCGGACCGGTGCATGACGAGCAATCGCGCATCCTCGACGTGCACGGCCAAGCCATCCCGCGGCTCTATTCCGCGGGCGAATGCGGCAGCGCCTTCGGCCACCTTTATCTGTCCGGCGGCAATATTGCCGAGTGCATGGTTACCGGGCGGATTGCGGGGCGAGGGGCAGCGCAGCAATAAATCTTAAACACATGAATGCCCTCCGTATTTCGCCGGCACTTGTCGCGCTGCTGCTGACGGCCTGCAGTTCACAGCAGTTGTACACCACGGGCCAGCAGTACCAGCGCAATCAGTGCCAGCAGTTGCCGAATCAGGCCGACCGCGAACGCTGTCTCGACAAAGCCGGCAGCACCTACGACGACTATCGCCGCGAGCCGCGCTGACGCGCGGGGCGCTACCGCGACAAGCCCCGCCTTGCCTCTATAATTCAGGCCTCTGAATTCACTGGCGCCGCCGCGGCGGCGAGGAGTCCGGCATGCAAACCAAGATTCCCTGCGTCATCATGCGCGGCGGCACGTCGCGCGGCCCCTTTCTGCTGCAGGACGATCTGCCAGCCGATCCGGCCACCCGCGACGCAGTGCTGCTCGCGATCATGGGTTCGCCGCACGAAATCCAGGTGGACGGCATCGGCGGCTCGCATTCGGTGACGAGCAAGGTGGCGATGATCAGCCGGTCCAAACGCCCCGATGCCGACATTGATTACTTCTTCGCGCAGGTGCAGATCCACGAGCGTTTCGTCGATACCAAACCGACCTGCGGCAACATGCTGGTCGCGGTGGGCCCCTTCGCCATCGATGCCGGTCTGCTGCCGGCGCAGGACGGCGAAACGACCGTGCGCATCCACAGCGTGAATACCGGCGCACTGGTCGAGGCCATCGTGCAGACGCCCGGGCGGCGTGTGGAATATGAAGGGTCGGCATCCATCGACGGAGTACCCGGTACGGCCGCGCCGGTGGGCATCAATTTCAGTGAAGCCATCGGCGCCGTCACCGGCAAGCTGCTGCCGACCGGCAAGCCGCGCGATGTGATCGATGGCATCGAGGTCAGCTGCGTCGATATCGCGATGCCCATCGTGATGATGCGTGCCACCGACATGGGCAAGACCGGCTACGAAAAGGCCACAGAACTCGACAGCGACCGCGCGCTGATGGACCGCATGGAAGGCATACGCCGCAAGGCCGGCAAACTGATGGGCATGGGTGATGTATCGAAAAACGTGGTGCCCAAAATCGCTCTGCTCGCACCGCCGCGCGAGGGCGGCACGATCAGCTCGCGCTATTTCGTCCCTGAAACCTGCCACAAGTCGCATCCGGTGACCGGTACGGTGTGCATTTCGGCCGCCTGCGCGATACCGGGCACGCTGGCCGCAGAGATCGCGCCACTGAAGCCGGCACCCCAGGGCATGGTCACCATTGAGCATCCGTCGGGCAAGATTCTGATCGACCTCGATGCGGATTTCCGCGACGGCCGACAGGACCTGCGCCGCGCCGCGCTGGTGCGCACCGCACGCCGCATCTTTGAAGGCAGTGTGATGGTACCCTCGACGGTGTGGGCCGGCAAAGCAACGTCTGCGCCACGCGCCGCCTGATCAGTCCTGATGACGGGAACACCTTCAGTCGCCATCATCGGCGGCGGCTATGCCGGCATGGCGGCGGCGGTGGAACTCACTGCGCGCGATGTGCCTGTCACGGTATTCGAGGCAGCACCGGCACTCGGTGGTCGGGCGCGGCGCGTCACGGTCAACGACACCGCACTCGACAACGGCCTGCACATTCTGATCGGCGCGTATGCCGATACGCTGCGCCTCATTGAGAGGGTATCGCCCAAGCGCGCACCGATGGAAAACGCGTTCCTGCGCACACCGCTTGATTTGCAGGTGCATCAGCGCTTCCGGCTGCGCGCCGCGCCGCTGCCGGCACCTTTGCATGTCGCCTGGGCCTTGTTCACCGCGCAGGGGCTGGCGCTGCGCGACAAGCTCGCCGCAGCGCGCTTCATTCAGGCGATGAAGGCGCAGCGCTGGCAACTGCCGCGGGACTGCAGCGTTGAGGCATTACTCCGGGACTTTTCACAACCAATTGTTTTAATTGAATATTTATGGTCTCCGCTGTGCGTGGCTGCGCTGAACACCCCGATGCAGCGGGCCTCGGCGCAGGTTTTCCTGAATGTGCTGCGCGACAGCCTCGGTGCAGGACGCGCCGCCAGTGATCTGCTGCTCGCGCGTACGGATCTCACGCAGCTGTTTCCGAAACCGGCCGCAGACTTTGTGCGTGCACGCGGTGGCATCGTCGAGTGCGGCGCGACCGTGGAACACCTCATGATCGACGGTGATGGCCTCGCGTTGACCATACACGGCGCCCCGCGGCGTTTCGATCACGTGATCTGCGCCGTCGCACCGCATCGCGCCAGCGCACTGCTCGCCGGACTGCCGGCACTCTCGCCGGTATGCGCGCAAATTGATGCCCTGGAATACGAGCCCATCCACTCCGTATGGCTGCAGTTCGACGGCTCTGTACACCTGCCCGCCCCGATGATCGGACTGGCCGACAGCCCGGCACAATGGCTTTTTGATCGCGAAGCGATCTGCGGTCAGCGCGGACTCGTCGGCGCGGTGATCAGCGCCTCCGAAGACCATGTCGGTGAAGCGCAGGATGCGCTGGCACAACGTGTCGTGGCCGACATGACCCGGCATTTCGGCACGCTGCCGCCGCTGCGCTGGCATCGTGTCATCGCCGAGAAACGCGCCACCTTCAGTTGCCGGCCTGCGATGCAACGGCCGGCCATGCACACGCCCTGCCCCGCGCTGCTGCTCGCCGGCGATTATGTCGCCGGTGACTATCCGGCCACGATCGAAGGGGCGGTGCGCAGCGGTCTCGCCGCCGCAGCAGCCATTCAGTAATCGCTGATATGTCGCTGACCATTCCACTGCAGTGGTCATGGGGCGGGGCCACAGCGCTCAGGCTATAATTCGGGCTTCTCCATAGAGGAAAACCACCGTGTCTGAACGCGAAGCGATGGAATATGACGTCGTCATCGTCGGTGCCGGCCCCGCCGGACTCGGCGCTGCGATACGCCTGAAACAGCTGGCGGCCGAACAGGGCCGTGATGTCGGCGTCTGCGTGCTCGAAAAAGGCTCGGAAGTCGGCGCGCATATTCTCTCGGGCGCGGTGATGGACCCGATTGCGCTGAACGAACTGATTCCGGACTGGAAGGAAAAGGAAGCACCGCTCAATGCGCCGGTCACCGAGGACCGCTTCATGTTCCTGAAAGAAAACGGCGCGCTCAAAGTACCGAATGCGCTGTTGCCGGGCTGTTTCCAGAACCACGGCAACTATGTGATCAGCCTGGGCAATGTCACGCGCTGGCTGGGCCAGCAGGCCGAAGCGCTGGGCGTGGAGATTTTCCCCGGCTTTGCAGCAGCCGAAGTGCTGTGTCACGCCGATGGCCGCGTCAAGGGTGTCGCCACCGGCGACATGGGCATCGGCAAAGACGGCAATCCGACCGACGCCTACCAGCGCGGCATGGAACTGCATGCGAAATACACCTTCTTCGCGGAAGGTTGCCGCGGCCATCTCGGCAAGCAGCTCCAGGAAAAATTCCGTCTGCGTGTCGGCGTCGACCCGCAGGTCTACGGCATCGGACTGAAAGAATTGTGGGAAATCAAACCCGAGATGCACCAGTCAGGTCTGGTGATACACACCGCAGGCTGGCCGCTGGAGAACGACACCTACGGCGGTTCATTCCTGTATCACCTCGAAAACAATCAGGTCGCCATCGGCTTTGTGGTCGGGCTCGCCTACCAGAATCCGTATCTCAGTCCCTACGAAGAATTCCAGCGTTACAAGACGCATCCGGAGATCCGCAAATTCCTGGAGGGCGGCAAGCGCATCGCCTACGGGGCGCGCGCCATCTCAGCCGGCGGCCTGCAATCCCTGCCGAAGCTGGTCTTTCCCGGCGGCTGCCTGATCGGTGATGACGCCGGTTTCCTCAATGCCTCACGCATCAAGGGCAGTCATGCCGCGATCAAGTCAGGCATGCTTGCCGCCGAAGCCGCCTTTGCTGCACTGGCTGACGAAAACCCGGCTGCGGAACTCAGCGCCTACCCGGAGGCATTCGAAAAGAGCTGGTTGCACGAGGAACTGCACAAGGCACGCAACTTCAAGCCCTGGATGAGCAAGGGTCTGACGCTGGGCACGCTGATGGTAGGCATTGACCAGGTGCTGTTCCGCGGCAAAGCGCCGTGGACCCTGCATCACAACCATGCCGATCACGAATGCCTGCGGCCCAAAGCGGAATTCCAGCCGATTCAATACCCGAAACCCGACGGCGTCATCAGCTTCGACCGCCTGTCGTCCGTGTTCATCTCCAACACCAATCATAACGAAGACCAACCGGCCCATCTCACGCTGAAAGACCCGGCGGTACCGGTGACCGTCAATCTCGCGATGTACGACGCACCGGAGCAGCGCTACTGTCCGGCCGGCGTGTATGAGATCGTTCGTGATGATGACGGCAACAATCCACGCCTGCAGATCAACGCGCAGAACTGCGTGCACTGCAAAACCTGCGACATCAAGGACCCGACGCAAAACATCGTCTGGGTGGTGCCGGAGGGCGGTGGCGGGCCGAATTACCCGAACATGTAGTTCAGCATCAACAATTAAATATCAACCGTAACGACCGGCCTGCGAAGCCGGTAGGGCGGCTGCGGCCGCTTTGAGGAGACCGCCGGATGAAAGCGCTGGTCAGGCTGTCGCTGTTGCTCGGCCGCCGATCCATACGTAGCCTGCTGACCATCGGCCTCACGCTGACGCTCGGCGTGATGGTGATTGCCACCATCTATTTCACGCTGTTCGACCTGCAGTGGCTGGCCTTTCTCGGCGGCATCCTGTTTGCGTCCATTGCCTCGATGGCCAGCCAGGCCTCGAAGGCCGAATGGCTGATCATCCGCCGCACCCGCCAACTCGAACGCGCACGCGAATCGCTGGCCAAGGCGGAATCGCGGGCCCGTATCGCCGACGAAGGCATGCGTGCGACGCTGGGGCGTATGCGCATGATCGGCGATGCCCTGCCGGCGCCAATCTTCTACCTCGACCGCGACCTGCGGGTGCATGAGCACAACCAAGCACTGCGCGAAATCACCCGACTGCCGGCCGTGCAGATCGAAGACCAACTGCTGCGTGATGTCGCCGGCCGTCAATACATGGAAATGCTATCGCGCTGCAAGGCGCCACTGGCGGGTGAAACGCACGACTACTCGCTGAACTGGCAGGTACTCGGTGGCGAGTGCATCGACCTGCGCGTGCGGCAACTGCCCTTTCCGCCGGGTGACGCCCACCCGCCGGGCTTTTACGTGATCATGCTCCCGCAGTCGGGCGCGATAATCCGCAGCGACAACGTCCGTCCGGACCCGGCCGATGCCGGGCAGCCGGCATCATCCCCGGTCGGCCCGCATGCCGCTATCACCAATGCGTCCGGAGAAACCCTATACCTGCACTCCCTGAACGAAAGGCTGATGGCAGGCAATGACCCGCGCGCCAAACTGATTCACGCGATCGAGAATGACGAGTTCCTGTTGTTCGCTCAAAAGATCGAAGCACTGAAACCGTTTCCGCTGGAGCATGGCACCTATGAAATCCTGCTGCGCCTGCGCGAGGAAGAAGACAATCTGTTGCCGCCGGGCGGCTTCATCCCTGTCGCCGAACACTATGGGCTCACTGAGGATATCGACCGCTGGGTGGTACGCGCACTGCTCAACTGGTCGATGACACAGCGCCAGGCGCATCCGGAATGGGAAATTCCGATGTTCTGCGTGAATCTCTCGGAAAGCGCGGTCGCCAACCCGGAGTTTGCACGCTTCGTCGTCAACGAACTGCGACGCACCGGTTTTCCGGCATCGCAGCTCTGTTTCGAGATCGGCGAATTCGAAACCATCACCCACCACGACAACGTCGACCACTTCATCAAGGCTGTGAGGCCGATCCGGTCGCGCTTCACTGTCGATGCCTTCGGCGGCATCAAGCTCACCTTCGCTCACCTCAGCGGACTGAAGTTTGATTACATCAAGATCGACGGCGTGATCATCCAGAACATCTTCAAATCGCCGGCAGATCAGCGCCGGCTGAAGATGATCAGTGACGTCTGCCACAAGCTCGGCATGCGTTCCATCGCCGAATTCGTGGAGGACGAGCGCACCATCGCGGCATTGAAGGAAGCCGGAATCGATTATGCGCAGGGATTCGCCATCGACCGGCCAGGGCCGATCGACAAGATCATCACCGCGAGATACGGGAATAAATTATAAGTATTTGTTTTTATTTATTTTTTAAGGCGATTCACCAATGACAGCCGCCGCATGGCGCTGCATTGCCCGCCGGCCTCAAAGCGATTCGAAAATGCCGGCCGCCCCCATGCCGGTGCCGATGCACATACTCACCATGCCGTAGCGCTTCTTGTGCCGGCGCAGTCCGTGCAGCAGCGTGGCCACGCGGATCGCACCGGTCGCACCCAAGGGATGGCCAAGCGCTATCGCACCGCCCAGCGGATTGACCTTCTGCGGATCCAGATCCAGCGAACGCATCACAGCAAGCGACTGCGCGGCAAACGCCTCATTCAACTCGATCCAGTCAAGCGCCTGCTTTGACAATCCGGTATGGCCGAGTACTTTCGGGATCGCTTCCACCGGCCCAATGCCCATGACCGCCGGCGGCAACCCCGCAACGGCATATCCGACAAATCGGCCCAGCGGTGTCACGTCATAGCGTTTCACCGCCGCCTCGCTCATCAGCAGCACGGCGGAAGCGCCATCGGACATCTGCGAGCTGTTGCCTGCGGTGACGCTGCCCTTCGCGGCGAAGGCCGGCCGCAGTTTCGCCAGCGCCTCAGCGGAGGTATCACGCCGCGGCCCTTCGTCCTGTGTCAGCGTCTGTGTGCGCACGGCGACTTCCCGGCTACGCAGATCCGGTTCGCGCAGCGTGCGCGGATAGGCGGTGATCTCATCAGTGAATTCGCCGCTGTCCTGCGCCCACACGGCGCGCCGGTGGCTCTCGGCTGCGAACAGGTCCTGATCCTCGCGTGAGACTTTCCACTGTGCCGCAACGCGCTCGGCCGTAATACCCATGCCGTAGGCGATC
>Ga0129333_10007657_pt1 | contig 10190 bp, 11 predicted proteins | sample CPB6_08_DNA_FD_94474 | JGI IMG/M metagenome (GOLD analysis project Ga0129333, IMG submission 94474) | Freshwater to marine salinity gradient microbial communities from Chesapeake Bay, USA - CPBay_Sum_0.6_0.8_DNA | ecosystem: Environmental > Aquatic > Marine > Coastal | place: USA: Chesapeake...
CCTAGCACGACATCATCTTCCGTTGTATCATCATGCGTCGCAATAGGAATGTTACGGGATCCAAACATCTCGACAATGATCGGCCAATTCTTTTCAAAGTTCTTCGGTCCGATATCCATACGCAAGGCAACATCGGCATCATGCTGATCTTGGGTCTTCTCGCCTGATCCAAGATTGTAGCGTTTCAAATCTTCAAGATTGCGCCATTGCCGTTTTCCGGGCGTATGATCCATAAGCGAGACCAGTCTGATAAGAGGATGCGCGGCATAGGGCTCCACATCAGACACCAATTCATCACCCGTCAATTCGCACCGGATATGGATCGCGTGATCAATCCGAAAGAGATCTTTATCTTGCCCTTCCGCAACCGCATCGATGACTTTAGAAAAAATTTCGCGACGGTAATCTTTTTGACCATAAATCGACCCGGCACAAATTGAATCATAGACGGTTGTCACACCGGCCGCGACCATTTGCGCATCATGAGCAAGAGCCGCCGCAAGCCCATTAGGCCAGAACACGCCAGGACGAGGCACGAAATGTTTTTCCATATTGTCGGTATGCATCTCAACAATACCCGGTGCGATAAAATCGCCCTCGATATTGATCGCTGCCGGAAGCGAAGACGTCCCGGTATCGATGGATGTCACGGCGCGCTCGGTAAAGACGATCGTCCCTTTGACGACCTTATCTTCAAGAATCAAATTTGCATTTGTTAAAATTGTTTCGGTCGCCATATCACGCTGCCTTTTTGAATTGGGTCAAATCAAGACGCCGCGTTGCCACACGGTCTCGTACATATTCATCATGAAAAATGCCGATGATCGCCGCGCCGCTTTCACGCGCTTCATTGATCAAATCAACAACCACATCACGGTTTTTAGCATCAAGTGAGGCGGTTGGCTCATCAAGCAAGAGAATTGAGGCGGGATCAACAAAGCATCTGGCGATATTCACGCGCTGCTGTTCGCCACCCGAAAATGTCGCTGGCGCTAAATGCCACAATCGCTCGGCGAGATTTAGCCGAGACAATAGATCTTTGGCTTTCTCTGTCGCCATCGCATCATCAATACCGCGCGCGAGAAGCGGATCCTTCACAATATCAAGCGTTGTCACGCGCGGAATGACACGTAAAAACTGACTCACATAGCGGATTGTCTTCCGACGCACGGTGAGAATGGCGCGCGGTGTCGCCGTCGCAAGATCAATGTAATCTTCGCCATGACGCACGAGAACATGACCACTACTTGGCTTATAATTGCCATAGAGAATGCGCAGCAAAGACGTTTTTCCGACACCGGATTCTCCATGAAGAATCAAGGCCTCGCCAGCGCTCACGTCGAAGGCAACATCGGAAAAGACAGGTAATCTAATGCCGCCTTGATTATGCATGATGAAATGTTTTTGGAGCGCATGCACTTTGATCATAGCGGTCATGGTCGATCCGGTCCTTTTCGGTTAACCTCATTGACGGATTTTATGACAGTCTGAAGACAATCACGCCGCGAGCACAGCCGAGGTTAAGAGCTGTGTATAAGCATGATGGGGATCATCCAGCACTTGGTCTGTCAGCCCCTCTTCGACAACGGCACCATCCTTCATCACCATCAATCGATCGGTCAGGAGACGCGCCACAGCGAGATCATGCGTGACAATTATGGCGGCAATGCCCAAATCGCGAACAAGGACGCGCAGGAGATCAAGAAGTCGCGCCTGAACCGAAACATCGAGCCCGCCAGTCGGCTCGTCCATGAAGACAAGCTTTGGTTCCGGAACAAGCACGCGAGCAAGCTGCAACCTTTGTTGCATGCCGCCAGAAAATTGCCTCGGATAATCATCAACGCGATTTGTTTCGATTTCCACGCGTGAGAGCCAATCAAGAGCTGACGAACGGATCTTGCCATAATGGCGGTCACCGCGATCCATCAGCCGTTCGCCGATATTGCCGCCCGCCGAGACATCCATGCGCAAACCATCGCGCGGATTTTGATGGACGATGCCCCATTTTGTTCGCATCAGTTGCCGCCGCATGGGCTCTGAAATGTCGAAGAGATTGATCGGCACGCCGTCAAAATTAAGAGCAATTGTGCCCGATGTGGGGCGATCTTGCCCCGCAAGACATCTGAGAAGCGTTGATTTTCCGGAGCCTGACTCACCCACAATGCCAAGCACTTCACCCGGCCACAGCGAGAAACTGACATCACGGCACCCAACGCGCTCGCCATAAAGGCGCGTAAGCGCGGTGGCCGTGAGAATTGGTGCGTTCTCGTCAACAGAAAGTCTATTTTTAATCGTGGACATTACGCGGCCTCATCCGGATTGGGATCAAGATAGGCTTTGTCTTTGGCCCAATCGATTTGTGTGCCGGTGTGTCCCGCATCTCTGCGATCTTCGCAATAAGAGCTGTCCGAACACACAAACATGCGCCCACCCCGATCATCCGTTATCACTTCGTCAAGATAGGAGCCGCGTGCGCCACAAAGGGCACAGGGTTCGTTCCACTTCTGAACTTCAAAAGGATAATCTTCGAAATCGAGGCTTTTAACTTTTGTAAAAGGGGGAACCGCATAAATCCGCTTTTCACGTCCGGCACCAAAGAGCTGAAGTGCCGGCATATGATCCATTTTGGGATTATCGAATTTCGGAATGGGTGTCGGCGACATCACATAGCGGTCATTGACCATGACCGGATAGGAATAGCTCGTCGCGACACGCCCATAGCGAGCAATATCTTCATAAAGCCGCACATGCATGGCGCCATATTCGGACCATGCATGCATTTTTCTCGTCTCGACTTCGGACGATTCGACTTTCCTTAAAGGTTCAGGCTGTGGCACTTGATAGACAAGAATTTGGCCCTTGCTCAGCGGATATTCCGGAATGCGATGGCGCGTTTGAATAAGCGTCGCTTCGTTCGTCTTTTCCGTGGTTTTAACGCCGGCAACACGAGCAAAAAAACGTCTGATCGAAACGGCATTGGTTGTATCATCAGCGCCTTGGTCAATGACTTTGAGCGTATCTTCGGGGCCGATCAGAGCCGCCGTAATTTGAATGCCGCCGGTGCCCCATCCTCTTGCCAAAGGCATTTCGCGCGACCCAAAAGGCACTTGATAGCCAGGTATTGCTACGGCTTTCAAAAGCGCGCGCCGGATCATCCGCTTTGTTTGTTCGTCGAGGTAACCAAAATTATAGTCGGCATCGATTGTCTGCGCGCTCATGCAGCCTCTCCCGCGTGTTCGGCTTGAGGCTTGGTTTGGCGTTCCTCAAATTCTTGACGAATTTTACGGATCAGCTCCAGCTCACCCTGGAAGTCGACATAATGCGGTAATTTCAGATGTTCGACAAAGCCCGCCGCTTCAACATTATCACTGTGATACAAAACAAATTCTTCGTCTTGTGCCGGATAATCGACACCCTCACCGAATTCACGATTCTTGAGAGATCGATCTAAGATCGCCATCGACATGGATTTGCGCTCTGAATGGCCGAAGACCAAACCATAGCCACGTGTGAATTGCGGGGGCTTATCTTTAGACCCTTGGAATTGATTGACCATCTGGCATTCGGTGACCGTGATGTCGCCAAGATCGATCTCAAAGCCAAGCTCTTCGGGTTTAAAGCGCACAGGCACTTCACCAAGACGAATTTCACCTGCAAAGGGATGATTGCCGCCAAAGCCCCGCTGTACCGAATAAGCAAGGCCAAGAAGAAATCCCTCATCACCGCGCGAAAGCGTTTGAAGCCTCGTGTCACGATCTGGCGGAAATTGAATGGGATCACGCGTGAGATCAAAAGGCGCGGGATCGCCTTCCGGTGCCGTTTCGGCCTCCATCAGCCCCTCATCACCGAGAATATCGGGAACACGCGGCATGGTTTGATCGAGCGGCGCAGATGCCACGGTCGCTTCAACTGTATCGCCCTGTTCTGCCATCAAGGCAAAATCAAATAGTCGATGCGTGTAATCATAGGTCGGACCTAAAACCTGCCCACCTGGCAGATCCTTGTAGGTCGCCGATATCCGCCGGCGTATCGCCATCTCGCTTGTATCAAGCGGAGACGAAGAGCCAAAGCGCGGAAGTGTAGTGCGATAGGCGCGCACAAGAAACGCCGCTTCAATCGAGTCGCCTTGCGCTTGCTTCAAGGCAAGTGCAGCTAAGCTCGGATCATAAAGCGAACCTTCATTCATCACCCGCGCGGTTGCGAGCTTCAGCTGCTCACTGATCTGCACAGCTGATAATTCGGGGACAGACGGATCGCCGCGTCGTTCTTCAGCAATGAGATCATGCGTCGCGAGAATAGCGGCTTCTCCGCCTTTAACAGCAACATACATCAGCCGACCTCCACGCTGCGAACCGACCGGGGCAACGCTAGAAATTGCGCACCAGCAACGAGGATCACATCGCAACCGAGAGGGAACTGCGCATTGTTGTCACGATGGATGGCCCAAAATCGATCATGAAGACCTTGCGGCGCAATCAGTGACTCGATCTCAATTCCAGGGCCCGTTAATCGGATGGGACGCCCGCCCTCTAGCGAAGTACAAATCACGATCACTGTCGCCGAAAGATCGGGATATCGATCATCGCCCAACGGAAAATCGGTCAGCGCGGGAGCATATGATTGTCCCGACACGACGGCAAAGCGCGCGTTACGATGAGAGACAGCCAAGGGTGCGCCGGTATGAAACGCCAACCATTTTTGGATATCTGCAAATTCCGAACTCAGCCAAACAGGCGTGTCATAATCAACAAGCGTCAGAAGGCAGGCTGCGGCAGCGCGTGGCAAGCTTTCAGGCGTGCCACAAATCAGGTCATCAACATGTCTGATTGTTCCGGGATGAGCCATCGCATCAAGCATGTCACGAAAAATGGACTGCGATCCGAGGATGGGATCAGCAAAGCCCGGTATGAGCGGTGCAACCGCCATCAGCCCTCTCCCCGAACAAGAGTGAAGAAATTGACTTTTGTGGCCGCCGCTTTACGAGACCGCAGGTCTTTCTCAGCTTGAAGTCTAGCCTCGATGACTTGCAAGCGAGACATAATCGCAGATTTCACATCGGGCTGACCCATTTGCAAAAGCGCATCAATCAAGGCCGCCTGTTCAGCTTTGGATTTGTCTCGCCCTAAGGCGTAAGAAAATCCTAATACGCCCGATGAGAGCTGAATAACACACCGCGTCATCGTGGCCTCACCGAAATTAAATCGGCGTCCCGCGCCCCCCGCCCGGGCTTCAACCATCACCGTGCCGATCTCGGGCTTTTTAATGTGGTGATATGATTCTTTCGCGGGCAAGAGCGGCGCAAGGTCTTGAAGATCAGAAAGAGACGAACGGGCTAACACACTCATCCACCATTGACGCTGGTGTTGCATGCCCTCGGAAACTAAGCGCTCCTCTGTCGTGGTGTCCTCAGCGCTCGTTGCCGTCATTTTAATCAACCTCGAAGGCACAACTGTAACCGTAATGTCATATAAATTGGTCTATACATGTCCCGTGACGCTTTCGTGACAAAGGGAAGGAAAAGTCGGATGGCGCTTCAGGAAAATGCCACGAAAGCGTGGCGTCGGATTGCTGACGAGTTAGCGGAAACAATTCGCGCTGGCACATATGAATTGGGCTCAGGACTTCCAACGACAGTTGAAATTGCAACGCATTATAATGTTCACCGTCATACGGCGAGCAAAGCGCTCCATTATCTCAGAGAGCAAGGTCTTGTATCGGTTGAACAGGGTCGCGGTTCTTTTGTTCGCGGGGTTCGATACCCCTATCGACTGAGCGAAAAAGTAAGCTTCCGCAAAAATTTTGCTGATACGGGTCTACCGGTAACAAGCCGTCTACTCGATGTATTGACCATTGCTATTCCTTCCACCGTTGCGCAGGCACTCAAAGTATCGGCGAATAGTTCGGTGTGGCGAATTGTCTTGCTCAATAGCCTTGATCAACGAGCGATTTCCCTATCGATCCATTATCTGCCCGCGCAAAAATTTTCTGACTTCGCGCAAATGCTCAAAGTAAATGACAATTCTATCAGCAAAGCGTTCCAAACCTGCGGTATTGAGTCTTACCAGCGGAAATCAACAAAGATTTCGGCCCGCATCGCCACTGATGAAGAATATCTACGCCTTGAATTAAGTGAAGGTGATCCTGTGATCACAACAGAAGGCATTGATATTGATGATGAACTAAATGCCATTCAGGTTGTTGAAACATCGTTCAATCCGAACCGGATTCAATTTATTGTCGATTGATAAGATCAGCGCGCCTGTTGGCCGATAAAGGCCAACCGCAATTTACCTGAGATCCAATCGATAATCGAAACCGTCACCAAGACTAATATAATGATGAACGAGGTTTGCTGCCATTCGAGTGTTCGAATCGTCTCGGTGAGATAGAGACCAATACCCCCTGCCCCCACGATACCGATAATGGTCGCCGAGCGCGTGTTTGATTCAAAATAATAGAGAACTTGACTGGCAATGATCGGGAAAATTTGAGGAATAATCCCAAAACGTAATGCATGCAGTTTTGATCCCCCAGACGCTTGCACGCCTTCAATGGGCTTTTTGTCTGCCGCTTCAATCGCTTCAGAGAATAATTTGCCAAATGATCCGAAATCGGAGGTGATGATCGCAAGCACGCCGGCAAAGGGACCAAGGCCCACAACACCTATCCATATCAGCGCCCAAATCAGCGTGTCGATACCGCGGATGGTGTCAAGAAATCGCCGGATAAAAACATGGATCAACGGATTGGGGATAACATTCTTTGCCGCTAAGAGACCGAATGGGAAGGCTAAGCAAGCCGCAACCAAAGTGCCTAGAAACGCCATCGAAAGCGTCTCGATCAGACCGTGAAAAAAGACCCAAGCCAAATGAAGGGAACCCGGATCTGGCGGCAACATAAGACCCACGATCCATCCAAATTTTCCCATGCCCCCCCATAGCTGTCCAAAGGACGCTCCAAGTGAATACCAGCCGAAAAGATAAAGGCCCAAGGCCAAGCAAAAAATGGTCAGCGCCTTTTTTTTGCCCGTCCAAATACTTTGAAAAAACTGCGGATGGCGCGCCACAACCGCCCGATGAGTAAATGCATCACCAAAAATTCGTTGCTCGCTCATCGCTCTAACGTCCCGATAAAAGCGTGACGAATTTTTTCAGTCACCGTATCAATGATCATGACCGTGGCGATGATGAGGATGAGAACGGCGCTGACATCCGAATAATAGAATTTACGGATATATTCGATAAGAGTTTGCCCGATACCGCCCGCGCCCACAAAACCCATCACCGAGGCTCCGCGGACATTAATTTCAAATCGCAACAGCGTATAACTCGTGAAATTGGAAAGCACTTGCGGGACAGCACCAAAGCGGACTTGATGAAACCATGAGCCGCCCGATGCACGAACGCCTTCCACCTGCTTGAAATCGATATTCTCGATGATTTCAGAGAAGAGCTTTCCCAACGCGCCGGTCGTATGAAGCGTCAAAGCTAGAATACCGGGTAACGGCCCTAGTCCGAAGCTCACCACAAATATGAGGGCGAAAACAATCTCGGGTACAGTTCGAAGAAATTCAAGGAAACGGCGCGCGAGGATGAGAGACCACCCTGATACAGCCATATTGCGGCTTGAGAGAAATCCGAGACAGAACGCAATGATGGCACCCGTCAGCGTTCCGATATAAGCGATTAACAAAGTCTCTCCAAGTTGTGGGATCCATTTATTGATACCCCAGAACCATTCGGAAATGTCGCCGAAGAAATTATTGAACGTAAGTTTTGGTGTTATTTCATAAAAATAATTCGGAAAACGCCAAATATTCTGGATAAATTTATTCAGGTCGACTTCCGAGCCATAAAATGAACTCACCACCAAAATCATAAGGATAACAAAGCCAAGCAAGGTTATCCGATTTTTCGAAGAAACAGACCGACGATACTCGCCGTTTAGACGATCGAACTGATCTTTTGAAATTTGTTGGACGGCGTGGGACATTCGATCTTCTTCGAAAAAAGAAAAGATCCGGGACGGTGGTATAACCGCCCCGGATTGAGAAGATTACGAGCTCTTCTTCTTCAATTCATCGACGAAGGTGATGAGATCTACAACACCCTTGTAGGCATCGTGAGTTGTCGCTTCGTAGGACTGATATTTGCCATCATAGGCTTTATCAAATGCCGCGCGGTCATTTGTATAAGCGTTCAGGAACGCGTCACGAATAGCGGCTTTCGCATCTTCAGGAAGCGAATTGAGATAAGCGAGCGGCGAATTGACGATCTGGGCCGATTTAAAAATGATGCGGTAATCATCATATTTCGCAATGCCCTTGGTCTGCATCTTCATCAAAGTTGATGAGGTTTCGTTATCCCAAGCATTGAAAGCCGCTTCAACGGTGCCTTGTTGCAAGGCAAGAACCGAATTTTCATGCGTGCCGGAATAAACAACTTTCGAAAAGAACTTATCAGGATCGAGGCCCATTTTGTTCATTTCGAAGCGCGGAACATTGTTACCCGATGTTGAATTCGGGTCGACGAAAGCGACCGGCTTGCCCTTCAAATCATCAAGTTTCTGATAAGGCGAATCTTTCTTCACATAAAGAACCGAATAGTAACCCTTGATACCGCCGTTCAGAACTTCCATCGCAAACGGTGTAACATCGGCACCAATCTTATAGGCCCGAGCATAGGATGCTGGGCCATAAAGAGCGATGTGGATATTGCCGGCCTTTTGGCCTTCGATCACAGCCGCGTAGTCATTCACAATGCGCAGCGTGACCTTGACGCCGAGCTTCTTGGACAAATGGTCCATCATCGGCTGCCAGCGGTTGTTTGTGTCAGCAGCGTTTTCTGCGGGCACGAGAGCGAAGGTGAGTTCTGGATATTTAGCTTTCCAATCGGCTGCATAAGCAGTGGCAGTGGCGCCAAAGGCGAGTGCGGACGCTGCAGCAGCAAGGATAAGTCTACGGGTCATCATGGCATCATTCTCCAAGAATGAGAGTTAGGGAGGGGTAGTCAGAAGTGCCGGAAGAACGGAGGGACGTTCCTCCGGCCGTCATGCGATCGCAGCTAAGGCATTGGGCATAGCTGCATCGGATGATTTCGTTTCAATGACGTCTTGCGCTTCGATCCCGTAAAGATCGCGCGCAATGTCATCTGTTAAGGCTGCAGGGACATCGTCGAAGACGACGCGGCCATGCGCCATACCAATCAACCGCTCGCAATAAGTGCGCGCGAGATCAAGCGAATGAAGATTGCAGATCACCGTGATTCCAAAATGTCGGTTGATCCGCAAAAGCGAGTCCATAACAATTTTTGTATTACGAGGATCAAGTGAAGCAATTGGCTCATCCGCGAGAATGATATCCGGCTCTTGGACAAGCGCGCGGCAAATCGCGACGCGCTGTTGTTGTCCGCCCGAGAGCTGATCGGCGCGCTGCGCAGCCAAGGAGACCATGTCGAATTGTTCAAGGGCAGCAAGCGCAATGGCTTTATCGTCATTGCCCCATAATTTCAGGAGTGACGCCCAGCCAGAATTTGAGGCGAGACGGCCCATCAAAACATTGGTCAAAACGTCGAGGCGACCGGCGAGATTGAATTGTTGGAAAATCATGGCACAACGACGACGCCACTCGCGCAGCTCCGCGCCTTGGAGCGTCGTAACATCCTTACCATTGAAGAGGATACGACCTTCACTCGGCTCGTTCAGACGATTGATCATGCGCAAAAGCGTTGATTTGCCGGCGCCCGAACGTCCTATAACACCAACGAAGCTGCCTTTGTTGATCGTCAAAGACACCGAATTAACGGCGGCATTTTCACCGAAATATTTCGAGACATTGTTTAACTCGAGCATGGTCGGTCTCCTCATGACGGTGAACCGCATTTAGGGGCGACGGATGACAGAGACATGACAGGGTGTGGATAGGTTAGGCACGCGGCTTTCAGGCCAGGCTTGGCCTCGGTAGGGGCTCACCCTTGGCTTGGCCTTAAGAATTTGTTAAATATTTATCCCGCGAGGCTACCCCTCCATCTTGTCCCTGGGGGACACGGGAAAGCTCGGAAGCGCGTTATGACCATATCAATCGAGCAAGCTATTGAAATTCATGCGAAATCCGCCATTTCTCTGGGCGGCAACCGCGCTGAAAAATCAACCCGTGAACGTGCCGAACACTGCAAGACGCGCGGTGACACGGA
>Ga0129333_10007658_pt1 | contig 10189 bp, 8 predicted proteins | sample CPB6_08_DNA_FD_94474 | JGI IMG/M metagenome (GOLD analysis project Ga0129333, IMG submission 94474) | Freshwater to marine salinity gradient microbial communities from Chesapeake Bay, USA - CPBay_Sum_0.6_0.8_DNA | ecosystem: Environmental > Aquatic > Marine > Coastal | place: USA: Chesapeake Bay...
GAGCTGGTCGGACTGCTCAAGCGCACACAGGAGATGAGCCTCGATTACCTCAAGACGCGAGTGCAGTTCGGCAAGGCCATCGGCAGCTTTCAGGTGCTGCAGCACCGCGCCGTGGATCTCTATATCCAGCAGGAACTGGCAGACGCCGTACTGCGGGAAGGCATCGCCGCCATGGACGCAGGCCTCGACGCAAGCGCGCGTGCGGCAACCGTCAGCCGTATCAAGGCACGTTGCGCGGAGGCTGCGTTGCAAATCACGCGTGCAGCGATCCAGTTTCACGGAGCCATCGGATTTACCGAAGACTGCGATGTCGGGCTCTATGTGAAACGCGCGATGACACTCAGCGCCTGGCTGGGCAACCCCCGCGCACACCGCCAGCGCTACGCTGCCACCGCTATCCGTCAGGAGGCCGCATGACCGACTACAACACCCTGAGCGACGACGCCTTCCGCGCTGAAGCGCGCGCTTTCTTTGAGGCCGGCTTCCCGGCTGAATACAAGTTCCTGCCGCGGCGCATGCGCTGGGCCGAGTGCCGCGACTGGTATCTCGCCTTGTCCAAGAAGGGCTGGATCGCCCCGAACTGGCCGAAAGAACATGGCGGCATGGGGCTATCCCCGTCAAAGCTGCTGATCTACATGGAAGAGTACGAACGCGCCGGTGCCGGTCGCATGCCCGATCAGGGTCTCACCATGGTCGGGCCGACGCTGATCCGCTTCGGCAATGACGAACAGCGCAAGCGCTATCTGCCGAAAATCATCGCCGGCGATGCCATCTGGTGCCAGGGTTATTCAGAACCAAACGCCGGCTCGGATCTCGCCAGTCTGCGTACCGAAGCCGTACTCGACGGCAACGACTACGTGATCAACGGCAGCAAAATCTGGACGTCGATGGCGCATGACGCGACGAACATTTACGTGCTCGCCCGCACCGACAAGCAGGCGAAGAAAAAACAGGAAGGCATCAGCTTCCTGCTGGTGGACATGAAGACACCCGGCATCACGTTGCGCACCATCCGCAATATCGCGGGCCACGAAGAATTCTGTCAGGTGTTTTTCGACAATGTGCGCACGCCGAAGGAAAACCTCGTCGGCGAACTCCATAAGGGATGGACCATTGCGAAAGGGCTGCTCGGCTTCGAACGGCTGAATATCGGCAGTCCGCGGCGTCCACTGCAAGCACTGGAAAAACTGGAGGCACTGGCTGCTGCACGCCACCTGTTCGACGATGCCGGCTTCGTGGAACGCTTCACCCAGCTCAAGCTGGACCTGCTTGACCTTGGCTCGCTGTACGGTCGCTATGTCGACAAGGTGCGGCGCGGCGAAGCACTTGGACAAGATGTGTCCATCCTCAAGGTCTGGTCCATGGACACCTATCAGCGGCTGTCGGAACTGCTGATCGAAGCCGGCGATGAATTCGGCGCCGTTGAAGGCGACACCACTGTCGAGGGAGAAACGGTGGACCTCATCTCGCCGTTCTACAACTCGCGGCCCGGCACGATTTACGGCGGATCGAACGAAATCCAGCGCAACATTCTGGCGAAGTACGTCCTGAATCTGCCCTCCTGACGTAAGGCTCTATCAAGCACCGCCCTTTGCGCCTCAACGGTGCATGGGGCAGTGAATAGGGATTGTTTCATTTGTAAAAATGAAGAACAGTCAGCATCGCTGTGTCGCCGATTTGCTACACTTTCGACAGCGATTCGGAAGCAACTTTTATTGATGATGCCCGGCATTCGCGCCGGGCATTTTTCATTTCATTCAACGGGGGGGCTATGAAGTTTCGTCTGGCATGTTTCACCGCGACCATCCTGCTTGCCGGTGTCGCCAACGCGCAGCAACCGGCTGCCGGCGCAGCGGCGACCATCGAGCGGGTCAAAATCACCGATAACGAACTCAGCTGTGCGCAGATCCATGCCGAGATCGGCGACATGGACAAGGCGGTCGCTGACGCGAAAGTAGTTGAAGACAAGGAGAAAACCTCGGCCACTGCCGCCGGTGCCGCCAATACTGCGGCCGAAGTTGCCGGACGCACCGGCCTCTTCGGCGCCTTCGGCGGTGTCGCGGGCGCACTCTTTGGACAGGTGGCCACGCAAACCGCGGCAGGTGCCGTCCAGCAGTCCTCCGCACAATCCGCCGCGCAAGCGGCTGCGCGCGCGAAGCAGGCACAGGCCCGCAAGGAACATCTCACCAACCTCTTTCTCGCCAAAGAGTGCAAGGCCTCGGATCTCAGCGCGCCCGGCAAATCCCTCAGCGGCGCTGAACTGCAGAAAGTGACCAGCATCGCGCCTTCGGCGGCAGCGTTCGAGCCTGCCGACGCCGCACCACCCCCCGCTGATGCCGATGGCGCCAAATCGCTGGTCGGCGGTGCCGCCGAGAACGCACGCAGCGATCTGATTCCGGTCTCGCTGGACACGGGACCGGGCATGGACTTCGGTCCGATTGTTGCCAAGGCACAGAAAGTGGTCGTCGCCGGTTACCGCGTCGGTTTCGTCACCCGCAACAGCGCCTCTGCATATGCCGGCGCCGGTCTGGCCAATCTCGGACAATCCACCGGACGCAACCGTACGATCACCCAGGCCCAGAACAAGCGCATCGAGGTCGGGCTGATGAACGTGAACGTACCCTTGATGCAGGCGATTGCCGACCAGCTGTATGCCGACTTCGTCGCACAACTGAAAGCCGCCGGCAAAACCGTGGTCACTTTCGAAGAGATCGCGCAAAGCGCTGCGGTTGCCGCCATTGAGAAAGCGGAGATCAAGGAAGGCAATACCTACACCGTCAGCCCGATGGGTGATGCACGCCATTACACCATTGTGGCGCCGAGTGGTCAGCCGCTGTATTTCATGGCGGGCGAAATGCTTGGTGACAAGGGGCCCTTCGCGCAAGGAAACAACAAGACGCTAGGCGCAATCGCCAACGCAGCGCAGGCGGTGGCACTGCTGCCGATGGTCATGATCGATTTTGCCGAGCTGGCCAGTTCGGGGCGCAGCAATTTCGGCAGCAATGCGCACGTGGAAGCGAAGCCGGGCATGGCACTGCTGCCCCTGAATACCCTCCTGTGGGCTGCACACGGCGGAAACCCGGTAGTCACCGAAATGGGCTCGCGACGGCTGAAGAGTTCCGTAGCGGTTCCCGGCGATTACGCGACCATCCATGAAGTCGACAGCTTTGATACCGCGGGTCTGGCCAACGCGCTGACACGCGTATCCGGCACGCAAGGCACCCAGTTTTTCCGTGAGAAAAAAGCCTATGTCGCGGACCCGGCGAAATTCGCGCAACTGGCGCTGAAAATCGGTTTCTCCGCGAACAAAGCCTTCGCCGAAGCTGCAAAAATCGCTCCCTGAAGCCCCTCTCCAGGCGAGGTCGCCCTCCGGCGCGTTGAAATCCCGCGCCGGGGCGTTCATCATACGGCGTTAACTTGCTGATGCCGGAGCCCCAATGAACAGGCAGATCATTCATACCGATGCCGCCCCGAAGGCCATTGGTACCTACTCTCAAGCCGTACGTTGCGGCGATGTCGTGTATTTCGCCGGCCAGATCGGTCTCGACCCCGCGAGCATGCAGCTGGTCGACGGCATCGATGCCCAGATACATCGCGTCTTCCAGAATCTTCAGGCCGTGGCTGCTGCGGCCGGCGGTTCACTCGACGATTTCACCAAGGTCAATATTTTTCTGACCGATCTCGGCCATTTCGCGAAAGTGAACGAGATCATGGCGACCTATTTCCGCGAGCCCTATCCGGCGCGGGCAGCCGTCGGCGTTGCCAGCCTGCCGCGCGGCGCGCTCGTGGAAATCGACGGCATCATGCACCTGCCGCGCTGAGTCTGCCGCACCGATGGCAGCTGCCCGCAAGCCGGCAACGCCCGCGGCTGTCCATCCCTCGCTGTCGGGGCTGACGCCCCGCACCCTAGACCTGCTGTCAAAGATCGGCATCTTCCGCAAGGAGGATCTCGTTCTGCACCTGCCACTGCGCTACGACGATGAAACACGCCTGTCACCGCTCGCGCAGGCGCCACTCAACGAAGAAGTGCTGGTGGAAGGCACCGTCATCGACAGCGACATCAAATACCGGCCCAAGCGGCAGCTCGTCGCGCGCATCGCCGACGACAGCGGTGAACTCGTTTTGCGCTTCCTCAATTTCTATCCGAATCAGGCCAAGGCACTGACTCCCGGCGCGACCGTCCGTGCCTTCGGCCAGATCCGCGACGGTTATTTCGGACCGGAGATGGTGCATCCGCGCTTTCGCTGTGTCGATCCGTCGGCCCCGGTATCGCAGACACTGACACCGGTCTATCCGACGACGGCGGGGCTAGGGCAGGACACGCTGCGCAAACTGGTCAATCGCGCGCTTGCGGATACGGCGCTCAGCGATACGCTGCCAACGGCGCTGCTCGATGCCCTCGGCCTGCCCGCCTACGCGCAGGCCTTGCACACCCTCCATCATCCGCCACCGGACGTCGCGCGGGCGCTGTTGCACGGCCGCAGCCATCCCGCCTGGCGGCGAATCAAGTTCGATGAGCTGCTGGCCCAGCAGATTTCGATGCGGGTGCACTACCGGCGGCGGCGAGCAGCCGCAGCCCCGGTGCTGCGCGTCAAAGGGCAACTGGTCGATGCGCTGTTGAAGCAGTTGCCGTTCCGGCTGACCGCCGCGCAGAACAAGGTGCTGGCCGCCATCCGCCACGACCTCGCCCAGGCCCATCCGATGCAACGCCTGTTGCAGGGAGACGTGGGCAGCGGAAAAACCATCGTTGCTGCGCTCGCCGCACTCCAGTGCGTCGAAAACGGCTGGCAGGCCGCGGTGATGGCGCCGACCGAAATCCTCGCCGAACAGCATTACCGCAAGTTCGCCGACTGGTTTGCGCCGCTCGGACTGCGCATTGCGTGGATTGCCGGGGCCGCAAAAAAAGATGAGAAAAAACAATGGCTTGACGATGTCTCCCGCGGCACCGCCGCAATCGCCGTCGGCACCCATGCCCTTTTCGAAGAAGCCGTCAGCTTCAACAAGCTGGGGCTGGCCATCATCGACGAACAACATCGCTTCGGCGTGCACCAGCGACTGGCGCTGCGGCTGAAGGGCTCCAGCGCCACCAAGGACATCCAGCCGCACCAATTGATGATGAGTGCCACACCGATTCCGCGAACCCTGGCGATGAGTTACTACGCCGATCTCGATGTCTCGGTGATCGACGAATTACCGCCGGGCCGCACGCCGGTGGTGACCAAGCTCGTGTCCGAGGACCGCCGCGACGAAGTTCTGCAGCGCGTGCGCGACGCCTGCATGAGCGGCCGGCAGGCCTACTGGGTGTGCCCGCTGATCGAGGAGTCCGAGAAACTGGAGTTACAGACAGCCATCGATACCCACGCCCTGCTGCAGGAAACCTTTCCCGAGTTGAAGGTCGGCCTGGTGCATGGGCGCATGAAGGCCGCGGACAAGCAGGCGGTGATGACGGCCTTCAAGACCGGTGAACTGCAACTGCTGGTGGCCACCACCGTGATCGAAGTCGGCGTCGACGTGCCCAACGCCTCACTGATGGTGATCGAACATGCCGAACGCATGGGGCTCTCGCAACTGCATCAGTTGCGCGGCCGGGTCGGCCGCGGCGCCGCTGAAAGCGTCTGCGTGCTGCTCTATCAGAATCCGCTCGGCCCGCTGGCCCGCGAACGACTTAAAGTCATCTTCCAGCACACCGACGGCTTCGAAATCGCACGTCAGGACCTGCAGATCCGCGGGCCCGGTGAACTGCTTGGCGCGCGTCAAAGTGGCGTGCCGATGCTGCGCTATGCGGACCTCGCCACCGATCTTGATCTGCTGGATGCCGCGCGCGACGCGGCCGATACCCTGTTACGTGACGATCCGGCCGCAGCACAGGCCCATCTGCAGCGCTGGATGGGCGGACGCGACGAATACCTCAAGGTCTGAACCGCTTGCGGCAGGTCTGGCCCTGCACGGGATGCGATAATCACACTCTCAACAGGCCTGTACTCTGTGAAACGCATACCGCAAGATCCCCATTGGTGTCGCGCGCCGGTCGGCGCGGGTGCCTGCCATCCTTGGCTGACCGACCCCGGTTCGCTCACCGCACGGCTGCAGCACCGCGCCGGGAAAATCTCGGTGCGCGTGATATTTCAAGGTCTGCGCCATGCGAACCCTGACGAACATTTTTTGTTCGGTAACCGTAACGCACGGGTGCATGTCCGCGAAGTGTTGCTGATGCACGGCCGCACCCCGCTGGTGTTCGCGCACACGGTGGTCGCGCCGGCCAGCCTGCGCGGCAGCTGGCGGTCCGTGCTCGGCCTCGGTACCCGGCCGCTGGGCGCCGCCCTGTTCGCCGATCCCCGCATCCAGCGCTACCCGCTGCACCAGAAAAAACTGTCGGCGGCGCATCCGCTGCATGCGCGGGCGGCTGCCGGCATCAGCAAGGCCCCGGCCAGCCTCTGGGCCCGGCGCTCCATCTTCGCCTCAGGCGGCTCGCCGATACTCGTCAGCGAAGTGTTTTATCCGGCAGTATTGCGCCTGTGAATCCTGCCACCACGCCCAAACCGCCGCTGACCTGGAAGCAGCGCTTCAACGCCTACGAGCGGCTGATGCGGTTGGACAAACCCATCGGCATCCTGCTCCTGCTGTGGCCCACCCTGTGGGGCGTATGGTGGGCGAAGAGCATGCTGCCCAACCCCGACATACTGCTCATCTTCATCACCGGTACGGTGCTGATGCGATCCGCTGGCTGCGTCATCAACGACTTTGCCGACCGCGATTTCGACGGCCACGTGGAACGCACCAAAGACCGGCCGCTCGCCGCCGGCCTCGTCACCCCGGCCGAGGCACTGGCGCTGGCCGCGGTGCTGATCATCCTCGCCTTCTGTCTGGTACTGTTCCTCAATGCGCTGACCATCCGCCTGTCATTCGCTGCTGTCGGCCTCACGGTGATCTATCCTTTCCTCAAGCGCGTCTTTCCGCTGCCGCAGGCTTGGCTCGGCATCAGCTTCGGCTTCGGCATTCCGATGGCTTTCGCCGCGCAGATCAACGAAGTGCCGGCCCTCGCCTGGTGGCTGCTAATCGCCACCATGTTCTGGGCGATTGCCTATGACACCGAGTACGCGATGGTTGACCGCGACGACGACCTGCGCATCGGCGTGAAATCCTCGGCCATACTCTTCGGGCGCTTCGATGTCGCCGCGGTGATGCTCTCGCACGCGGCATTCATGGGCATACTGCTCTGGCTCGGCTTTACCGAATCGCGGGGGCTGTTGTACTTTGCCGGTCTTGCTGTCGCCATCGTCCTGATCGCCCTGCAATACCGGATGATCCGCGGCCGCGACCGGCAGCGCTGCTTCCGCGCCTTTCTGCAAAACAACTGGGTGGGCTGCGCAATTTTTGCCGGCATCGCCACTGACCTCTGGTTCCGCATACCGATGATTGCCCTGTCATGAGCAACCGCGACCTCCGCGACTTTATCGCCGCACTCGAAGCCTCGGGTGACCTCAAGCGCATCGCCCTTGAAGTCGATCCGCGCCTGGAAATGACGGAAATCTGCGACCGCGTACTGAAGGCCGGCGGGCCGGCGCTGCTGTTTGAAAAACCGAAGGGGCATTCGATTCCGGTACTTGGCAATCTCTTCGGCACACCGCAGCGGGTGGCGCGCGGCATGGGCCGTGACTCTGTCGCCGCGCTGCGTGAACTCGGGCAACTGCTCGCCCAGCTGAAGGAGCCCGAGCCGCCGAAGGGCCTGAAAGATGCCTGGGACAAACTGCCCTTGCTGCGTCAGGTGCTGAGCATGCAGCCGCGCGAAGTGCGCGATCCGGTATGCCGCGAAGTGGTCTGGGAGGGCGATGAGGTTGACCTGTCCCGTCTGCCGGTGCAGACCTGCTGGCCCGGCGACATCGCACCGCTGATCACCTGGGGCCTGACCGTCACGCGCGGCCCCAACAAAACGCGGCAGAACCTCGGCATCTATCGCCAGCAGGTCATCGGCCGCAACCGCGTGATCATGCGCTGGCTCGCGCACCGCGGCGGCGCCCTTGATTACCGCGACCACTGCCTCGCGCATCCGCGTGACCCCTTCCCGGTCGCCGTCGCACTGGGCTGCGATCCGGCCACCATGCTCGGCGCGGTGACGCCGGTGCCGGATACGCTGTCCGAATACCAGTTCGCCGGTCTGCTGCGCGGCGAAAAAACCGAAATCGCACGCTGCCTGACCCACGACTTGCGCGTACCTGCGCGTGCGGAGATCGTGCTCGAAGGCCACATCCATCCCAATGACACCGCGATGGAAGGCCCCTACGGCGACCACACCGGTTACTACAATGAACAGGACCGCTTTCCGGTGCTGACCATCGACCGCATCACGATGCGGCGTAATCCGATTTACCACTCCACCTACACCGGCAAGCCGCCCGACGAACCGGCGGTGCTCGGCGAAGCGCTGAACGAAGTCTTCGTGCCGCTTCTGGTGAAGCAGTTCCCGGAGATCGTTGATTTCTACCTGCCGCCCGAAGGCTGCTCGTATCGCGTTGCCTGCGTCAGCATCAAAAAGCAGTATCCGGGACATGCCAAGCGCGTGATGTTCGGCATCTGGAGTTTTCTGCGCCAGTTCATGTACACCAAGTTCATCATTGTCACCGACGACGACGTCAACGTGCGCGACTGGAAAGAAGTGATCTGGGCAATGACGACCCGTGTCGACCCGAAACGCGACACGCTCATCGCCGAAGCGACACCGATTGATTACCTCGACTTCGCGAGTCCCGTTGCCGGACTCGGTTCGAAGATGGGTATAGACGCTACCAACAAATGGCCCGCAGAAACCAGCCGCGAGTGGGGCACGCCGATTGCGATGAGCGAAGAGGTGAAGCGGCGGGTGGATGCGCTGTGGGCGCAACTCGGCCTCTGAACCGCTACGCCTCGTCGAGAAATAAATATAACTGTTTGATTTAAATGATGAAAATTTCATCTGCCGCGTCGATGCCGGCGCCAGCATGAACACGGTCCTGCTCCTCAAACTCCTGCTGGTCCCGGCACTGATCGCCGCGGTCACCCTCGCCGGCCGGCGCTGGGGGCCCGGTGTCGCCGGCTGGCTGTCGGCGTTTCCGGTCGTCGCCGGCCCGATCCTGTGGTTCATCGCGCTGGAACAGGGTGCTGATTTCGCGGCGACGGCAGCGGTGGGCACGCTGTCCGCGGTGCTGGGCATGCTCGCCTTCGGCCTCAGCTATGCCTGGGCCGCGACGCGCTTTCCGTGGATGCTGAGTCTGCCGCTAGCCTACACCGGTTATGCCGCCACCGTGCTGCTGCTCGACTGGTGGCATGCCTCGCTGCTGCCCGCCGCCCTCGCCGTGCTGATCGGGCTGTGGCTCGCGCCGCAGTGTTACCCGCATATCGCCGCTGCGCCCGCATCGGCAGCGAAACCGCCGCGCGACATGCTGATGCGCATGGCGCTCGGCGCGGCGCTGGTGCTGCTGGTGACGGACTTCGCGGCCCGCATGGGTCCGACGCTTAGCGGCATCCTCGCGATGTTTCCGGTGATGGGCACGGTGCTGGTGTTGTTCACCCACCGCAGCGCGGGTGCCGCCGCCGCAGTGCAATTGCTGCGCGGCATGGTGCTGGGTTTTTATGCGTTTGCGGCGTTCTGCGCGCTGTTGGCCTGGCTGCTGCCGATACTGGGAACCGGCGGGGCTTTCGTCTTGGCGCTGACCGGCGCGGCGGTCGTGCAGGCGCTGTCGCGGCTGCGGTTGCATCGGCATGCGGCCGCCCGCCGCTGAACGGTGACTGACAGTTACTGCTTCACCGACAGGCTATTGCTTTCCCCGCTGCCGCTGTCGTTCCTGCTGCTTAGTCTGTCGCTTTTCCTGCCTGCCGCAGCAGCCCGCGTTGTCCTGGTCATGCACCCAGGCGATCAGCGCGTTCATCGCCGGCTGGGCGTACACCGCGTTGGCGTGATTGACCATGAACACTACCACCCAGCGCTGGCCGTTGGCGTCGAGCACGGTACCGGCAATTGAGCGCACGCCGGCGAGATAGCCGGTTTTGACATGCGCGTGCCCTGCCACTGCCGCGTGCTTCAGATGGCGGCGCAGGGTGCCGTCGACCGCAACCAGCGGCATCGAGGCCATGAGCTCCGGCATCACCGGACTGTCAAAGGCCGCGCCGAGCACTGAGCCCAGCGTGCGTGCGCTGATGCGCGCATTGCGTGACA
>Ga0129333_10007661_pt1 | contig 10187 bp, 6 predicted proteins | sample CPB6_08_DNA_FD_94474 | JGI IMG/M metagenome (GOLD analysis project Ga0129333, IMG submission 94474) | Freshwater to marine salinity gradient microbial communities from Chesapeake Bay, USA - CPBay_Sum_0.6_0.8_DNA | ecosystem: Environmental > Aquatic > Marine > Coastal | place: USA: Chesapeake Bay...
CCCAGCATAGCGGAGGCCTTTTCAAGTATTTCCATCGCGGGTACCGAAGATGGCCAGGCTTTTTGCATCACCAGAAGCGCTGCCTTCAAAAGAGGTTCCCCCACACCCATGACCACACCGTTTTGGCAGGTGAACGATGCCTGCTCTGTCGCCAGAATGTTCAGGTTGGGCTCATTGCTGGTAAGCGAGGACGAAAGATGCATATTCTGCACACAGGATGGATTCACCGAGTAGACAGGCTGCTTGCCCTTGCGAGTGATCAGGGACATGCGAAACATCCGATTGCGAATGAAGTCCATGTACTGCTCGGTTTCCACCAGACTGATGGTTTGTGAAAGGTGTTTCTGGGCTTGTTCCGGCATATCGCGCGTGGACATGGTCCTCGGGTCGCTATCCCCCAGATAAGCCAGGCCATGTTTTTCACAACGGCTGATAAACTGGTGGAAATAGCAGGGCTCGTTGTTCTCTTCCAGGAATTCGTGGTAAAGGTAACTGTCATTCTGGGCGCGGAGCAGTTCCAGTTCCGATTGCAGGAAGATGCCGTATGGGTTCTTATCGCCCTGAACTGAATTTGCCAGGAACTGAAGAAGAGCCCGGGCCTGGTAGATTTTCGATTGGCGATCGTTGAACTTGCTGACATGGTAGATCATCATGTCGCGGAGCATGCCTCGCATCCGCCATCCGGGCATCACATTGTAACTGATGTAGGCAATGCCATTGGGTGTAAGGGTCTTATTGCAGATATCCAATATCTTTTCCTGGCAGTTGTTATCCACCCAGGAATAAACCCCATGCACAATGATGAAGTCGAATTGCTGGCCCCTGGCATCAAAATCCAAAATGCTCTGGCAGCGCAGGTCGAGATTCTTCAGGCCAAGCTTGGTAACCTCGGCGCGTCCTTCTTCGATTTGCTTGGCGGAAAGATCAATGCCTACCAAGCGTGCCTTGGGAAGAAGGTAAGCAATGGGAATCAGGTTATTGCCAGAGGCGCAACCAATCTCCAGCAGGCTGCAATTTTCCGCTTCGGGTGCTTCCACCGAAAAGAGGCGGGCAAGCGTGGAAAGCCTGTCCGGATGAGTTTGCGGATAGGGGTAACTAACATAAGGCATTTCATCGTAAGTGGTTTGGTAGTTTGCCTGTGACATGGAATTCCCCAATCTAAGCACTTGAAAGTAAGGGTTCGTCAATTTGTGATTAACGGATGTATCGACTTTTCCGGGGCTTTTCTTTGATTTTGGCGTGATCGGGAGTGAATTCATGAATAAAAGCAGATCCAAGACTTTCCCAAACCCCCTCTTTTACTTTCCTTTGCGCCTTTCGATCCCTTATAAATGAACCTATTCTACCTGTATTTTTGTAAATCCCATGGGAGACTCTTATGCGTTGGATGGTCGCAGCTTTGCTGGTGGTTATGCAGGTTTCGGTGATTGGGGCCCAGTCGACAATTCTTTTTCCATCCAATGTTGATGTTTCGCCGGATGGTTCACAGATCACCTTTGATTGGAACGGCGAGATCTGGCTTGCCGCGGTCACCGGTGGCCCGGCACAACCGCTTACCAGGAACCCTTCTCGCGATCGGTACCCGAAGTTCTCGCCGGATGGCAAAACCATTGCCTTTGCATCAGACCGTGAGAATGGCGTGCAGGTCTTCACCATGCCCCTGGTCGGTGGCACACCTTCGCAAATTTCCTACCACACGGGTGGTTATATACCCGCTGGCTGGCATGCCGATGGCAAGCATCTTCTTGTGCAAGCCACCAGGGATCATTTCTGGCGTCATGGCGAGAGGTTCTTCCTGCTGAACGCCACCGAGAGAAAAGCAGACCAGCTTTTGTTCGATGACTATGGCCAGGAAGGAAGCCTTTCCCCCGATGGCAAGCGCATTCTTTTTGTTCGCGAAGGCCCTGCATGGTGGCGCAAGGGTTACCATGGTTCGCAATCCGCGCAAATATGGATGTACGACCGCGATGAGGCCAAGTTCTATCCCATACTTCGCCATGAACGGGGTTGTAGATCCCCCATTTGGAAACCGGATGGCAAAGGTTTCTACTACACGGGGGCACAGGATGGAACTTTCAACCTCAGGGAATATGACCTTGCTAACGGCAAGGATCGCAGGATCACCAACTTCACCGAGGATCATGTGATTCAGCCGGCCCTTTCTCGCAATGGTTCCACGATTGTTTTCAGGGCACTTGCAAATCTTTATTCCATCAAACCCGGTGCGGATGAGAATCCACGCCGACTGGATCTTTCCACCAAGGCTGACTACGAACCCACCAAGGAAGAAAAGCGCACCCTTACCTCCGCCACGGATGTGGCTTTTTCTCCCGATGGTTTAGAAATAGCCTTCATTGCTGGTGGGGATCTCTGGGTGATGGATACCGAGCTTCGTGAACCAAGGCAGGTCACCAACACTCCGGAAGAAGAGAAAAACCCAGTTTGGTTGAACAACAGCGAAGGTCTGCTATACATCAGGGATGGTGGCCATACCGCGGAAATCTACCGCGCGGATCGCAAGGATAAATCCAAATTCTGGTGGCTTAATGACGAGTTCCTGCACACCCAGGTAACCCGCGATGGCGAAGCCAAGGAAAGCCTCAGCCTAAGTCCGGATGGCAAGTCCATGGCCTATTCCCGGCTGCGGGGCGACCTTTACATCAGCCCCATCTCTGGTGAAAACCCACGCAAGATAATCGCCTCTTGGAACCAGGTGGATTATGACTGGTCACCGGATGGCAAATGGCTGGTTTACGCACAGTACGATGTGGACTTCAACAGGGATGTTTGGATTCTGCCCACGGATCTTTCCAAGCCACCATTCAACCTTTCCCGTCATCCGGATAATGAAAGCAACCCTCGCTGGTCGCCAGATGGCAAAGTGATTGCCTTCACGGGAAGACGCAGCGGTGGCGAGGAAGTGGATATTTATTATGTGAACCTTGTGCAGGAGGAGGATGAAGTTTCAGCGCGGGACCGCAAGCTGCAAAAGGCGATTGAAAAAATCCAGAAAGCGCGTCCCAAGGGCAAGGCAGATTCCAAAGCGGGTGATGATTCCGAGAAAAAGGAGTCCGCTGACAAGGAAAAGAAGATGCAGCCCGCATCCATGAAAAAGGATGAATCGGTGGCGGTGAATATCGATTGGGAAAACCTTCACAAGCGTATTCGCAGGCTAAGCCTGCCAGATTCCACCGAGACGGGTTTGTTCTGGTCGCACGATGGCAAGCGCCTTGCCTTCTCCGGCACGGTTAAGGGAGACAGGGCGACCTACGCCTATGATTTTCCCATGGAGGGTTCCGCAACCCCCAAGCAGATTTCCTCTCGCACCGGTTCGCAGGCTCGCTGGCTGAAGAATGGCAATGTGGTCTGGTTGTCAGGTGGATTGCCAGCATCATTCAGCCCGGGAAGCTCCGCCCCCACGGCGGCACCCATGGCCACGGTTCCTTCCCTGCCCGGTTTGCTTCGCAGGGGAGTAGGTGGCACTTCCTCCACAGCGGATGCCAGCCCCGATCCTTCCGGTTACCGTTTTCAGGCCAACCAGAAGGTAAACCTGCAGGAGAAGTTCGGCGTTGCCTTTGACCATTGTTGGGCTGCCATGCGCGATCATTTTTATGATGAGAAGCTTGGCAATTCTGATTGGAACAAGGTGCGCGAAAAATACCGGCCCTATGCCGCGCAGGCACCCAACATCGAGGTTCTGACGACCGTGGTGCAACTTATGCTGGGGGAAATCAATGGATCCCACCTGGGATTCATGACCGCCTTCAACATGCGGGGTGCAACCACCGAGGAAACCACCCGTGGCTGGAGGGAAACCACCCGGCATCCCGGTGTTCGCTTCGAGAATGGCTTTGCAGGCCCGGGATGGAAAATCCGCGATGTTCTTCCCGGTAGCACCGCAGACAGGGCCAAGTCAAGACTTAAGGCGGGGGAAATCATCTTGAAGATTGATGGCAAGGAAGTCAAACCGGGCATGGATCCCACCCTGCTCTTGAACGGAGTTTCCGACCAACCCATGCAGTTGGTGGTACGAGGGCTGGATGGCAAAGACCGCGAGGTTTCCCTGCCAGCCACCAGTGCGCTTGCAGTACCCAACCTTTTGTACCGCAAATGGATGGAAGACAACCTGGCCATGGTGGAAAAACTTTCACAGGGCAGGTTTGGCTACCTTCACATCAGTGCCATGGACATGACCAGCTTTGTGAAGTTTGAGGAAGAGTTATATTCACAGGCGGCGGGCAAGGATGGTTTGATCATTGATGTGCGTGAAAATGGTGGCGGTAGCACGGCGGATCACCTGCTGACTTCGCTGACGCAGCCTGTTCATGCGATTGCAGTGCCGCGCGGAAGCACGCAGGGTGGCTACCCACAGGACCGAAAGATTTACGCCACTTGGAACAAACCAATCGTGGTGCTTTGCAACCAGAATAGTTTCAGCAATGCCGAGATCTTCAGCCATGCCATAGTTGCCTTGCAGCGTGGCAAGCTGGTGGGGGTTCCCACCGCGGGAGGGGTAATCAGTACGGGCGCCACTCAGATCATGGATCTTGGCACCCTTAGGATGCCTTTCCGGGGGTGGTATGGCATCAAGGATGGGGAAGATATGGAACTGCATGGCGCGCAGCCCCATGTGGTCGTCTGGCCCGAACCCGGCGAGATGCCCAAAGGCGTGGACAAGCAACTTGAAAAGGGTGTGGAAACCCTGAAGTTGGAAGTCGAGGCCTTCAAGGCGAAGCCATTACCAAAACTACGCAAGGCCACCGAGAGATAATGGTTCTTAAAAACCATATAGGCGGTACAAAGCGGCAGCTTAAGCTATATCTTTAGGATCAGCCCGCGTCTTTCCAGTGCCCGCAGTATGATGGTACAGATGGCGAAATAGATCGCAAAGATGAACACAATGTAAGACCATGGGCTATCTTTGGGCGCGAATGGCCCAATGGCAGATTCCACCATTCCATGCAGGATATATGCCGCCAGCGCATTGGTTCCAAAGGTCTTGAACAGGCCCAGCCCAATCCACTTCATCCGGTCGCAAGCCTGGTAAAAAAGTGCGAACACAAGCATGGCGAAACCAGCCCCAAAGGTCAGGTAGGAAACGCTACCGGCCCTTTGGCTCATGGTCCAGATGTTCGCCGGGTGCGATGGTGCGACAAAGGGTGGTTCCAACAGAAACGATCTGATTGTGTATGGTTCGCTTACCCCATTTGGATAGGTGACCAAATTCAGGCAGGAAAGCCCGTAACCTGTTAGCATGAACCCGCAGGCGATGGCCAGCATGAACCCAAACGCCCGTTCAGGGATTTGGGAAACCACATCAAAGGCAATGGTTCCAGCAATCATTGGAATGGTCCAGGTCAGAAAACCCAGCGGGCCACCATCGATTCCCGGCCTTTTCATGATGGCCTGGTAATATCCATTTTCGGCAAAAATATGAAACAGCAACGCCGCTGTAGCCATCATGCCAAGTCTTTGGGGGATGGATTTTCCCACCACGGGAAGAATCAGCAGCGAGGTAAGTGCTATATGGGTAAGGGTCTGAAAGAAATTCCGCTGGAAGGATTCTGTCAGAAAACCGGCAAAGCCAAGATCCCTGAGTTTTTCAAAGGTTTTATAGTTTCCATCAAGATGATGGATAATAAACCCAATCAGCAGAAGCCCAAGGTTTCTGCGAACCGTATGTACTCGTGCCGCGTGCACCCCCTCCTGGTCGCATCGGCGCAAATAGGTAAGCCTGTAGGCAAAACCAACTGCGAAGAAAAATTGCGGCATAATGGTATCCGCAAAACTACAGTAGGTATGCCAATGACCCAAATTTGGCAAATGCTGGCGGATGAACAGAAAACTTCCCAGAAAGTTCACAAATAGCATTCCGGCCACTGTGTAACCACGGAATTGATCCAGTGAAGCCAACCTCTGATCGGATTGCATACAGAATGCACTCCAGAAATGGCCAGAATTGCAAGTCCTTTGGCCAGCATTCCTTACTTACATTTTAACGCTGCCAAGGGCATTTATGACATTACTTCGTTAAATTACGAAAAATTAAACCCCTTACATGAAGAAATATTAAGGAACTATTACCGATACCAAGGTGACTTAATAGGGTTAGTTTGTTGTTGCATTGATTAATAGGAACCCATGGAAAATCAAGAATAAACATGAGTAAAGATTTAAATCGTCCTTCACGCCAGGCCAATCCATTAAATAGTTTGAAGAATAAAAAGCCCGGCAAAAGAACAGGCCAGGAAACGGTTCGCGTTTATGAATACTTGCGCGAACAAATTCTTACGGGAAAGCTTCCTTCGGGGGCTCATTTGGGCCAGATAGCCATTGCCACATCCTTGGGTACCAGCAATGGACCAGTGATAACAGCCCTGAGAAAACTGCAATATGAAGGCCTGGTATCCCATTCCCGTGGCCAGGGTTGCATAGTTGCGAAATGGAGTCCTGCCATTCTGGAGGACCAGTTGGTGGTTCGCAGGGCCTTGGAAACCGAGGCGGCAAGGCTTGCTTCCAGAAGAGTTGGCAAGGAAGATATTGAAATTCTGGCGGAAATGATTCAAAAAATGTCTGCCTTTGTCCGTCAGGGAAAAATACAGGAAGCCCAGGACTTGGATTGGGAATTTCATGCCACCATTTCAAGGCTCACCCGCAGCCAGGCGCTTCAGGAAGCTTTGGAAAAATGTCACTTGGTGGAAATGATCCGCAAAAGGGAAATCAGTAACCAAACCAAGGAAGAACTTGCGGAATGGGTTCAAAATCATCAGAGATTGCTGGATGCCATCGCCTCTGGAAATCCTGAAGAGGCTGGCAACGCGATGCACAAATATTTAACCCAGAAAAAGTAGCCTGACCTGCTGAATGGGTTTCGAATTACGGCTTGGGTAGGTCCGCTGGTGGAGTTTTGCCGCCTGCCGGGTTTTCAAGACTCGAGCGAAGCCTGGTGCGGTTTTGGGTTTCGCCACCTGTCACCAGGAAAAAGTTTTTTCCTGAAACGCCCGAATCGATGTTCAACACCGGGTTGGCATCCGCGGTGAAAGTTGCCTTCTCAACGGGATTCCATTCATTCTTGGTGTTGCGAACCCAGCCGTTGCCAAATTCCGCCTTGCGGGCAAATGTCGTTGAAACTTTGTCCCGCTTGAAATCCTCGACGAAGGAATAATAGCCCTTCATGTTTGCTCCGCCGGTGATGGTGGAAAAAGCCACCATGTGGATCCACTTTTTATCGGTCGGGTGGAAAAAATAGCCCGAGTAAGTGGTGCGGTTGCCTTCCACCTTGGAGGTAACCATGAAGCGATAGGTCTCGTTGTCTTTCCAATCCAAGTCATAGAACGACTGGCCACCGGTTCCTTCGCCGCCAAATCTGCCAATGCGTGTTTTTTCATCCTTGTGGATCAGCTTGGTGCGTTGTTCTTCCTTCACGGCGTTGGGATCATTCTGTCCGGAATCCCAGACTGAAAAGATGGCCAGTTTTTTGCCATTGCCCAGTTCCTGAATACCGAAGTAACCCTTGTTCCAGCCGCAAACCATAAAGTAGGTTCCCTTTGCCGAGGAACGAACCGTGATTTCGTTGTAAAAGGCGTTTCCTTCAGGCATGGGATAGCCAAGGTGCACCGACCTGCAGGCGATACCCTTTAATTTTTCATCCGCCAGTGTGGGCAATGAAAGCAGCCCCAAAAAAACCATGGTCAAAAAGGAGAGCAGGTTTTTTCTCATAGGAAAACCTTCCTGGGTTTTAATAAAAGTTAGCAGATTAATAAGAATAGAAGATCATTGACAAATAACCATCCCATAAATGATGATAACCAGACATCAAAATAAATTATTCAGAACCCCAGACTGCATAATGAACATTTTGGTTCGTTAGGGGGCCCAGCCGTGTCAAATAAAAAAGCATTTACCCTGATAGAACTCCTCGTGGTGATCGCCATTATAGCAATACTTATCGGATTGCTTTTGCCGGCGGTGCAGAAGGTACGCGAGGCAGCATCCCGTATGACCTGCAATAACAACCTCAAGCAATTGGGAATGGCGTTCCATAACTACCATTCCACCTACAATCAGTTACCCCCGGCATATTTTCTGGCACTTCCGCCTGCTGCCAACCTTGCTTACGGTTGGGGCCCACTTATACTTCCTTACATTGAACAGGAAAACCTCTACAAGAAATATGATTTCAACCAGATGTTTACCACGGCGGGCAACCTGGCGGTATTGCAGACTCAATTGAAAGTGATGCAATGTCCTTCCACACCCAGCCAAAGTCGCACAGAGACCTGTGTTTTTCCCGCGGGCACAATTCCTGGTTATCCAACTTTGAATTTTACCCTGGCTGCCGGGGATTATGGCGTGATTGGTGGGGTTCTTAGCCGTGGCTGGGATGCCATTGTTGGGCCTCCATCTGGTGGCGACCGTGAGGGTATGCTGGCAGTCATATACACCCCAGGTGAAACTTCCAAGCTGACCGATGTTACGGATGGTACCTCCAACACCCTCTTACTGACTGAATTGGCAGGAAGACCAGAAACCTGGCAAACCAACAAGCGTATCAACACCAATGGGTTTCCCAATACAGTGGGTGCGGGCTGGGGTAATCCTTACAACGCGGAAAATTGGTTATCCGGTTCCCTGTTTGATGGTACAGGTGCCCAGGGCCCTTGTGTGATCAATTGCACAAATATTACCGGACGTGGAATCTATGGTTTTCATTCCGGTGGGGCTGGTGTGGCCATGGGCGATGGCAGCGTTCGCTTTCTGGCAGCAAACATGAACGCCAAGAATTTCATTTACATGGTCACTCGCAAAAAAGGCGAGATTATTTCTGAATAACAAAAGTTTCGAGGAATTCAGATGTATCGTCTGGGGGCAATTCTATATCTTGTGGTTTTCCTTTCTGTGGTTGGCTGCGAGCGTTCGACCCGCCAGCCAACCTACCCCGTAAAAGGCAAAGTTCATGTGAATGGTAAACCTGCACAGGATCTTTTTATTTATCTTCATCCAATGGATAAAAGTGATCCCAACGCTGTCCGGCCCTTCGCACAGACCAATGAAAATGGGGAATTTGAATTGAACTCCTATGTGACAGGGGACGGCGCGCCTGTGGGTGAATTCATCGTTACCTTTGATTGGCCCATGAAGTCTGGCACATTTAAGAACAGGTTTGAGGGCCCGGATCAGCTTCGTGGAAAGTACAAGCAACCGGATAAATCCAAGTTTAGGATAAACATCACCAAGCAGGGTCAATTGCTGGAAACTTTTGAACTTAGCACCAAATAAAAGATCCGGGGATTTCATGGTCAAGAAGTTATTGGTTCTTTTGGGAATATGTCTTTCCACAGAATCCATCGCCAGGGCTGATCTGGCAAGTTACATATCACGCGATGAAAAGTGCTTTGCCTGGTCGGTAAAGAACAAGACCGTCACTCCCCTGGGTTCGGTTTACGAAATAGACCTAACCTCCCAATGCTGGCAGGGAATCAACTGGGAACACCAGATTCTGGTATGCATACCAGCGGGAATGAAGCCGAGGAAAACCATGCTGCTTTGGAATACTGGCGGTAAGGCCAGTACTAGCAGTGCCTTGTTCGGAATGCAGCTTGCCGCCAAGTCACAATCCCCCGTGGCGTTGCTTTTTGGCATTCCCAATCAACCGCTTTTTGATGGCAAAAAGGAAGATGCCCTGATAGCGGAAACCTTCGTGCGTTTCCTGGAAACCAAGGATAGCACCTGGCCACTTCTGTTTCCCATGGTGAAAAGCCTGGTCAAGGCCATGGATGCGCTGCAGGCATTCACCGAGAAGGAATTTCAACAGAAGGTGGAAAACTTTGTGGTGTCGGGTGCTTCCAAGCGGGGTTGGACTTCCTGGCTAACCGGAGCAGCCGATAAGCGTGTGAAGGCCATCGCCCCCCTGGTGATCGACACGCTGAATTTCCAGGAACAGATCCCAGGGCAGATCAAGGCTTTTGGAACCTATAGCGAACAGTTGGCAGACTACACCAGCCGGAACCTTGTCCCACTTCCCGAATCCAAGGAAGGGAAAACCCTTTGGCACTGGGTGGATCCCTATCAGTATCGTGAAAAATTGACCATGCCGAAGATGATCATCAATGGCGCAAACGATCCTTATTGGACATTGGATGCCCTGAACAATTACTGGGACGGCCTGAAGGGTGACAAGTATGTGC
>Ga0129333_10007662_pt1 | contig 10186 bp, 26 predicted proteins | sample CPB6_08_DNA_FD_94474 | JGI IMG/M metagenome (GOLD analysis project Ga0129333, IMG submission 94474) | Freshwater to marine salinity gradient microbial communities from Chesapeake Bay, USA - CPBay_Sum_0.6_0.8_DNA | ecosystem: Environmental > Aquatic > Marine > Coastal | place: USA: Chesapeake...
AATTAGTGCATTTTCTGGATACCTACTTATATTAGGTGTAGGTATTTTTTTATTAATCACAATGCAGAACGCTTTAATTGGTGTTTATAAACTGCTAGTAATTTTTACTCCACCTACAAACTGGGAAGATTGGGTTGTAATTAATTTAGTAGCCTTATGCTTCTTTGGGAATCTAGGTCTAAGACATTATAAGTCTTACTTCAGCATTTATAAAAGAGTAGTGGTCCTTGTAGCCACTATTTTAGGCAGCTACTTATTTGCAACCGGTATTTACGTATTAGTAAATCTAGTAGTAAGAGCTCTACTTGAGGCGCTTAAAGAGTCAACTATTTATAGTATTAATGCTGTGGGACTTCCTGCCTATATTACTATTAGCTGTATTAATTTTATTTTAGCTGTAATTTTACTACTATACTGGGTTAATAGTAGAATTAAACAATCTATTGATTAATTGTATGAAGGAGACAGTAATTGGTTATATGGCTCTGACAGCTATAGTAGTAGCTACTATAATAATGATAGCACTAACAATAGTGTTAGAGTCGCCTGTCAAAGAAGTAAAGAGCAAATCCTTTATGTATAAAAGGTATAAAACAAAGCAAAAAGAAGCAAAGCATTGGTCTGATATAGACTTCTTTTAACCTTAATCAGTATAAGCACATTATCTTACTAATGTGCTTATATAATTACTCATAGGAGCTAGAATATGAATACAGAAGATAAAGAATTTGATCTTAAATGGATTTGCAATGAGCCTAAAGATTGTAATAAAAGCTGGAGTGGACCCTTTAGAAATCCTAGTAGTCCTTTTATGTCCCTTCAAGACTATAAGAATTGGCGGAAGCAGTTTATAGAAGGAGAGCCACAAGCTAAATCTGCGGCCACATTACAACAATTAAAAGCAATGGGTTACATTGGACTGTATAAAAAGGTTGCAAAAGAAGCCTAATAGAAGAATTTGTCTTTATAGACTCTCTAATAATCAAGGAGATTAATGTGTTAAATAGTTTATTATTGTACGCACTAACAATGCTAACTCCAAACTACGCAGTAGTATCTTGGTATGGCGGCCCCGGCTTTGAAGGCAATTTAACAGCTAGTGGCACAGTATTTGACAGTAAAGAATTAACAGTAGCCCATAAAGACTTGGCTTTTGGTACTAAGGTCTTATTTAAGCATGAAGACCGTTATGTTTTTACTACTGTTACAGATAGAGGGCCTTATGTTGAAGGTAGAGAGTTTGATTTAAGTCAAGAAGCCGCAGAGCAGCTAGGCATTAAAGACAAAGGAGTAGTAGAAGTACAGTTTATAATTATTAGTGATTAATATGTCTTGTCATGTAATAAATACTCTAGTAATGCGCAATAATCAACCTATTACGTTAGCTAAGTACTTATTACATGACTTGTATAGTAACACCGCTTCATCTGTAGATAATGATGGATTATTTACAGTGCCAAATGGAATAGGATATATACATAGCTACAGTACAGATACTTTATTAGTAGATGACGTGACTCTTCTACATTTAAAGGCTAAGTACAGAACTAAGTCTTATCTAACTATAAAGCAGGGTCCTGTTACGTGTTTGCTGTGTAATAACCAATACGCTATTGTAGTAAAGGGCTATATACAGACTAATAAACAGTTAATTTTATATAACAGCGTCTGTATTCCTATTAATCACAATGGCTGCTTTAACTATCAAACACACAAAGGCTGCGTAATAGCTGAACATGTAATAGAAGTACCGCCTCATATACTAACAATAGCTTGAGAAGAAGACAGAATATGAGTAATAAACTAGAAGCAGATGAATTAGGCATACCAACGGTACAAGATGATCTAGTATCTGTTAGCACGCCCACTGAAGTACTATCTCTTATTATAGATAGAAGAACTAGATTACCTCATGTAATTACAGATAGATACAAGCATAAAAAGGGCATTAAATATTACTAGGATAAATACAATGAGTTATGAGCAACTTTTATGTCATTTAGTTGGAGACTATATTCTTCAAAGTCATGACATGGCATTAAATAAAACAAGAAGTATTACTTGGGCCACTTATCATGGTCTTGCATACTCTCTTCCTTTTGCATTTATAGCTACAGCACCTGCAGTAATAGTTATATGTATTACACATATTCTAATTGATAGGTTTGCAGTAGCAAGATATGTTACTAGAGCTAAGAACTATATTTTTGGTTCTGGTAATAAGAAGGCATTAACAGAAGAGTATCCTACTAATACACCGCCATATCTATCTACTTGGCTAGTAATAATACTGGACAATACCTTGCATCTACTGATTAACTACTTTGCAGTTAAGTATTTATAAACAGTATATAACAGGTATTAAATCTTTTTATTAGACCTGAGTACATTACCTAAACGGTTATAAGAAGGCGGTATGAGTAGCAATATTGAAAGACTAGAGTCTATATTACAAGCAACAGTAAGCAGTATAACGTTTAGTTTATCTGGAGAAGTTACTTGCTACTTTGAATGCGGCCTTGCTTATAAGAACCTTCAAAGCTTATTAAAACAAATAGGTAAAGGCTTAGATTATACTGTTGTGTTTGAGCAGAGTCAGTACAAATACACTCAAGACGGTATACTACAGCAACCTAGATTAGTATACATTAACAAGGAGCTTATTGTGCGTGATGGTATTTATGTGTCTTGGATAGACGTAGAACAGAGTAGAAGAAATAAAGAACAAGAGCTAAGAGAATACATAAATAAACAAATAGAGGCCTAAACAGATGGACTACCACCACTATTTCTACGATGCTGATGCTAATCTTGTAGCTCAGCTTCTTGATACAGATATTGAGATGAATGTTGGCGACGCAGTGTTAATTAGTCAACAAAAAAGTATATATAGAATAGAAGCTATTCTACATATTCCAGGCGCAGCAGTAAACATTTATCCTTGGTTAGTCAGTAGACTAAGTAAACCACAAGTAACATCTTGATCTTTAATTTAAAGAGATAAATCCCTCTCTGCAGACGCGTACTATAACAAATAATAATAACTACTAAGGGTACTGTTAGATTAACAGTACCCTATGTTTTATGAACAATAAACACATGACTTACAATCTTATACATAACATTGAAGTAACTGTACTTGATACTAACAATAGAGAAGTTAACTTAATAGAACAAACTATTAGCAGCGCATTACAAAACTTAAATTGTGATTGTATTGTTAAGCACAAGAGCAGTGGTCTTGTAATGAAAACAACAACCAAACTAAATACCCTAAATAAGCAAAAGCTAGATGCTGTCTTTTGTGACTGGGAATTAGTAACTGAATATCAACCAGAGTTAAACACACCTGTCTTGTTTATATATGATAAGGCTATTTACAGTGGTTACTATTATGAGACTCCTGAAGATATAGAAAATAACACCGTATCTTATCTCATTAATGTGCCTGATAAAGATAATAGTGTTACTGGTAATCATGGAGAATTATTACATAGTGCTACACATTGGATGTATATAAGTAATCTTAAACTGCCCTTATTGTAGAGAATAAAGAACATGTCTTGTCTTGATCCTTGGTTCACATACTTTTATAGACGACGTATTACAAGAAGAAAGAACAGAACAGATAAATACAATCAGCTTTCAAGAAGGTATAAGAGACGCAACAGATACCAGCGCTATGGATGTAAGAAGCATAGAGATTTCTGTACCTTAATGAATTCTTTTGCAGATTCTACTGTATTAGACAATCTAAGCGTTACTGAAATTAAGCATAGACTTCAACCATTTCTAGCCTGGTTAAAGCGCTACTATGAACTTAACTGTTTAGCTGTAGAGCCTGACTATAGATCAGGCTTTGAGACTTATGGATATAATACAGATGAAGACAGTGATGATGAGACAATAAAGGACCAATTATCCTACATATCAGATCGTTGGAACTGTAGCTTTAGAGTGCGCTGGTTAATTAACTTAGTAGATCCTGATTATACAATTACTAAAAAGGTGTCAATATGTTAGATAATGTTGAATACTGGCTAAATAATCTAAGAAAATGCCATGCCGCAGGTAGAGTATGCTTTCAAATCCATCATCCCCTGTAGAAATATACCAGAAGATCTCAAAACTGACTGGATTGCATATTTAGACGCAGTAGATAAATATGTAGCTACGCTTATTAAGTACGACATTATCAAAGACAAATCAGAATTTCAATGACAATATATCTAGATAGATTAGAAGTAGCTAACAAAGTACTTAAGACTATAGGTAATGAGACGTATGAATTTGTTGTAGAACAAGGCAGATTATACTTAACTTGGACAGTTAATGAGCAGTCTTATCGTAGACTATGTATTCTTCAACGGGGCAGTCACTATTTTAACTCTGATAAGTTCAGTCGCAATTTAGGCACAGGAGGTACTGGTGAATCTGCTATTGTTCAATTAGTTAGATGGATTAAAGGCAGAAACACTTTACCAATAAGACAATGGCAATACTGGGCTAGTTCAAGTGTAAAGCTATGGCAAGATGACACTATAGCTAATCAGGTGATCTTATGGTTAAGAGAAGGCAATTATCCAATAGAAGCTACATGTGTATTCTGTAACAAAACAGTCTATAGATACGATTGGTGGTCCCTACCAGGTAAAAAAGAAGGCTTAGGCTGCTATAAACCTGAAACATGTCCTAATCTATAATAGTGTTTTCTTCTAGTCAGTTCCACAGTTTGAAAGTCTAATGCTTGAACTATTAGTTGATAGCAGTTACCCTAAAGAGTGAAAATAACACAAATATTATTTGATATTTGTTGTTAACATAAAAAACAGCTCTATATCTCTTTTCTCAATAATGTAAAAAAAACAATACTCTGTAAGATTATAAATAATACCAGAAATAAAACAATGTAGATTATGAATGAAGAATATTGGATTACTGCTTCTGGCAAAAAAGTAGCAGTTGGTAATATGAGTGAAGCTCATGTACGCAATGCTCTAAGAAAAGTTATTAGAGAAAGCCGTATTAATAAAAGCAAAGATGAGAGGCTACATAAAACAGCAGAATACAATATTGATGATTTCTTTCCTTGGGATGGTTATGTTGATAATCTCCGCTACAAAGGAGAGTAGCATGACTAAAACATTAAGACAGTACATTGAACAGTTAGAGCAGATAGCTGCTGAATATGGCAATGATATTCCAGTAGTATGTAGAGATAGCTATGATCTTCCTTTTACGTTTTAAAGCCTAAAGTAATACAGAAGAAAACAAAGCCTAAAGTTGTTATTAATCTAACAACTAAACGTAAAAACAAAAGACTTCGGTGGTACTCACATTTTCTATAGAGCTGATGAGAAGATTAAGTAAATGGCTAAATGGCAGTTAACCGTAGAAAAGAATGGTATTGTATTAGAAAAACATGGAGGCTGCAGTAGACATATTCAACAAAGATTTGCCAACATTTTAGGCTATCTTTTAGCAACAAATACCTTCTTACCTCCTCAAACACACTACATTATCACCATCAGTAAATACACAAGTATGAAACATAAAAAGAAAAAGATAGTTCGCCTATTAACTCTTGAACAAAAGTCCTTCGATGTCAAAAGATTGGTTGACTTCAACCCATCTATGTAGTAATTGATCTAGACAACAAATAGTCTTATGGTCTTCAATACTTACACAATTAAGATCAAAAGCAAATAGCATTGAAGATTCTTGGTTGAATTTTACGCACAAATACTTTTTAAAAATTACAAAAGAATTGGATGCTACAGAATATGACTATGATTAAAAACAATATTTTGTAAGATTGTGAATAAATTATAATATGAAAGAGATTAGTGAATATGATTTAAAACAACTACCTGCTGGTACTGTTTTTATGATAATTAGACCAAACTCATATTTTAATTCAGTAGCTATTAAGACTGAAGCAATGCTTGGTAATCCAATATACATTAAGAGTGAAGATGCGGTTAATTATAATCAGCACTTTAAGGCTAAGTATTTATTTCAAGCACCCAACACACCAGAAATAGACATTATTGTTAATTCTAAAAAGAAGTTTTATTTACTAGAACCTGAAGACTTAGAGCAAATTATTAGATTAGCTCAAGAGTCCTTAGATAACTATAACGTGGTTATGCAGAAAGTAGAAAGTATGAAGTATAGGTTGTTAGTAGATGTACATGCTGATCTATTAACTACTCCTCTTTTTTATGACTTTGCAGTTATGAGCGCACCAGACGTAGATCTACATAAAGCTCTTTCTAAAGTTACACATCCTATCCGTGTTATTCGTGTTTTATATAGAACTGATGGTAGATACAATATTGAGCTAGAAGGCGGTATTAGAAAGAATAATATTGATCTAACAAGATTATTAATAGAGCGACTATATTAAGCTAGATATTATTAATAGAAGAAAACCTATGACATCTAATTGGCAGCCACTAGATACAGCACCACGCGATGGTACTCATTTTCTTCTTCTCTATAATAAAAGACAAGCAGTTTTTACGGCTCACTATTTTCATAAACTTGCACGTACTTACTATCATGAGCCTAAAGATTTAAAGGTGTATTCTGTATGGAAGATTCTATCACCAGATTTTAATGATGTGTTGATACTTGAAGATGACGACGTATCTGATTGTTATTGGCGACCTATGATTGATTTACCTGTATGAAATTTTGTCCCCTAGAAGTATGTTTTTTGACTGACATCTTTGAATTACGACAGACTATTGTTTTAAGACAAGCATGGTTACAACAACCAACGTAAGAACACGACACATTTGCTACATAGGATGAAGCTTTTGCAAAAGCTAAGGAGGTACAAGGATAGTAGATTCAACAGTAAATAATAATATTGTTGGTCAGACTATATATTATGTGCAAGCAAATGAAAGTATAGACAGTATTGAGATTCGTAGAGACACTATTACTTCAGTAGATGTAATACAAGATGAAATGCATATTAGTTTAAAAAGGCTTTCTAAGTATAGTAAGCGTACTATGTCTCCAGAAAATATCTTTGATACACCAGAGATTGCTCTTGCAAAAGCAAAAGAGTTTGATAAACTGGTAATAACTATAAACAGGATATCTACGTATGAAGCTTGATGATTTTGATGACTTTCAAGTGCCTCTTACTAACCGTCAGAAAAAGAAGAGGCCGCGATCTCATTTGTTTATCTGTAGTTCATGTGATAAGGGCCTAACTACATCTGGCGGTAAATGTAATGTTTGCGGTAAAAGAGATAAATCAAAGCAATCAAAAAAGAGAGATATTAAGATATATGAATAAAAATAACACGGCATATTAGTTAGTGTTTGTTTTTAAATGTGAGACTTAATTACTAATTAAAGATAGCTTTTAGAATACTACTACTACTACTACTATTATGACCTTTAGACTAGTTTTAACTATTACAGATGGCAGAAACATGCGGCCGTTCTATATAGATTATAAGTCTCGTGAGCAGCTAAAGTACTGCTATGATCTTGCTCAAGAACTATGCTTTTATTTAGAGTTAGAGTGTAGAGCTGACATTCTTGTATCAGAAGATGAAGTTACATGGAGCCCTGCACCAGAAGAAGTATGGGATATGTTCTATGCTCGTACTAGACTAAAAGACGCTGCGGTGTAAGATAACAATAAGCAAACGCTATTATGAATTGGAAGGTAGAAAAGCTAGAAGCAGGTGAAAGCTTTATTACTAAAGAGCAGGGCAATTCAATGATTCCTCTTATAAAGTCTGGACAACTACATCGCTTAGTTCCAGCTAACTGGGAAGAGGTTAATGTAGGAGATATTGTCTACTGTAAAGTATCTGGGCGCTTTTATACTCATCTTGTAAAGGCAAAAGATAATAGACGTGGTTGCTTAATTGGAAGTAACAAAGGCAGCATTAATGGCTGGACAAAGAACATTTATGGTAAAGTAGTTGAGGTATTTGTATGAGTTACTATAATGTAAACGTATTAAACAATAAAGACAACAGTCTTTTTATACAGGAATGTACTTCACTAGAGACAGCGCTTGCAGTTGCAGCTTCTATAGATGATTACAATGAGTATTTAAATATTGATGCGACTATACATATTGAACAATCAGAAGACAGAATTAACTGGACCTACATTGAATGGTCAGAAGGAACCTTAGACGAAGAAATTAAATTACTAAAAGACTTTATATCTAATAATGACGGTGGATTAAATAAGCAATGACATTAAGACATAGACACATCTTATTAAAATCCTGTTAACGCACACAATAATTAATTTATTATTTGAGAGATGTAATGATTAAAATCATAGCTTATGTTGTCATATTTATTACTATAGCTGTAGCTATCATTGTATGTGATTATTTAAAACTGAGTGTATTGTTTATTAGTATCTATATTGCCTTATTTGCTTTATTTACTATATTACTTATTAGCGCTCTCTAATTAATGTTGAGGTATTTATTAATGTCTAGTAATAGAGAACTTATTGATGCAGAGAAGGACTTATTACTGAAGAATGCAGTATATGTGCTTTTATGTAACGCAGATCCAAATGTAGATAACTGGCATATTCAAAAGGAAGGCGTATATACTCTTTCAGATCTAAATATCTACTGCACTATAAACGGCATAGAAGTAGATATTAAAAGGTTAGTACATGAGATTAACTGTGGTTTTGAAAATAGAGTTAAAGAAGCTACGGAGCAGGTAGTAAGGACTAGGCTTGCAGGACTTATTAATTCTTTAACTGCAATTGAGGACGCTATTGCAGAGACTGAAGAACAGGCACGCTTAGCTAATATATACTTTGGATGGTAGTAAATGGCAAGAGTAGTAGATGTAGCTCTGTATATAACTACAGAGATTGGTGAAGTAGCCCCAATGAAGCTACAAAGGCTTATTTACTTTAGTCAAGTATGGTGTCTTGTGTGGGATAAGCACTCTCTATTTAATGAAGATATTCATGCATGGCCTACAGGTCCTGCAGTGCCTGCTCTATATCCTTACCATAAAGGTGTTTTTAGAGTAGATCACAACAATTTTAGCGATGGAGATATAGGCGCTTTAACTAGCAATCAAAAGGATTGTATTAATGCAGCGCTTAAACAGCTTAAAGATAAAAGTGGACAAGAGTTAAGTGACATATCTAAAGACCATTGTTGGAAGAAAGCTAGAGAGGGCTTAAGTCCCTTAGAACAAGGCAATAAAATTATGTCGTTAACAGAAATACATGGATATTATTTATGGGTCCAGTATTTTTTTCTTTAATACATAGGAGATTAGAAAAATATGGGCTGTCATACTTGGCTCTATAAACCCTGCACTAAAAGTAAAAGACGAATAAAGAAAGAAGTTATTAGTTATATTGAGGACAGCCTAGAAGAACTATACGATCCTCTAGAAGTAGAGTGGTTCTTATCCTATAGAGATGAAGAAGAAGATGAATACTACTTTAGTCTAGAGGCTTTAGAAGATCTCAGAGCATTCTATAAAGTATGGCTAAAAAGAATACAGTCTAATCATCCTCTGTGGCAAGCAGCTATATACAGTCGTCGTTTTCATGAAAGACCAGTAGAGTATAAAGAAGGAGTGTTCTACGTAGGACATCATCTACATAATATATTTCGCTGGAAAGACTATAACTCACCCAATTTATATAGCTACAAACAAACTATTATGTTTTGTAAAGCAAGACATATTAGATTAAGCATTAAACAGCATCTACAGCTTCTATGCTTCTTCTATTCACCGCCTATAGGTGGTCTAATTAGATTTGGATAACATCATGACAGATAGAGATTTAAATAAGCAGATTAATTGTATTGGGCCGGACTTAGATGAAAAAGAGAAGACCTTATTCTCTAGATTATATGAGGCGTACCTAGCAGGAATTGAAGAGGGCAAGAAACAGACACAAGTTAAGCTTATTGAAGCATTACTTGCCCTGTTAAAGTAGAAGACAGTAAATAAACAATGATAGAATGCACACTTACAATAATAGTATCTGATAAAGGTACTAGCCACGCAGATCATCAAATTGAATCCGTCTGTAGAAAATATTTAGACAACCTAAGTAAACAAAAGACATCTGAGACTGTATTTATAAATCAAGAATTAATGTTCTACATGTTTAGAGCATTACTGTATGAAGAATATAGTCATCTAAG
>Ga0129333_10007663_pt1 | contig 10185 bp, 11 predicted proteins | sample CPB6_08_DNA_FD_94474 | JGI IMG/M metagenome (GOLD analysis project Ga0129333, IMG submission 94474) | Freshwater to marine salinity gradient microbial communities from Chesapeake Bay, USA - CPBay_Sum_0.6_0.8_DNA | ecosystem: Environmental > Aquatic > Marine > Coastal | place: USA: Chesapeake...
CATTGTCTTCTCATTTGTTCTAAATTAGAAAAAAACATATATCTATTTCCTCTATCCTCATTTTCTCTAAGGATTTTTTTAATGATCATGCTAAGATCAGATTCTTTTAATTTAATTATTTTTTTCATAATTTATCCATTTAATCCGTTACCCCCAATGAGTACCATGTTTAGTTGTAATACATCACCACCATCTTGAGAACTCCAAGTTGGATGAGGTGGGTTTACTGAAACTACTGTAGTACCTCCATCAGGCGTACATACTTGAACACATACAGTAGATAGTGTATTTGCGCTTGTTGTTGTTAATTCTCCGTCTCCCATGACTTTTGTTTTTTATTTATTTTTTATTTACGATTTGGAATTTAATCTGTTTCTTATAAGTATTAACTTCCCCACTACTTAGTACTTTAATATCAATAAAATATTCGTTAGGTATTTTATCTCTTGTATCAAATATAAAATAATACTCATTAGGCGTTCTGTTTATTTTTGTCCATCCTTGTACTTGTACCTCTGTGGAACCCTCTTTCACGTAAACCCTATAAGAAGCGTCAACTTTAAGTAAAAGCTGGTTGGTCGTATATGCCTTTTTAATTACAACACCTACTTTACGAACATCAGTATTTAAAATTTTCTCATCTTGTTTAATACCATAGAAATCAAAACCATAAATAGATGGTTCTTGAGATGAGGTTCCTATTTGTAAAGATTTTTGTAATGGATATATTGTAAATTCATTAGTAACATTAGGTAATTGGAAACCATTAAGATAAAGATTACTCCATACATCATTAAAGATACAAGGAGTTTTATACCCAATCAGTGGGGGAATAACAACCTCATAAATACCTTTCGCTCTACGACAAGTTGTTAAACCTGTTAATCCTGGTATTGCCGTACAAGTGGTATCTCTAATTTCAACAACAGGATCAAAATCTAAATTTTGGAAATCTCCATCTTCATAAACATATAAATACAGTTTGTTAACTTTACCTAAAGAAAATAAATTTCTATCATCTTCAATCAGATCATTATAATTTGTTTGTAGAAATGGTTCGTAGAATGTTTGTGTGTGTCTTGTAAAAAACCCAACCGAATACGTTCCGGTGGTTCCTGAGAGATTTTCTACCTGAGGTAGATAAGCAATCCCCCAACCAACAGGATTTGTAAAGGAACCGTCTAATATTGAGTTAATTTCATTTGTCATATCAAACTCAATATTTTCATCACCAAATTCAAAGTGTTGTGTATCTATAATTTGTAATTGATTATAGTTAAATAAACCATTATTGGTATTACTATAAATTCCCGGCTCTTGCCAAGTATCTATTGTTGTTATTGCTGACCAATTTGATGGTCTATCAGAATAATTTTTATCATTAGGAATAGGTGTATTTGCTGAGGTATAATCATATCCCACACCTTCATCCCAATTTTGTGGAGTTCCGGGTATAGTACTATTATTAAGTGGTATTCTAAATAAGAATAAATCAAATGATGTTGCTCTGTATCTTCCTTGAGATGTTGATGTATTTAAGAAATCCTTATCAAAATATGATGTATTAGTCATATTTAAAGTGTGTGTCATCGCTGAGGTACATCCTGTTGATATTGTACCATCATTAATTTTTTGAGTTAATAAACTTAAATCAATATCAAAAATAAAACGACTAAACCCTCTTGGGTTAACAATACCATCTTCACCATAATATAATTCCGTAACAGGGTTTCTACCCGTATTTGTTAGATCGTTATATATTATAGTATTATTCCTACTAAAATATGAATTATTAATTGACATTATACTTTTATTATATAAATATCAATTAATTCGGATATTTTGATTTAGAATGTTATTTTCGGCATTATTAATAGTTTCTTGTATTTTTCTACCTGAAACCCCCGCGTTTGGATATTCTTTAATTGGAGGTAAACCAGGGAATGGGTGAACGTGAGTTAACATAAAATCAACAATTTGATTTAATAAGTCCATAAGTTCCTCACCCCTAACCATTGAGTTTGTTCTATTATAAATGTCTATTGCCAATTTATTTTGAGGAATTCCATAAAGAGTATCTTTTAAATCAATTTGAAACTTATCTTTAGATTTATTTGTTAATAAATATAACTTATCACCACCTAATACTGAATAAGTGATGGGTTGTACTAAGTAATCTCGTTTCTCTACTTCAACAGTTTTTAGTTCGGGTAGAATACCTAACTTATCAGGAGATCTTTTCCAAACTAAACCAAAACCTCTTTCGTCATAAGCGTAACTTAAAGATACTTTATTATTCAATAACATTGCTTTACTTGATTGTAAAATATTGGATGTTGCATTAACTAAAGAGGCAAATCCTGTTACAATGTATTCGTATGTTGTTGGGTCGGCACCATAAAAAAATGGAAATTGATCAGCAATAGTTTGATTAGGATAACCTAATGCTGGATCCCAACTTATTTCCCCTTCATTAACTCCTCTTATTAAATTATTTATTATTGTGGATGCATCACTTAATGATTTACCACTAAATGTAATTTCATAAATTGGACTTATTGTTTGACCCGCCAATAAATCAATACTTTGATTTATCACAGACACTTTATAATTATTATTATTTCCCGGTAATGAATAAACACTCACTTTACCATCATACAATGGAGAAACAGAATTTATATTGGTAATTGACCATTGCACATATGTTTTTGTCGTTATGTCCTCAAATGTTTCCGATGTAATTGATTCGGTCCCATTGTTAACATTTTCCAATTCAAAACTTGATATTTGTAAGAAACTTCTTAAATCATTTCTCACGACAGGAATATTATTATTTCCTGAGGATAATGTTTTACCTGCTCTTATTAAAACCTCATCTTCTTTTACAACAACATCGGCAGTACCTCTACCTAAAACCGCATTGTCACCAGGTTGTGGATAAACTCCAAGTAAAGAAACATTAACTTTTCCTGTGGTTGGATCTATGGGTGAAAACGCTTGTTGTAATTTTTCACCACTTGCCAAAACAGATTGTGCGTTATTATAATCTTCTTTGTTATTATTCCAAGGTCTACTTAATGGACCTTGTATATAAAATTTATTTGCATCTATAGGTTCTGATTTATTAGAATAAAATAAATGAACATATTCACCAACTTGAGGTATTTGATTAAAATAATATGGTATTAAAGGTGTAAAAATTAATGGGTCGTTTTGTTTCCATTTATCCGTTTTTGGATTAAAATTTTCGGGGTAAATAAATGCTTGAACCTCATCCTTAGGTTCAACTCTAATGCGACCTATTAATAATGGGTCATCAATATCTGTAACCCTACCAAAAAATATTATTTTATTATTGTCCATTTCTTGACTGATATTCTTTCAAAATTTTATTATATGTAATTTCTAAATTATCTAAATGTTCGGTCATTTTGATAACACTTTCTTTTGTTAACTCAAAATCCTTTTTCATAAATTCTAAAGCAATTACTAAATCTTTGTTAGATTTTGTTTTATATTCTCTAATTATTTGAGTTATTTCATCAGACGTAACTTTAATTTTTTCACTATTATATTCCATAATTTATAATTTTTTTCCGTAAACCACTTGAGGTATTGTTGTACCTATTGGTAAAACACTTAATGGATCTACCGCTATTTGTACTTGACCATTTTTTGTTTCTTCTTCATCAATTGCCCCAATAATTGCATCTGCCGCGGCTAAAAATAAATTTGGGCTACCATCCGGCATTGGCCCGGTTGGTAAACCTAACTCATCAAATTTCTCAATAACTTTTAACATTGCTCTTGTTTTTGAAAATCCAGTTAAAACCCTACTCGCCACCAATAAAGGATAAGGTAATGGTTTTTTTTGGGATTTCATTGATTTTTCAACTAAACTTAAAACAGATAATAAATCATCAATAACACTTTTACATTGTCTAAAATCTGTCACTAACTTTGTTAACAACGCAACTAAAGATAAAACTAATAAAGATTTTTTAACAATTGATTCATCTTTTATATCTGCTAATATTGATTTTGTTAACGCTATTATATCTGCTTTGATTATATCAAACAATATCTTCACAAAAAGAGCCATCACTTTAGATGCTAATTGTACAATATATGTTTTAAATTGTTTTGCAAAATCCATCAATGAATTAACCGAATCTACAGTATCTTGACCTAATGATTTTGCCATAATCATTATTGGTAAAATAGTTTTTGGAGATAGTATTGTCATCAATAACGCCCTTGGATATTCTTTTAAAAAACTAAGATCTAAATCGAGTCCCTTTCTTTCAAAAGGTTTTGTAATATTTTCCGCAGCATTATTAATTTCATTGTTATTATTTGTTCCAGGATTAAATATTAAACTGTCTAATGTATCTAATACCGCATTAACGTCAACAGGTAATTTAACAGTCCCACAATCTTCAAATTCAACAACACCCAATTTAATATCTGAAACTACGGAATCAATATATCTTAAATCAACTTCATTAAATTCAAAAAAAGCATCGTCAACAACATCAGTTTGTGATATTTTTGCAACACCTGAAACATCAATTTCTTTTGTTTCATCAAAACACATTCCAAAAATACGTTTCATTACCATTAAGAATTTAGTAAAATCAATTAGTTTTTTGTCCCCATCTTTTTTTTGTATTGAGATTGCTCCGGTTAATTGATTTATTAAATTTGTGAATAAATATTTATAATCTATAATGTCTATTGAAGAATAATAATCTTTAAAGAATTCAGAAACTTTATTAGTGTTATTTGATCTTGGTTTTAAATCTATTTTAAAAAAATTACCCGTAACTAAGTTACCGTTAGTGTCAGTGTAACTTTCCACATATGTCATATCAAATAAATCTTGTGTCGATGGTCCTTTATAATTCGTACCCGCAAATGTTGGTGACGAATATGGGATATTAATATTTTGTATTCTTTGATAAAGTTCTTTATTCATGGAAAACGCGGTTGTTGATCCATATGTGATTGGTAATTTTTCGTATGAGATCTTACCTACAAGTTCGTTTGGATCTTCTTTTAAAAGACCAACAAAATCAACTGAACCTACTTTAATATAAAGTGTGGTATTTGCCGGAAATTCTTGTTCTGATTCACACCCAACCGCCTTTACTCCTAATTCTGAAACAATATCAAATATCTTAGGTTTTACTTGTTCAATTGCGGTAACAAATGTTTTTTTTAAATATTTTTTTGTTTTTGTATCCCCACTTTTTTGAGTTAGAAATTTTATTTCTAACATTTGATCAAATTGAGTTTTAAAATCTTTTTGGAATTTTTGTTTAGCCTTTTCCGCGGAAGATAGTTGCTTATTGGCGTATTTACCAAATTTAGTTTCTAAACCCCCACCCCAATCTTCAAAAGAATCACCAGCTTTTTTTTCAAGAGCTTTTATATCCTTTTTAATTTCATTGTATTTTTGTTTTGTGGTGACTTCCTTTTTAATTTTTTTGTATCCATCATCAATGTCTAATGCCATTATTATTTCATTTTATAATTTTTATCATCAGAAATATCTTTGTGTATTAAACTTTGGATTGTTTCATCATCTAAATCCATATCGGATAAAGTAAAATCATCTTCTTTTTCCGTTGATTTTTGCCACATTGTAGATTGTAGTTTAGATAATGTTAATTTTTTCTCAACACAATCATTAATAATTTTTTGTTGTTTTTCAATGACAGGACCAATAAGAGTCATATCTTCAGGTTCTTTCATCATATTTAACATTTTATTTTGTATCCTAATTGCAGTATTTCTTTGTTCTACTAATTCATTATAGATTTCTTGCATTAAGGATAACATTGAGTCCTTAGTTAAATTAATTGTTTTTTTAGTTGGTCTTGGCATACTTATAAATATTTGTTTTTTTATTTTAACAATTCCTGAACCAATTGAAAGTAAACTTTCTTATATCTTTTAATCGAAGTTCTTATTTCTTTTGTACTTAAATTTGTCATTTCCCTCAATTCAAATAGAATGACATTTTTATTAAATTTATTATTACTTGTATCTAAAAATATATCATTATAATTTTCAAATATATCATATAATGCCTGACCTAATTTAACTTCTTGTTCCGTAATTGTTTTTTCTCCCATTGAATCTTTCAGTTTAATCAAAAACTTTTTAATTATTTCTTCAGTGGTAAGAGTATCATCATCAATATGATATATCATATCAGGACTGTGTTGTAAATCTGAAGATATATCTTCGTATGATATTTTTCTATTTGTTTCTTTTTGATCTTTCATTATCTGACCCATCAAATAATTTTTACAAATAGTACCAAAATAAGAGTAAGCCTTTTTTTCTTTTGCTGGCTTAAACTTATCAATCTTTGTCATTAAAAATGAATGTGTGTCTATATGAATCTCATCGAAATTCATATCTTTTCTATATAACTTATATCGTCTTATAATGGACGATATCATTTTGTCTAAGGGTATTCTTAAATAATTGTTATATATCCTATTCTTTTCATCCATTGTTGTTGCGGTTAGATATTCTCTAACCGCATTTTCCTCAACTTCATCAAAATAATTATTTGTTTTTGGTTTTCTACCCTTCTTTTTCGATCCATTAATATTGTCTAATACATTTTCATCTTCGGACATTAAATTTCTTGGGGTTCATAATTTATTTCTCTTTGAGTATTAAAGAAATACTCTTTTTTTGCAGCATCTATCCAAAATTTAACTTCATCTTCAGAAAGACGTTCATCCCCATTCTTATAATTCCAAAAAATAGATCCCTCACGTAGATTACTATGTTTATATCCAATTCTTGGTACCGTCATAAATTTAACGGAATTTTGAGTCATTCGTAATAAGAATTCATATCCAAAAGTTAATTTGAAATTACTTTTAATCATACCGTATTCAACAAAAAGATCTTTTTTGATTACCATTCCTGAAATTTGGAAATTCTGATAGGTGTGTAATGTTTCATTTGTTAAAACTCCCATTTCCTCAGAAATATTTGCCGCGAAAGTTGCTTCATTTGTGAATCCAACAAAAACACCTTTATCGTCAACATCAACAACAATAGGTAAAAACGCTCCAACATTTGGATAAATATCCATATAATTTTTAACATTTTTAACCCATATATTTGAGTATTCATCATCAAATTCAAAAATAGATATCCAGTTTGATGTTGCTAAACTAACTCCATGGTTTACTTGATCTGCAAAATTTGCAGTTTTTGTCCAAGATTCTAATTTAACATTTAAATCACCAAAATCAAATTCTGATAAAACTTTTGTTAATAGATTTTCGTTAGTATGAACAATTATTAGTTCATCAAATTGTTCTTTTTGTACTTTAATAGATTCAATTGCTTTGTTTAAATATTCTTCAAAAAAACCAGAAACCGCTGATTTAATTGGTAAAATTACTGAGATTGTGTTCTTATTTTTCATATTATTCTATTGTTATAAATTTAGATAATTGGTCTTCAAAATTTGAAAGACGAGTGTCCATCATATCACTAAACGTCTTAACAACTTCCTCATTGAATTTTGTTAAATCGGTATAGTTAGAAATTGTTTTTTCCATTTCATCGTACAATGTAGGATTTAAATTATCCTCTAACCAATTTTGTACAACATCTGCGATAACATCAGATAACATATTCGGGTTATTAATCCAAATTCCATTATCTTCATTCATCCACTCAGGGACTAAATTAGGTACTAAACCAATAACAGGTATACCCATCTTCATTGACTCTAAAGGGTAAGTCCCAAATCCACTCGTTGGATCTACCCATACTGACACAAAACTTTCTTTCATTGCATTTGCAAATTCACTTTCAGAAAGACCTCTCATATCACGGAAAGTAATCCATCGATATTGTGGAAATTTTGAATAAAATGTCTTAATTAAATTTACTGTGTCTCTATGTTCTCTTGTGTGAATTGAGATAATTGTTTTTGGTGGAAATTCCTGTTTTTTAAATACATCTGATATAACTGGTGTAATTACGCTAGATGATATATTTCTCATAACAGACCCAATATATTCTTTTTGTTTTTCTGATGTTGTGATACATTTGTAGAAACCTAATTGTGACCAAGTTTGACCAGGTTGTAAAGTTTCAAAGATATGGTCATATGCTTGACATAAAACAATTTTACCACAAGGTAATTTTGTAATTTGATCCATAACGAAACCAAAAATTTCAGGTATTACGATTAAATCATCGGGTGAAATTTCTAAATTACTACCTTCAATTGCTTTATGTGGTAATTCTGTCATGTATGTATCTCCCAACCAATCTGAAACCCCAAAATATTCTGGTTTTTCATGTAATATTATTGGGTTATAACCTTCCGATTTAAGAGCCATAGCCATTTGATAAATGTACCTAATAGATGCCTTGGCATTACCTTTGGTATCTTGTACCACAAAATAAATTCTTGAGGTTTTGTCCTTCATATTTTGGATTGACCTCTCTAACTTTGTTATTTGTTCTTGATTCATATATTTATAATTTATTTATTATTTTTTTAAACAGTAGTGTATTAAATGCAATTTTAAATGGTAATGATGCCTCACTTGAGTTCATACCTAATTTTTCATCTATCGTTTCATTTTCTGTCATTATAGTTTCAATCATATATTTAATTGTTTCATATTTAACAATGTGAATATGATTTTCGCTTTCACCTGATGTCCCCACATCATTAACAATCTTAGTATAATCTTCTATTACATCTAAGTCAAGATAATAGTGTTCTCCAAATACTTTAAACATTCTCAATAATTTTTTTTAATTTATCTTCAAATTCAGATAACGTTTTAATTGTATAATCGCATTTAATATTTTTATTAAATTCGGTTTCGTATTTTATCACTATCTTATTTGATGGTTTATTTAATAATAGGTTAGGATTAGCGGTAAGTAAAATATCTACACTATCCCACATATCATTTTTTGTGATTTCACTATAAAAAAATACTTTTTCAAGTAAACAACCAAATTTTGATAAGAAAAATAACGAAGATGGTTTTGATCTACCTATTTCATCTGAAACAATTACTAAATTATAATTATCTCTTAAGTTGTGATAAATATCATTTAAAATATTAAAAGTCAACATTTCTGTAGATGGGGCATGACCAAAAAGTTCCATTGTATATTCTTCATACATAAAACTATATAATTCATCTTTTGATGGAAATGAAAAGTGATTCATCATATCTAAAGAAGTAACGGGGCTTAAAACTTTATATTCAAATGGATCACTATCAATACCTTCATTTAATTCAATAAGATCGTCTGTTTCACCTGAAAAAGTTATCTCATACTTTTTATCGGTAGATTCAAATTCGGTTGACCCAACTAAATGTTTTTCATATAATTCAGTAAATTTACCAATGGTATCTCTTAACACCCCATTAATCTCAATCCCTATTCTCTTCATACTTACTAAGTATTTTACTAATTAATGGATTTCTTACATTCTTAGCGTCCCTAAAATCATAAACACCAATGTCCCTTACGTCTTTAAATCTTTGGATTGCATCGTAAAGTCCTGATTGTTTTTTATCTTTATATCTATCTGTTTGTTCTAAGTCCCCTGAAATAAAGAATTTACTATTGAAACCGATTCTTGTTAATAAAAGTTTCATTTGATTAGGTGTTGAGTTTTGAGCTTCTTCAAAAACTAATATTGAATTATCAATATTCATACCTCTCATAAATGCCAACGCAAAAACCTCAATGACTTCGGCTTCTTTTAATTTTTCTCTAGCATCTTTACCAATAATTTTATTTAATAAATAATAAGATGGAAAAATGTATGGGTCTAATTTTTCCTCAAGATTACCGGGGAGAGAACCTAATTTTTCTTCGGCCTCAACAGCCGGTCTTACAATGATAATTTTTTCATATGAATTATTTGGATCCATAAGTAAATCTACCGCCGCCTTCATTGCGATATAACTTTTACCAACTCCAGCGGGTCCTGATGCAACAGTAATTTGATTATTTTTTAAAATATTGTAATATTCTTCTTGATGTTCAGATAGAAATTTATTTTTTTGTTTTTTCTTAATAACTGAATTAATAAAATCTTTTCTTGATACCAAGGGGGTTGTTGTTTCTTCAGTTGTTTGAGTGACCTTTCTTCTTGTTGCC
>Ga0129333_10007664_pt1 | contig 10185 bp, 15 predicted proteins | sample CPB6_08_DNA_FD_94474 | JGI IMG/M metagenome (GOLD analysis project Ga0129333, IMG submission 94474) | Freshwater to marine salinity gradient microbial communities from Chesapeake Bay, USA - CPBay_Sum_0.6_0.8_DNA | ecosystem: Environmental > Aquatic > Marine > Coastal | place: USA: Chesapeake...
ATTTATATATAAAAAAAATTGAATATTTTTTTGTTAAAATATTTTTATCATATAATAGTTAATCTAATGAGTATCTTTAAAGATAATTACCTTCACGAAATACCACCTGATATTCAAAAGCATATAATGGAATTATCCCAATACTATGTTTTAGATAATTTGTTAGTAAAATTTGGCATTTGTATGACAGAATACATAAGTACTAGAGAGATACTTGAAAAACAACAACAACAACAAGATCATATTTTTGATCTTTCATCATCGATTAATAACAGATCAAAAATAATTACCAAATTAAAAAAAATAGGTCTATGTGAAAAAAAAGAAGAAATAAATAAGTTTTTACAAGATCATATAAATAAATATGGAAAGGACATAACGTATAATATTATGAAGAACAAAATAGATGAAAAATATAATTTCTATAAAACTTATATTCTTTACCGTAATTATTAATTTATTTTATTGAATTGTCAATCAATATAAAATTATCATATTTATACAACTAATATTTATTCACGATAATTAAGAGCAATAATAAAATTACGAAAATATAAAATAATACTTCTTATAACAAAGTATTAAAAATATTATAAATCTTTTCTTTATATTCGGATGACTTTATATCATTAGAATTACTACGAATTAGAACAGCACAATTATCTTTTGTAAAAATTTTCCTGAATAAATTGTTCATATCTTCAAGAGAAAGCGCATCAATAATATTAATTGAATTTTTTATACATCTAAATGGTTTTCCTTCTTGTATATAATTCATAATATATTTTTCTATAATAGATGTATCTGAATCATATGCAAACCTTTCATTATTAATTAAAAGATCGTTTTTAAAATGTTTTTTTACAATTTCAAAACGTTGTGCATCAAATCCACTATTATGAATTTGATTAAGAAGTGTTACTGTTTCATAAATACATTTTTCAAATTTATCATTATCACAGTCAAAACAAATTTTATAATAATTGATATTATTATTTTGTTGGCTACTTTTAGAACTTACGCCATATGTAAGACACATTTGATTACGCAACTTATTTTGTAAAATACTTGCATTTGTGTCAGTAAGTAATTTAGACAAAATTTGTATTATATTAGGATGAAGAGATAGTTTATTATATATTCTAAAATAGATATTTACTGTTGTACTTATTTTTTTTTTATCAATACAATCTTCTACATGAATATTTAAAGAAATAGGACCATAAATTTCATTAAATGAACCGCTGCGAGGAGATATATATGCGCATATTGGCGTATCCTCGCAGTGGGCTGACGAACAGCCGTGCTGCGAGAATGACATATTACATTGGTATTGTAAAACATTAGGTTGAAAATTTGTTACTATAAGATCATACTTTTGTATAACTTGTTTTACATTAAAATTACCACATATAATTACATGAGGTCTTTTATAGTGTTTATTTTGGAAATCAATAACATCTTCAATTTTCATAGCATTAATTGATTCTGGAGTTCCTAATACAGAATCATGATAGCGTTCATTAATTTGTGGAAATAAATTTTTAAGAAATTTTAAACATACTAAATCCGAACAATTGCGATTATATTCATTAATAATAACATGTTTTTCATCATCAAAACGTTTTTGATTGAATATAGTATGATCATATTGTTCCCATAATATATCTAGACATTTATCAATATTTCCAATACTAGATGTGTAATAATATGTATATGTATAATTAGTACAAGCATTTGATTTAATATTATACTCATCATAAATTTGAATAAATTCTTCTAAAGTATGAAATTTACTATCTTTTTTCTTCATATGTTCTAAATAATGCGCTACTCCTTTTACTTCATCTTTATCTTCATTTATAGCACCTACATTAACCATAAATCTAATTCTTGTCAATGTACTTTTAGGCATTGGAAGCATTGCATAATAAGTACCATCTGGAGAGATAAAATGTAGAATATCTGATGCAGTAAATGATTCCATTCTTATCAATATTATATATAATAATATGAACTCTGTAAAATATAATAATTTCAATTTTTTATTTGTAGTTCAATAAACCATCTAAGATAATTATAACTAAATAATTAAAAATTATAATTATTATATAAAAATTAGATATATTTGTTGAAAATATTTATAAAAATTTTATTATTAAACAACCTGCTAATAAAAAAGATATTATAGAAGTTACTGCAATAAAAGTAAGAAAACAAATTTTATGTATAAATTATAATAAATTAATATTATCTTATGTTATATATTGTTAAAAATGCCTTGTAAAATGTATGAAAATATTGACAATGAATTATTAGATAGGTTGAGACCTCTTGAACTAAAAAATATTGATTTAAATTTAATTCATGTCCCGCTAGAGAACTGCGCTAGCATTCTCTAGCGGGCTGGCGAGCAGCCGCGCTGCGAGAATGTTAGATGATTAGCTTCGCTATAAAAGATATATGTTATTAAGAAATAAAAGAACTAGTTTTTTTGAATAAACTATATAATCAAGATTATATTCATTAGATGCTACGCAATCAATGGTATAATGATTGCGTAGCATAAATACAGTAATATAACTGATTGCGTAGCATAAAATGAAAAAGCAAATAAAGAATTTGATGAACAAAGAAAATACTTATTATTTGATTAAAATTAATTTTTCTTTTTTTTCATATATTATATAATATATGGATTCATTATTATTTGATTTTAATAAAATTATTAATAAAATTATTAATAAATATAATAAATGATATATTTTTTCAACAAAATTTAAATTATTGTTATTATAAAAAAAATAAAATAAATAATTATAATCAACAATAAAATAATATAGTTTATAGACCAATAATGTTTTGTCTTGGAGGTATGGCTTATAAAATATACTCATATATCATTAATAAATATATTAATACATATACTATGGAAACTAAAACTCAAGATTATGATTTTAGTTTTAGTCTAAAAAATAATGATAAAACAACATTAATAAATTTAACAAATTTAATTATTAAAATATTTAATAATAATATTAATAATTATTCATATATATTAGATATAAATATGATTAAATATTACAAGTTAACTTCTCAAACAATAAATAAAAATAATTTTTCTATTGAAGTTAAAGAAAAATTTGATAGACTGCAATTCATAGTTAATTGTAAAATTTATCAATTAGAGTTTCATATATTATAATTAAGTTTTTGGTATAATGGAAAAGTTAGTGATTTATTTACTATTAATGATTTTCAAAAAAATAATTTAATGTTGTATATTGATAATAACTCATTATGTTTTTATTTATTACCATTAAATCTTTTAGTAGATACTACATTACATGCAATAATTAATTTTTTTGAAAACAGATACTTTGATAAATGTAATAAATATATTAAACGTGTTGAATATATACATAATATTTATTCAGAATATAAAACATTACATAATAAACCTAATATGTTAAAAAATATAATTGGTTCTTATAATAAATATATCAGAAAAAAATATAGATTAATAAATGATTATCCTTATAATATATCTACTTATAAAGATAAAATTAAAGATATTGATAATGAAAATAAAAATGCAATTTTAAGATGCGTATATTATGATATGAGAAAAGAGAATAAAAGTATATTAGATGAAAAAATAGATCAATATGTAAATGATTGTAAAAGTAAAATAAATAAATCAAGTATTAATAAATATACAGAAGAAACAGATGATGTTTAATTATTTATTCGTTGATTGTATATATTAAGTATTAAAAATATTGAATTTAATACATATTGACAAATATGTATTAAATTAATAAAAATATATTAATAATTTTATTTTTTATGAATTTATTATTATCATAATATTATAGTATTGTTTTAAATGTATATAATCTTAATTTTGTAGATTTTTGTTTATTATTACTTTAATAATAATCATTTAGTTTTACTCTTTGTTTTTGTATTATTAGATTTAGATGATTTATTATTTTGTGTATTACTTTCACGTTTAGATGCATTAGCTGCAGCTAACATATATCCAGCGGCTTTTTGTGATAATTTCGAAGATGATATAGTCATAATTATTAATGTTGTTAATATTTATTTATTTAAATATTATAGTATTAATTATAATTATATTTTTATATTGTTTTTTATTATATTTAAAAAATTGAATTTAATATATATTAATTGTATATGTATTAAATTCATAAAAATATATTAAATTATGACAGAACTAGAAATAATTAATGAATATTTGTTTGATAGATATGATAAATTAGTAGTTGATGTTAATAATCCTTCTATTATGAAAGAAGATTGCAAAGCAAATGATAAAAGAATAAATATTATAGATTTAATTAATAAATACTCAAATCCTAATGATACTGGTCATTTACGTGTACTAAATGATAAATATAAAGAAAATTTATTATTTATAGAACCAGATAAAGAAATATTTAATCCAAGAACTAGACGGTTTGAAATAGTAAAAGGAGAACAAAGATTTAAATATGGTAAAAAAACATATTATGATAATGTCATTTTTTCTGAATATATAAAAAAAATTTATTATAAAAAAGACAATATATATAATAAAAATTTTATAGATGAGTTATTAGATGCAATTAAAAAAGAAAAATTAGAAGAAGAGAAAAAAATGTTAGAAGAACAAGAAAAACATAAAAAATTAGAAGAAGATAAAAAATTAAAAAAAGAAAAAGAATTAGAAAAAGAAATAAAATTAAAAGAACTTCAAGAACAACAAAATATACAGACACAAAAAGAACTACAAAAATTAAAAAAAGAAAATGCACAAACACAAAAAGAGCTAAAAAAACAAAATACACAAATACAAGATAAAAAGCAAAATACACAAGAAGAAGAAAATGTAAAATTCAAACAAGAATTAGAAAAACAAACTATTACCAAATCAAAATCAGATTGTGAAACACATAAGAAAAAGAAAAAACCTATATCAGCTACTATAAAAAGATTAGTATGGAATACAAATATTGGAGAACAAATAGGTAAAGCTAAATGTATGTGTTGTAATGTAACAGACATAACACAAATGTCATTTAATTGTGGTCATATTATAGCAGAATCAAATGGCGGAGAAACTATTGTATCAAATTTAAAGCCAATTTGTCAAAATTGTAATTCAAGTATGGCTACTAAAGACATGGAAGAATTTATAAAAACTCTTAAATAATTTTTTTCAATAATATTTTTTACTAGATACATATGGTACAAGCAAAAAACAATATTAATAAATTATAATATTATTATTTAATTATTCTATTTTATAATTTTTAGTATTATTATATAATAAATTAATAATATTATCTTTATTTTTCTTTATAAATTCAACATTATTATCGTCATAGTTCTCAATTAATTTTTGAATATTGTCTTGATAAAATTTACTAATATTTTCATTACTATTTTCATCTAAAATTTTGTTCAAATCACTAAATTTTCTATTAAACAACATCATTAAAAGAACGTCATAGTTAAGATGATTCCATTTATTGTTTTCAAAAAGATATCCACCTTTTCCTCTTAAATTTTTTATACATATATTTTTATATTGTGGTAATTTATCATTAATATGTAAACATTTAATTAAATTAAAAATAGATCTATTACTATATTTTAAAATATTACTTTGCTCTTCTTTAGTTAATTTAGTATAATCTTCTTGTCCAAAATTTACAAGTTTAATTTTTATGATATTATTCGTGGTATTATTAGTAGTATTGTTATTACTATTGTTATTATTAGTAGTCGTATTTGTAGTGTTAGTATTACTATTAGTTATACATTTATTTAATAAATTATTATATAGTTCATTAATTTTTTTGTTTTCTCCTTTTAATAATATATTTTCTTTTTCTAATCCTATATTTATATTTTTTAATACTATATTAGTTTTTTGAACTTTTTCTAATTTTTTAATTTTATCTAATAATATTTTATTTTCTTTAATTAAATCATTACTATTACATGGATTTTTTTTATTGATATGTGATAAATAATTAAATTTTTTATTAAATTCTTTATTGCATTTTTCACATTTATAAATATTATTAGTAGTAGTATTTGTATTTATATTATTATCATTTATATTATTATCAATTATATTATTATCATTTATAATACATGATTTTTTTCTATTTATATGTGATATATAGTTTGATTTTTGACTAAATTCTTTATTACATTTTTCACATTTATAAAAAACCATAATAATTATATTAATATAATATTAAACTTATTTTTATATTAGTTTTTTAAATTTTTTAATTGTTTATTGTATATTATTTATAAATATCTAAACATTTAAAAAAATTATAATATTTATTTTGCTACAAACTTTATTAAATAATTTAAGTATTATAGCATTTATTTATAAGTAATGAAACATTAAAACTAAGTTTATATAATATTTTATTGTAAAAATACATTTTTATATTATTTTTTATAACTAACTAATAATAAACTTAGTTTTTTTGCTAAAAAGTTTAGATTTTTAAATTTTTTTTGTATATAATCTTAATTTTATAATGACGAGATAATTATAAATTAATAAAAAATAAATTATTTTTCAGAGAGAGAGAGAGATTTTTTTTTCAAAAATTTTAGGACCTAAATTCAATTTTAAATTTTTTGTATTTTAAAATATATTTTTAATTTTTTTAACATTCAGTTATTGTACTATATTCAAAAAAATAGTTTGTTATTCGGAAATCAATTTTAATAAAGAGTTATAAAAAAATTTTATATGGATTTAGGTCATATACTCCATATAAAAATTATTTTTTTAATTTTTCTAATTCTATTTGTAATTCTAATTGTTTTAATTTTATTTCTTCTTGTTTTAATTTTATTTCTTCTTGTTTAGTTTCTTCTCTTTTTTGTTTTGTTTCTTCCTCTTTTTGTTTTGTTTCTTCCTCTTTTTGTTTTGTTTTTTCTTTTTCTTTTTCTTTATCTATTTCAGATTGTATTTGTAATTGTTTTGTTTGTTCTTTTTCTTTATCTACTTCAGATTGTATTTGTAATTGTTTTGTTTTTTCTTTTTCTTTATCTACTTCAGATTGTATTTGTAATTGTTTTGTTTTTTCTTTCTCTAATTCTAATTTATTATGTAACTGAACATACATCAAAAATATTGATTATCTTATAAATAAAAATAAGATAAAAAAAAATGGTTCTGGAGGACATAATAAAGAGATAATATTATTAACACCCGATTGTTTTAAAAGATTATGTTTATTATCAAAAATAAAAAAAGCAGAAGAAGTTAGAACTTATTTTTTGGAATTAGAAAAGTTAATTTATAATTATAAAAATTATATAATTGAATCTTTACAAGCAACAATTAATTTATTAGAAAATAATTCAAAAGAAATATCACAAAAAATTAAAGGAACTATTTATATTTTAAAATCACCTAAAGATATAGATGGAATATATTGATTTGGACAAACTGAAGATTTTAAAAAACGTTTGTCAAATTATAATTCTGCAAATAGTGATAAAATGGAAGTTTTATATATTTATGAAACAAAAGATTCTAAAAAAATACAAGATTGTGTAATTGCACAAATTAAAACTTTAAGATATAGAAAAAGAAAAGATTTTTATGAAATTGATTTAAATTTATTAAAAAAATTAATATCTGAATGTTCTTCTTTAACATTAAAATATAAAAAATCAGTTAATAAAACTTTAAAATTTCAAAATGGTGGCAATAACAACCAAAATTTATTTTTATTTATTAAATGTTTATAGTAATATATCACAATTTAAAAAAAATTGAAAAACTAATTAATAGTTAATTTATTATTTATTTATTTCTAATCTAAAAATAATGCATGATTATGGAAACATTTATACTTATTTAAAGTTTTCTTGTCAAAAAAAAGCTATAAAAAAAGCATCAAAATATGGTATTACTGAAAATATGTTTTTTAAAATGAAAGAGGAAGTAGGTATTACAAACTGGACCAAAGCAAAAAGAGAGTATTCGAGACAACTAAAACAAAACGAAATTATAGATGATAACATAGTTCAGTATGAGATCATAGATGGATATGGAAATATTGTCAAAAATGACATTAAAGATAAAGGAAATAGCGACGAAATACAACTAATATTTATTTAGAACTAAAATTAAGTACATTTTATAAACAAAAAATTATATGTATTATCATAAAATTTACCAAAAATATTTAAATTATTTTTATTATTTATATAAGTATAAAAAATACGTTTATAAGTATCAATAGGATTTTTATTAAAGATATAATTAATACAAATATATAAAATTAAAATATTCAACAAAAAATATAAATCATAATAATTAAATTTATGTTGATTAGTACAAATTAGAATTATAATTGGAATTAATTTTATAATAATATTTATAATTAAAAATTTTAGTAAATTATAATTATTTGCTTTTTTATATTTTAGATAAATAATTCCATATAAAGTAATTATATAAGTAATAACAAAAATAAAAAATGGATTAGCTTTTGTAAAACCAAATATAAATAATAAAAACCAAATAAAAAACCAATAACTAATAATTTCTATCATAAAAATATATTATATATATATAAATATATATATAATATATAAATAACAAATGGCAGATAATAAATTAATAGAAAATTATGGTTATGTTCCTTTTTATTATTTTCAATATGTAATATTAGCATTACAAATATTTTTAATAATTAATTATAAAACTATAAATAATTTATTAGACAAGTATATTGTTAATGATATTTATTTACTAAAACAAATAAAAAGAATAATTTTATCAATACCGTTATTATTAATAATATATTATGATATAAGATATAGTAGTTTTTCATTTAAAAATCTAGGGGTTAATCCTGATTATAATGATACAATTAAACAAATTTTATATATTTTTGGTTCTTATGGAATTATTCAAATTTTAGCACAAGATGCAGGAATAACAACACCAATAGTACAAGAAAAACTTATACAAGCACATTTTATATTTATATTTGTGAGTATAGGTATGGCTTTTAGTTTAACTCAAAATAGATCGCAATCTATTATAGCTCTTATGATATATTATCATTTAAAATATGTAATTAGTGAAGATATATTATAAATTAGATATGGTGAAAAAGTATGAATTAATTGTAAAGTATTTATAAAAAATTAATAAATAGGCATATTTAACTTTAGTTCTTATAATTTTATTTGTTATTTTTTCAATAAACAAACTATAATATTAAAAAAAATATAATTTTTAATATTATAACTATATAATAATGTTTAGATAATTATAATATTTAGGATAAAAATGTAATAATTAGTAATTTTGTAATTATAAATTAAATAAGATAAATATATTTTTTAACCTAAATTTAATAAAATTGAAAATAAATAAATAGTATTTAAATAATTTTTTGTTTTTTTTATCGTATCTAATTGTATTTTTTTTATAATTTTTTAATTTTGCATTAATATGTTCAATTTTAATACGTTTATTTTTTAATATTTTTATTTCTTTATTTGATAATTTCATATTATTTATTTTTATTTTTGGTATTTTTTTTATTTTTTATACGTTAATAATTTACTAAATTTTATATTTTTTAGTTTATTTCTAATATTATTTGAATCGTAACCAGAATCACCTAATAATATATTATTTAAATTTGATTCATAACAATTAAATGTATTTAATTGTTTATCTAATATCCCAGCATCATTTAAATTTCCAGAAAATAATTGTACAGACAACTCCTTCCAAGTTGCAACTCCTTCAGAGTTGTCTCTATAGTTGCCAATAGGCTAACTGTACATCTAATATTTTATTTTTATTTGAGATTATTGATATTTTTGATGTTTTATGTTTAGGTAATTGAATATTATAGCCTATATTATCAATACCGCCTTTATTAGAAATCAAAGTAGTATCAACGACATAATATTTAGATTTTTTTATTTTTTTTTTGTTGTTTCTATAAATGTTTTACAAATAATATCATATTTTATCAATTTAATATAAAATTTATATATTGTATTTGCTAACGCTAGTGTTAGCAAACAATTAGGCAAATTATATTTGTAATATATTAAAAATATTAATATATTACAAATGATCATTAAATTGACGAAAAGAAG
>Ga0129333_10007666_pt1 | contig 10185 bp, 7 predicted proteins | sample CPB6_08_DNA_FD_94474 | JGI IMG/M metagenome (GOLD analysis project Ga0129333, IMG submission 94474) | Freshwater to marine salinity gradient microbial communities from Chesapeake Bay, USA - CPBay_Sum_0.6_0.8_DNA | ecosystem: Environmental > Aquatic > Marine > Coastal | place: USA: Chesapeake Bay...
ACCTGTGAAGCTGCTGTAGTGGCAGCGGTATAGACGTTGTTTACAAATTCCCATTCAGCAAAAATATTACCAACATCATCTAATTGATAGAGCCAACAATCCGAGTTATTAATTCCTTCTACATTGACATTTACTGTTCTGTTTGTAACCCTCTCAGGCAAATTGAAATCTTGAGCTAGAAGATTTCCTTGCTTGAACAAAAAGAAATATCCAGTGTTAGCAGATCCGTATCCTAGTTGATCATTTTGATACAGAATGTTAAATTGACCGTTGGCTCTAGGACTAGGTTCGTAAGGAAAATCAGAATTTTTAATGCTGCTAGACACAGCTTCAAATGGCATACTAACACCATCAACAGTGCTGTTGTAAGGAATTACAGGTAAGAATCCTTCTACTAGATTTATAGTGTATTCATCAGTTTTTACACCAAGAATATTAGAACTTTCACCTGGACGGCCAACACTTTGACTAGCTACCAAAGTTGCATTAATCACAGTTGTAAATTGCTCAAGCCAATCTGGGTTTGTAGCGTCATTCCAGTTTATAGTTAGGTTGCTTAAATTAGTACCTGCATAGTCTGTAACATTTTCAGTGGTGCTAACACTAATAACTTTCAATTGTCCTTGCGCAGCGGTATTTCTTTTGGCTGTATAATTTACTAAATTTGCTAGTTTTACTACGCTATCACGACGTTCGGCAGTGTCAATATAGTTTTCTCTTGCGTTCAAATCGCTTCTAAAAGCTAACGCCTGCCCCATAAACGCAATAACATCTAAGAGCGCAATAAATTCTGAACTTTCAATGTAATCATTGAAGGTTTCTGGATAGTACAAACGCAGATAATCAACAAAACTCTTACGTAATGTTTCAAAATCATAACTTTGAAAATCAGCTTCGCGGTAAGTTTGATAGATCTGTTTCCAATCTTCAATACCAAATATAGCGGTTTGTCTAGTAGTAGTGGCCATGAATATACCTTGTTCAAATATTTATCGAACTAATTTAGGCGTAGATTATAGGTAAGTGGCGGTGCGGGTTTCTTGATCAAAGAATATGGCTAGACGTTCACTATCTAAGCTAGTTACATATTGCAACTCAATTTCTAATAGGATACCGTTGTCTCTAGTGTAATAATACACATTATTAATTTGCAATCTGGGATCTAATGCTGCGGTACGTTGGACTTCGCGATTGATCAAGTTCGTCAACTCGTCGCCTATGTTTTCAAACAAAAAGTCCCAAATTCTAGTGCCAAAATCTGGACGACCTGGAAGCTGCCCTTGGCGTATGTTGAAAGCATTAAGAAGATCTTGCCTGATTAGAGCTTTGTCTACTAGAGTAAACTTTTTATATTGTTGTTGTGTGTTAAATCCAATAAAGGTAGGCATCTATTATGTATCCCTAATCATAACCCCAATAACTTGCTCAATCTATCAGCTTCGGCTATGGCTGCTTTTAATTTTTCAAACGCAGCAGCTACAGCAGCATTAGTTCGGTCTCCCCTATACGCTCTTAGTATATTGTCATAATTCTGTCTTGCTGCCGTTAAATTAAGTTGAGCTTGTTCCAACTCTTTTTGTGATACTGGGCTTCTTATTGGTGTGCTTTGAGGTGCTTGAGTTTGTTTATAATTAGGAACTGGAAGACGATCGCTACCAAGTACACTTTTTATCGCGGCATCTAAGTTAGATCTGTCAACTGTACCAGTTGCCCCTAAATTACTTTTCAGTCCAGTAGTAAAGTTTGGCAGCTTTGTATTAACAAAATTGACTGCATACTCGCCTACTCGTGCTAAATTATTCATTTGGCTAGTTAATTCTGCTGGAGCGGCACCTTTGGCCCAAGATTGTGTTAGTGTAGCACCAAACTTATTTGCTGTTTGAACCAACGCACCAAGTTGCGCAGTAGTTTCAGTGCCATTAAGCACTCCCAACTTTTGTAGACTGCTAGCATTAGTAGCCATAATATTTTGTGTAATACTAGCTTGTTTTGTTTGATTGGCCAACAATACGTCTTTATTTACAATTCCATCTTTACCGGTCCATACTGCTGGACTTCCTAATACTTGAGATACATTCCCACCTGGCTTTAGATATGTGGCCACTGTTCCAGGTTTAAGATAGCCGGCTTTTTCAAGTTGCTCAGGCTGAATGCCATATGCACCAATACCTTTTTCACTAATAACATCAGCGGCTTGAGCTGTTGCAGCCTGAGCTTGCGCTATTAATCCTTGAACTTGTTCGCTACTTAAATTTCCAACAGGCTGCGCATTAATAGGAACCTTTAAAAAATTTGCAGCGTTAATTCCGTCAGTTGGAACGATTGAATTTAAGTTATTAAAGACGCTCATGTGAATTCCTTAGGCCTTGGTTTGAGTATTCACACCAGAAGTATGAAAAGGATATGGTTCATGAGTAGGTGCTCTTGTAACTATACTTTTTATACCTTTTGCCTTAACTACCCAACCTTTACCTGATACAAATTCAGTATCATCTAATTCTGTTTTTTCAATTGGTTCTGGCTTTTCAGGTGCTGGTCCAGCACCACCATTTAAATCTATACGGCCAGCTTGTAGTTTCATACCGCTGCCACCACTCCAACTTGCGCTGGCACTTTTTAAACTTAGTGCACCACTTGCTAAAATACCAATTTTAGCTTGGCTGTATATTGTAAGATCATTAATAGCAGAAATATCAAATTCTTTTTCTGATTCAAACTTAATACCTTCTTTACTTTTTACATGAAATGTTCCGCCTGCATAAACATTGATGTCTTTGTCAGCATGTAGGTTAAGCGTTCCTTTGGTTCTTATATTAAGACTATTTGTACTAAAAATATCAATTGTGCCTTCAACCCCTAGTTCAATCCATGTTAATCCATTGGCGTGCAAAATATGAAAAAAATTACCTTCGTCGTTCATCATTATTTGATGACCTTTTGCACTTCTGATTCTAACCAGATCATCTTTACCAACTAAATCGCCATCATCCATGACAATGCTATGTCCGCCTTGTCGTGCAATAATTTTGACTTGCTGCGGAGTAATTTGTTGTGATGCAAGTTGTTGTCTAATAGTTTCAGGCTTGGCACCATTTTGATAAATTGGTCTACCTGGAGTGCTTATGCCATACACTGAACTTGGAGTATCGCGTTGGCTACTTGAAGTAATTGGACCGCGTTGTGGATCGTTGTTGACCCCTTGTTGCAGCATACTCTGTGCAACATACCTATGTATTGGTTTTACTGTGTCAAAAAACTTTGGATTGCCAATATATGCGTCATTGTATACGTTTAACTCAGTGACTGGTACCTGTGCGGCTGATCCATAATACTTTTTTTCTTCACCAGTTTGTGCTTCAAAGTTTTTTGTACCGCCAATAGCAGGTACCATATGATTGGCCGCTTGTTGTGGTATGCAACCTACATAATAACCTCTAGTTGGGTCGCCTTCAACAAAAAAACATAATACCTCTGTACCTATGTCTGGTGGTGTAAACCACATTCCATAACTATGAACGTTTGTTTCATAAGAGCCTACTCCACTACTAGGTGCAGTTTGATCTGAAACTCGTGGATTGGTGCTACCAAAAAAAGGAGGTAGATATCTAACTGTACGCCAGAGATTATTATCAGCTGGATCTCCTTGACCAAATGCTTCAATATACACTTGCACCCGTCCACTAAAAGTTGGATCAATGTTATTCATTATCTTACCAATAAATGGACCTGGATCAGCGATGGCACCACCGCGATCTAATTTGTAATTTTTTGTTCTACCTGAACTTCTTTGTATATTCTCTGCCATTAAAATTCCTTTTTCATTAGTTGCGCAGCTTGATTAGTCAAAGTTTGCAAGCGTGTTGGTAAGGCAAAGTTTGCACCAATTTGTAATCCAGATCCTGTTGTTGGGGCACCTGGAACATTTTGGGGAATTAATTGTCCTAATCTTAAATTATCTATACTTCCTTGCAAAGCATTGACATTTAGTCCTGTGCCACTGTTATTAGGATTAAAGGGAGGTGTTGATAACACCGAGTTAGTGTAAGGTAATGGAGCTTTAAGAGTGGCTTGGTTAATATTTGCCGCTTGAAAATCATCAGTAACTGGATTAAGTTTTGTAGTTGCTGGTATATCAAAAATGTATAGATTACCGCTGATTTCTTGTTCAAATTTTCCGCCGTTAAAAAAGTTTTTGACGTTGGTTGCACGGTATACCAAACTTTGTAAATTTGGATTATTTGGTCCTAGTCGATTAGGATCAGTTGCCATGAGGCCAGTGTTCAAACTATAATCTGTTGATTTTACCCATTTAATTTCAAATAAAACTTCGCTGGCATCAAAATTGATAGTCCCATCAGGTGCAAAAGGAGCATAATCAAATTGTGTAGCACTTGGCCCAGGAAAAATCTCGCCTTGTTGCATCCAAGCAGGATCTCCAATAATTCTAATTTGTGTAGTAGCCAAAGCAGTTTGATCATACAAATATTCAGCGGCATTAGCAGACGGTTCAAAAGTTCTGCCATCAGCACCTTGAGCACTTTGCCCACTTCTTGGAGCAAAGCTGTATTTTCTTATTTTTTGTAAATCACTAGTTGATGTTTGTGCTGCCTGTACACCTGCTCCTGACATAGTGACACTATAGGCATAATTGTATGTTTGCTGATAATTTAACACCGCAGTATTTTGCCCAGTGAACCAATAAGGATAACTTTTATGAACTCCACTAAATCTTCCTTGCGGAAAATAAGGGCTATCCATTCCTTTAATTTCAAAAAGACTGATCACATATTTGATATCATAAGCGTAGTCGTTGCGCTTGGTGTCATACTCGCGTGGTATTGCCTGCATGTTTATTTTAAACCACGAAAAAGTTTTTGTGGCTTCAGGATCAGGTATGGGCAAATCAGTTACAGGATCATAAATTATGGCACTTTGATCTAGAATGAATGTACTATTTCTAATTACAAAATCTATAGCCTGAACTACTTGAGTTCCAGCTGCTATTCCTAGAACTTTTCTGTTTCTATCAGTTGCCTGTGTTTCTGGTAAGTTTGATCTTGTCCTGTCATTATTACTCATTGGAGTTTTATCTAACGACGGTGTACCTTCTGGATTAACTTTGGCTGATGCTATTGCCTGTTCGGCAAACTCAATGACATACCTGTCAGGAAACATAAATTCACCTGACTTAACTCGTTTAGCTTGTTCTTCGTTAAGAGCTGCAAAAAGATTGTTGGTTAAATTAGCTGCGGCCGCAGAGGAAGTTGCCGCAGTAGGTGGTGCAGAGCTGCTTGGTTGGGCTACAACAGGTGCTGAACCACCAAATTGATTTACATTTACTACTATACCTGGCAACGAAGCTGTGCTAACTCTATTATCAGTAGCAGCCACTGAACTAGTTGTTGGTACTGTGCCACCAAGACTTTCTAGTACGGTAGCTCCAACAATTTCAAAATTTCTAGGAATAGTTCCTCGGTCTGTGCTTGCAGCTATGTTATGCATAATTGCACTGCCGGTAACTTGATAGTTAACCAAACTATTATTAATAGAAAAAGCAATGTCGTTTATGGTAAAAGGTATAATCTTTGTAACTATGGCGTTGGGATCACCTAAGTTATTTCCGCTGTTACCAACTACCTGCAGTTCGCCTTTTTCATTATATCCATAAAATTTTATTAACAAAACATATACAACCGCAGAATAATTTTCAATTCCTATATACTGTTTTACTGCTGCATACAACCGGTCAAGAAAACTAATGCCGTTAGGTTCTGTTACAGTAAACGATATGTTTGTATAGTTGTGGCTGCTTCCAGTGGCACCGCCAATAATTGAATTTTCAACTACTATATTGTCAATGTAAAAATCTAAATCAAAATATTGATTTCGTTTTTGTTCATAACTGTTTACGGAACCAACTTTAGCCCCACCACTTCTAATTAATACTCCGCTATTGTCAAAGTTAAATCTTCTATTACGCACAAGCCTAAGATAATCCTCGGGCTTGACCATGCGTAGTTCAGCAACATAGGTATAAGAAAAATACTTGTCTAAAATGTTAGCCTGCGGTTTAACTGTTTCTGTAAATCTAGCATCAATTGCCTGTTTAGTTACATTTGATCTTGCTGTATCTTCTTTGCTACTACCGGCACCTCCCCTAGTAGTTGCAACTACATTGCCACTGCCTGCTGCTCTTGGCGAACCTACTCCTTGTGCACCAGATGTGGCCTGTGTTTGGTCTAAGTTTCTTGATGGTAAGTTTGGCGTGCTGGCTCCAGCAGGGGCTGTTTCTGGTCGTAATGCATTTGTACTAACAGTTCTGTTATTAACATTTTCAATTCTACCCTCAGGAGTTAGTTTTTGTACTTGTTGTCTATTACCAGAAGCTGCTGCATCTTCACTAGCAACTGTACCTGCACTGTCTGTGGCCCTTGCTCGGTTTGCTTGAGTTTCTTCGTATTGTGCGTTTCTTAGTTGATTTTCTAATGAACCTAGTTCTCTTTGCGCTTGAGCAATTTGATTTGCATTATTATTTTGTTCTATTGATAATCTTCTTGCTTCTGCGGCCAAGGCTTGATATTCGGCGTCAGAGGCAGGATCTCCGCCATTGGCAATTACAAGTGTTCGGCGACGATCTGCGGCTGCATTTGCATCATCAAGTGCTGTTTGTAAAGAACGATTTTGTTGACGAAGTCTTTCAATTTCTTCTCGTTTAGCCGAGATTAATGCCTGTATTTCCGCGACTGTGGCCATGGCTTAGAATCCTAAGACTTCACGAAGTGTGGCCAATTGCGGTAGATAAATTTGAACACCAGATTTAAAATCCAAAGGAGGAGCTTGTAGTGTGTTAGGGTTTCTTTGATAGAAGACCCACCATAAACCACTTTCTTGATAAAGATCAAATGCTAACAAATCAGGTCTATATTGATAAGTCTGATTTATTTCAACTAATAAATCATCATTCAATCGTGGAATTGGTCTATTGATCATAAGATCAAGATAGAATTGAGTAAACGCCGTATTGTAATAAGGACTTATTGCACTATATACAGCCATTACCAGAACCCTCCACGTAATAAGTTACCTTTGCCAAACTCAGTGAGACTAAATTGTTTGCTGACCTGTGTGCGTGTGTTTACAGGCAATAGTGTCAGGCTAAACTCCATTTTTGTTGGCACATAAGTTGGATTGTCGCCACCAATTTCAAAAGCCTGTCCGTTGCTGACTTTTTGTACAGGATTTGCCCCTGGTGAAACTTTGTTAAACAATCCAGTTGTTATTTCATAAAGTTGTTGAAGCCTACTAATGACACTACCTATGCTGTTATAGGGAGTAGCTGTCTGTCTATCTCTTCTAGTCAGTAAATTAATACCTACTTGGTTAGTGCTTCTAGCACGAATGTAATCCACATCAGCTGGCAAAGTATACGTAAAACTTTCTAACAAAACTGTATGATTGTTAAATTGAAATTCTCCAAATCCATTTAGGTATAATAATGGAGGCGGCGCTCCGGCAAAGTCATCTTGTCCATAAAACATTTTACCAACTGTTCGTAAAAAATGAATGCAAGCTAATAGATAGTTTGCTTCTAGAGTGTCCTGCGCAGTAAAAGTTGCCTGCATACTGATATTGCTAATCTGACTATTTTGATAAAAAAGACCTTGATAGTTGCTATGTGTTAAAGGCGTTTTAGAATAGTTTGTTTGATAGTTTGTTGTAATCTGCGGCGTGTAAGGAAATATTATACCATCAGTTAATCTAAGCGGAAATAACAAATCACCACTGGCAGCACTATTATAAAGATAAGGAGAATTTGGGGCTAGACTTAGTCTAACTCGCCAATCTCGTGTGTTTGCCTGTCTACGTGTATTATCAATTGAAGGCTGTGAAATAGCATTATTTCTTGCTACATTGACTAACGAGCCAAAGTCATTTAATAAATTTGTACGCCCTAACAATGGTAAAGCTACTCCTGCTACCGCGGCTAATGTAGGGAACGCATCATTGTCAGGCACTGGAGCCGGTGCTGCATTTACATTGCCAGGCACATTCTGAGCCACAATTCTTTGATCAATGGCAGCATCAGGCACAGGTGTAGGAGTAAATTTGACATTTTCCACTGGCAGTGGTTGGACCTGCACTGGAATAAATGGATCTTGTTGTAAGCTTACTGGTTCGGCGGTTCGTGGTGCAATATCTATATTTTGCACTACACCTGGTAGTTGGTACCCACTTGTGTTGTCTACTGGTTTAATATTCTCAACTGTAACTAACTGTTCAACTTGATCAGATGGCAAACCTGCAACAGAGACATTACCTTGATTAATTTGTAATTCTAAAGGAATTTGCCTTGCTAATGGTAATCCGCCTAAGTCAACTTCTACTCCACGTATATCGCTTGCTCCAATATCAACTTCTGGGGGCGGAAAGCTCACAATTTCTTGAGGCGGTGGTAAGTTTATGCCTGCAAAACTTAAAGCTGGTTGTCCAATAATACGAAAATCTTGTTGCGCTGCTGTTGCAGTAATTGCACTTTGCGGTGGCAATCCAGGTATATTACCGTAAGTTTGCGTATCTACTACTGGCAAAGCCGTTGAAGACTGATCAGTTTCTGGGACTATAATTTGATTGGTGTCTGTGGCCAAAGTCTGTCCACCCACATCAGTTTCAGCCCCTGTCTGAGTGTTGACATTTACCGGTACTTCATCATCGTTAGCAGTTGTAGCCATGATTTAATCCTTATAACATATTTACCGGAATCAAAAAGCACATATATTAAGAAAAGGTTGACACTAACCGTACGATATTGTAAAATAAATAATCGTCAAGGAGATTTGCATTGTCAACCCCTACAGTTAAACCAGCATCTAAGGTAAACTACCTTAACAACAGAGATATCCTAAAAGAAATACACCTAAGCAAAAACACATATTGTGTTTTCAAAGATTCAAAATTAGATCATCAATACGACTTAATTTTGCCAAGTGTAACTAAAATAAATCAAAAAACCATAGCCGAAGCGCGGAGAAATCGAGCAGATCGTATCAAACGTGAAACTGGTGAAGTTATTGATCAGAAAAAAATTCCAAACACAGATTTAGTTTTTAGGATTATGACATGGGAGCATATACCAAAGGCTCCAAAAAAATCAGCAAAAACTGCCGCTAAAAAAAATACTCTTGAAGCTCTGTTATCAATTGATGATAACGAAGATCAAGAAGTTGATGAATTACTAGATTATGCAGTTGTAGATACTGTACACGTTAGAGTAAATTTTCCCCCATTCTTCCATTATAGAGTAGATGAAAATAAAGAACCTTATCTAGTAGGCAAAAGTCATTGGAAGGGCGATTTAACTACTGGTGAGTTCTGCAAGGAGCAAGGCCAAATGACGAATCAACTGGCTCGAATGCTAATCAAATTATGTGAACGCTATGCTACACGTTCAAACTGGCGTGGATATACTTACAATGAAGAAATGCGTGGACAAGCATTGTTACAGTTAAGTCAAATTGGTCTACAATTTGATGAATCTAAATCACAAAATCCTTTTGCTTACTATACTGCTGCAATTACCAACAGCTTTACTCGTATTTTGAATATTGAAAAGAAAATGCAAAACATACGAGATGACATTTTAGAAATGAACGGTTTAAATCCAAGTTGGACAAGGCAGTACGCCGGCAAAGATTCTGGTAGCATGATGTCCATACCAGTTGCTAATCACAGCGATGATTAGTATAATTGTTAACTATGTCTAACCTATTTCAAAAAGCAGTAGTATTCACTGATATACATTTTGGCCTAAAGTCAAACAGTCAAACTCATAACGAAGACTGTTTGGCTTTCGTTAAATGGGCAACTTCACTTGCAAAGGAACAGGGCTGTGAAACAGCGTTTTTTCTTGGAGATTGGCATAACCATCGGGCTAGTATCAATATTGTCACTCTTAACTATAGTCTCCGTGCTTTGGAACATCTCAACGACAATTTCAATCGTGTGTATTTCATTCCTGGCAATCATGACTTATATTATCGAGACAAGCGTGATATCCAAAGTGTTGAGTGGGCTAAACATTTACCGAATGTGGTCATTTGTAATGATTGGCTACACGATGGTGATGTTGTTGTGGCCCCTTGGTTGGTAGGCGACGACCACAAACGCATTGCTCAAATGTCTGGCAAA
>Ga0129333_10007671_pt1 | contig 10181 bp, 7 predicted proteins | sample CPB6_08_DNA_FD_94474 | JGI IMG/M metagenome (GOLD analysis project Ga0129333, IMG submission 94474) | Freshwater to marine salinity gradient microbial communities from Chesapeake Bay, USA - CPBay_Sum_0.6_0.8_DNA | ecosystem: Environmental > Aquatic > Marine > Coastal | place: USA: Chesapeake Bay...
ACTGCGTCCGCCTCGCCGACGGCGCCATCGTCTGGAAGCGGCGCCTGCGGCAGGACTTCGGCGTCACGTCGGAACTCGTCTGGGGCGTCTGCTCATCGCCGCTGATCGCCGATAAAAAACTGCTCGTGAACCCCGGCGGCCCCGACGCGTCGGTCGTGGCCCTCGACCCTGCGACCGGCGACGTCGTCTGGAGGTCGCCTGGCGGGCCGGCCGCATTCTCCTCGTTCGTGGAGTGCACGCTCGGCGGCCGGCGGCAGGTCGTCGGCTTTGATGCCACGAGCCTCGGCGGCTGGGACATTGCCACCGGCGCGCGGCTCTGGACGATGGCCCCGAAAGTGCCCGGCGACTTCAACGTGCCCACGCCGCTGGTGCTCGACGACAGTCTGGCCGTCTCCACGGAAAATAACGGCACGCGACTGGTCGGTGCGGGCGGCGGACGCGGCGCCACCTACGCTGGCCTCGCCCCCGACATGCACACGCCGGTCGTGACCGGCGACCGTATCCTCGGCATCTCGAAGGGTAAGGTGCACTGCCTCGGGGCCGAGGATCTCGAACCGATCTGGACCGCCTTCGACCGCTCCCTCACGGGCCACGTCTCGCTCGTCTCCACGCCCGATCGCGTGCTGGCCTTCACCGAGAAAGGGGAGATCGTGCTCCTCGACGCCCGCGCCGACAGTCTGACGATACTCGCCCGACTGCAGGTGCTGCCGCCCGGGCAGTCCACCTACGCCCACCCCGCGGTGGTTGGAGGTCGGATCATCGTCCGCGGGCCGCGCAGGCTCGAATGCATCGCCCTCACCGCCGCCGAATCGCGGCCGCCCGACGAGTAACCGCGCAAGCGATCTGATCAGCCGCAGAAGGCGTAAACGCGCAATCGCTCCGATCCGCCTCCAGGAAGCGTAACCGCGTAAGCGGTACGATCGCCCCTCGCGCGACGCAGTCCCTATCGCTCACGCGATTGGGCTTCCTGAGGCTCGCGCAAGCGCTCCGATCCGCCTTCAGGAAGCGTAACCGCGTAAGCGGTACGATTGCCCCTCGCGCGACGCAGTCCCCATCGCTCACGCGATTGGGCTTCCTGAGGCTCGCGCAATCGCTTCAATCGCTCACGCGATTGGCCGATCCGGCTCGCGGGCGAGAGGCTCCACGAACAACAAGCCGTGCACGCGATATTCGCGGCCGCTGCCTGCCGCGAAGCACTGCCGCCGCGTGCGCACGAGCCGCCCGGCCCGAAACGCGTGCCGTCCGTCGATCCGAAACCACGTGCCCTCCGCGAGATCCTCCACTCGCACCCGGCCCACGTGCGGCCGGTCGTAGCGGGCGAGGGCGAGCAGGAGATGGCGATCGCTGCACGTGGCCGCGGCCGGGTTCTCGAGCGACCGCGTGACGGCCGCCGCCACATCTTCGGGAAATACGCCCGCCTCCACGACCGGGGCGAGCACGGCGGAAAACTCCCGCTTCCACTCGGGACCGTGCGGCCGCAGCCGGCGGCGGCGGAGCCGATGCCGCTCCCACGTCGCCGCATGGGCCACTTCGTGGAGCAGCGTCGTCAGAAAGGCATACGGATTGAGGTCGGCGTTGACGGTGATCCGGTGCGGCCGCAGCAGTGATGGCGGCGGCCGGTGGTCACCGAGTTTGGTCCGCCGGGGCCGCACGACGCGAACGTCGACCGCAAACCCATCGAGCAGCCGCGCGACGTGGACCATCGCCGCCGCGGGCAGGTATGGCCGCACGAGGTCGGCCAGAGCGGGTTTTGCAGGTCGCTTCATCGCCGCACCCCCGGCACGGCAACCGTCGGCACGGCGGCGGGATCGACCTCGTGCGTGGCGAAGTAGTCGTCGATCGCCCGAACCTCCGCGGCCGTCGGCGGCGGCGGCGTCTCGTCACGGACCACCCGCTCCACGTGCGGCTGCCCACCGACGATTGTCTTGCGCTCCTCGACCGTCCACCGAGGCCCGAACTGATAGACGGCGTAGTACATCGTCGCCGCCTTCGCCGCTCCCACGCCGCCACAGCGGCAGGCGTCGTGGAACATCCGGTGTACCTGCTGCCACGGCCGGGCGCGGACGACGCAGGCCACGTCGTGCACCACCGACGCGTTGCGAAAGCGGCCCTCGAAGGGTCCGCCGATCAGCGACCAGAACGCCCGGGGGATGCTCGCCCCGTTCACGACGGCGCCCGCCGGCGCTTCCCACCGCGTGTCGTGCGGGTCGTCGTAGGCAAAGGGCTCCACGAGTGTCATGTCGCGGCCGTCAGCCTCCCACCTGGCGACCACGTCCCCCACGAACCGCCCCCAACCGGACGGCGGCGACGCAGCCGCGGCAGGCTCGTCACCCACCTCGGGCACCACGAACGTGAGCGGCTGCGGCGTGGACCGTTTCACGAGTTCCGCGACGAGCGGCCGGGCCGGGTCTGGCAGCGAGGCATCATCGCACGACACGCGGACGAACGCCTCGGGCCGTTCGATCGCCAGGTCGAACTGTCGGCGATCCCGGGCGGTGGCCGCGAACCGCTCGAACGATGCCACCAAGCCGCTGGCCGACACGAGCGACTCCCACTCCGTCCGCTCCACCGCGGCGACCGTGGCGGTGTCGATGCGACAGCCTCGGACCGCACCTGCGAACCCTCCGGAGAGCATGAACGTGATCCGCATGGCGTGCCTCGCTGTCGTGGCAGGCATTATGGTCCTCGTGCCCGTTTTTCGCATGGTGCATCGGAGAAAAGCGAGGGCGACCTTGACGATCGCTCCGATCCTGGCGCCTCCCCGTGGACTTGCTTCTGGGCCGCCGCCGATCATCCTTGAACCAGACTGGCACCGGACGCGGCAGGAACCGCTGGCCCGACCGAGTTTCGGGTACTTTTCATGCGCACCGCTTTCATCACCGGCGCCACGGGGTTCATCGGCCGCCACCTTGTCGACGCGCTTCTCGACCGCGGCGTCGAGGTCCGCTGCCTGGTGCGGTCACCAGCTCGCGCAGCACACCTGAAACGCGACGGCGTGCGGACCGTGTCGGGATCGCTCGCCACCATTTCGGCGTGGCAGTCCGAACTGGCCGGCTGCGACGCCGTCTTCAACGTCGGCGGGCTCGTTGCGGCCTGCAGGCGGGACGACCTGTTTGGCATCAACGGCCATGCGGTCGGCGCGCTGGCCGATGCCTGCGCAGCGCACGACGCTCCTCCCACGCTCGTCCAGGTGTCGTCGCTGGCGGCGGCTGGCCCGCCCCCCGTGGGCAAGGCGGTCCGCGACGAGTCCGACCCGTTCGTGCCCGTGTCGGACTACGGAGCGAGCAAACTCCTCGGCGACGGCGAACTCCGCAAACGGGCCGACCGGCTGCCGATCACGAGCATTCAGCCGGGCATCGTGTTCGGACCACACGACGTCCAGGTGCTGATGCTCTACCAGATGATCAACGCTGCCCGGCTCCACCTCCCGATGGGCTTCCGGCCTGTCCCCGTGTCGATGATCCACGTTGCCGACCTGGTGGCGCTCATGCTTGCGGCCGCCGATCGCGGCGAGCGCATGAAGCCCGACAACGGCAACGGCCACGCTGCCAGCGGCGTCTATCACGCGTGCGACGACCGCGAGTACCCCAGCTACGGAGAGTTCGGCCAGCGGATCGCCCGGGCGCTCGGTCGCTGGGTGTTCGTGCTCCCCGTGGCGACCCCCGTCGCCTGGCCGGTCGTCACCATCGTGTCCACCTGCTCGAAGCTCGCCGGCAAGCCCAGCCTGATCTCGCCCGACAAGCTCCGGGAAGCCACGGCCCGCAGTTGGGCGGCGTCGGCAGCGAAGGCGCGTTCACACCTCGATTTCGCGCCGGCGGCGAGCGTCGATCAGCGACTCCGCGAGACGGGCGACTGGTTCCGGGCCAACGGCATGCTGTAGGCTTCTCCTCGCGCTTGCCCCCGCGCCCAGGAGATCCAGATGCACGACGCGCACCGAGTTGGCCCCCCCGTCTCTCGCCGCGGATTCACCGCCGGCCTCGCCGCGGCCGCGGCCGCCACGGTCGCAGCCCCGGCCTTCGCCCGGGCCCGCCGGCTCGCCGCCGGCGAAACCATCATCGGTGAGGGCGCGCACCAGTTTCGCGTGAAGCACCACTTTCCGCAGCTTCCCGACCGCTTCTCGTGGCAGACGACGCACGGCGTGGCCCTCGACGATGCGGGACATCTCTACGTGATTCACGAGGGCAAGAAGGACCGCAGAGACCACCCCTCGATTTTCGTCTTCGATTCCGAAGGGACGTTCGTCCGCGCCTTCGGCAGCGAGTTCCAAGGGGGCGGCCACGGCATCGAGGTCCGCAAGGAGGGCAGCGAGGAGTTTCTCTACGTCTGCGGCTACCAAGACGTGAAGTGCTTCGCGAAGCTCACCCCGACGGGCGAGATCGTCTGGTTTCGCAAGGCCCCGATGGAGGCGGGCTGCTATGCAGCGGGCGAGGACGTCTCCACGAAGAAGAACTGGAGCCGCCAGGGCTTTTTGCCCACCAACTTCGCCTTCCTCGACGACGGCGGCTTCCTGCTCGCCGACGGCTACGGCTCGTACCGGATCCACCGTTACGACAAAGAGGCCACATGGCTCTCCTCGTTCGGCGGCGAGGGTGAGGGCAAGGGCACGTTCAACACGCCCCACGGCATCTGGATCGACCGCCGCCCCGCCGCCGACGGAACTTCCCGCGAGCCGACGATCGTGGTCTGCGACCGCGCCCACAACACGCTTCAGCTCTTTTCGCTCGACGGCACCTACAAGGACACGATCTCGGGCTTCGGGCTGCCCGCCAACATCGACACCTGGAAGAGCCTGATGCTCGTGCCGGAACTCAAGGCCTGCGTGACGATCCTCGGCCCCGATAATGAGCCTGTCGCTCAGCTTGGCCGCGGCGTCGAGCGGCTCGACGAGATCAAGTCGCTGCGGACGAAGCCCGACAAATGGCTCGATGGCCAGTTCGTCCACCCGCACGATGCCTGCTTCACCTCCACCGGCGACATCATGGTCGCCGAGTGGGTCGGCACCGGCCGGGTGACGAAGCTGGAACGGGTCTGAGGCGGCCGCGCAGCCCCGAGGAGCCGGCCTGATGCGTTGCTTCGACGTGATCGTCGCAGGTGCCGGCGGCATGGGCACGGCCGCCGCCGCGCACCTCGCCCGTCGCGGCCGCAGCGTGCTCGCCCTCGACCGCTTTCCACCGGGTCATGGCCGGGGCAGTTCGCATGGCCAGACGCGGCTGATTCGGCTCGCCTACTTCGAGCATCCCGACTATGTGCCCCTGTTGCGGCGAGCCCGCGAGTTGTGGCGTGCACTCGAGCACGAAACCGGCACGCCGCTGCTCACCGAGTGCGGCCTGCTGTCGTCGGGCCCTGCCGACGGCGACGTGATCACGGGCACCATGCGATCCGCCCGCGACCACGGCCTCGCCGTCGAGCGGATGCCGGCCCATGAGGCGATGGCACGCTGGCCGGCATTTCGGATGCCCGTCGGCTGGGAGTCGGTGTTCGAGCGAGAGGCCGGTCATCTCGCCGTCGAGGCCTGCGTGCGGGCGCACGCCGAGGTGGCCGCGCGGCATGGTGTCGTGATCGAAGCCGATCACGACATCCGCGGCTGGCGGGTCGAGGGTGGCGCGGTGATCGTGGAGACCTCCCGCGAGAGCATCTCCGCCGGTCGCCTGGTGCTCTGCCCGGGTCCGTGGGCCGCAGACCTCGTGCGACTGCCCGCGATCCCATTTACGGTGCTTCGCAAGTCGCTCTTTTGGTATCGGTCCACCGCAGGACTCTCCCCCGCCGATGCCACCTCGCTTCCCGCCTTCGCCTTCGACACGCCCCGCGGATTCTTCTACGGTTTTCCCGCGCTCGACGCCCGTGGCCTCAAGCTCGCCGAGCACACGGGGGGCCGCGTGGTCACCGACCCGCTCCACGTCGATCGCGCGATCGACGCCGCGGAGCAGGCCACGATCGAGGGCTGGCTCACCGATCACCTGCCGGGCGTCGGCCATGCCCGCACCGCACACGAGGTCTGCCTCTACACGATGTCGCCCGACCACAACTTCGTGGTGGGGCTTCACCCGGAGCACCCGCAGGTCGCCGTCGCCGCCGGCTTCTCGGGTCACGGCTTCAAGTTCGCGAGCGTGATCGGCGAGGTGCTCGCCGACCTTGCCCTCACCGGCACGACGCCGCAGCCGGTGGGATTCCTGTCGCCACAAAGGTTTCCAGCATGAGTCGCTTGAGCATGGTCCGCTCCGCACTCATCGTGGTGATGGATCTCGTCACGACGATCGCCGCCGCAGACCTGCCGAGTTCTCATGCCACCACTGGCATCTCGGGTATCCATCCGCACCTCGCCATGGAAAACGACGAGGGAGAGTGCGGCACCGGCGCGGTCGTGCCCTGGGCTGGTCGTCTCTGGGTGATCACCTATGGTCCGCACCTGCCCAAGGGCTCGTCCGACAAACTCTACGAGATTTCACCCGATCTCCTCCGCACCGTCCGGACCGAGAGTATCGGCGGCACACCCGCCAACCGGATGATTCACGACGAGTCGAGGCAACTCTTCATCGGTCCGCACGCGATCGACGACCGGGGAGCAGTCCGCACGATCCCGTACGACCGCATGCCCGGTCGACTCACCGGCGTTGCGCGGCATCTCAACGACCCAGCCGGCAAGGTCTACGTCGCCACCATGGAAGAGGGTCTGTACGAGGTCGATGTCCACTCGCTCGGCGTCCACTCCCTCATTCGCGACGGCAACCTGCCGCCGCCGAGGGCCGGCGAGCCCGACCACCTCGGCGACGTCGTCTCAAACCTTCCCGGGTATCACGGCAAGGGATGCTACTCGGGGCAGGGCCGGGTGGTGTATGCCAACAACGGTGACCGGGCAGCCTCGGCCCAGGCCGTGCTCGGCGATCCGACCACGCCGAGCGGCGCGCTCGCCGAGTGGCGACGCCCCGGCGACGACTGGACGCTCGTCCGCCGCAATCAGTTCACCGAGGTGACCGGCCCCGGCGGCATCCATGGCAACCGCCGCCCCGACACCGATCCGCTGTGGAGCATCGGCTGGGACGCCCGCTCGCTGATCCTGATGGTGCTCGAAGGCGGCACGTGGCACGCTTTTCGCCTGCCGAAGGTGAGTCACGCCTACGACGGCGCCCACGGCTGGAACACCGAATGGCCGCGGATCCGCGAGGTGGGAGACGGCGACCTCCTGATGACGATGCACGGCGCCTTCTGGCGATTCCCCCACGAGTTCTCGGCCACGCATGCCACGGGGATCCGGCCGCGGTCGGCCTACCTCAAGGTCATCGGTGACTTCTGCCGGTGGGGCGACGACCTTGTCTTCGGCTGCGACGACGCTGCCAAGAAGGAGTTTCTGAACAAGCGGAGTGCGAAGGGAGAGGTTGCCGGGCCGGAGCGGTCACAGTCAAACCTCTGGTTCACGGAGCCCTCCCTGCCGGACCGCCTCGGGCCGCCGCATGCATCGGGGGCGGTCTGGCTCCACGACGACGTTGCCGCCGGCGCCAATGCCGAGCCGCTGCTCGTGGCGGGCTGGGATCGAGGAAGCGTCTGGTTCGTCAATGGCAGCGATAGCGAGGCCCGGTTTTCCGGCAACCTCGGCGATGTCGTCGTGCCCGCCCATGGGTCGGTGAGTCGCCCGCTCCCGCGCGACCTCGAATGGCTCCGCGTGAACGCCGTCACGGGCTGCCACGATGCGAGCGTCGTGGTCGCGCTTGCGTCGCGCGACGAGCGTGGCATGGAGCCCGACCCGATCTTCGCGAGCCTGGCCAGGATCGGTGACGCATCCACATCCAGTGGCCTGCTCCATGCCGGCAGGGCAGGAGCCGGCACGCTCTCGCTGGTCAGCGACGGTCGCCTCCGCGTGCTGGAGGTGAATCCCGACGCCCGCGGCATCGCCTCGCTGCGACTCGTTGAGAAGGACATTCCGCGGGTAGCCGAGTTCGTCCGCGAGAAGGTGGCGATCCCGCAGGACGCGATTACGGTCGACGACGCGGGCGTGCTGGTCGTCGACGACCGCGGTCGCCGCTGGCGGCTGCCCAAAAACGGCGCCGCGTTCGATGCCGACACGCGAGCCGGCCGGCTGCGGGTCTGCCGCGAGGTGGTCACCGAGCGTGACCTTTTTCATGTGTGCGGCACGTTTTACGAACTTCCGGCCGAGAACGCGGGCGGCTTTGCCGTCATCCGGCCGATCTCGTCGCACGGCTTCGCGATCGCCGACTACGCGTCGTACCGGGGCCTGCTCGTGATGGCGGGGCTCGAAGCGCCAGCGGCCGCGGGGCCGCATGTCGTCCGTAGCGGCGATGGGAACGCCGCGGTCTGGGTGGGCGCGATCGACGACCTGTGGCGGCTTGGGAGGCCGCGTGGCGAAGGCGGACCATGGAAGCACACGGCCGTGACGGCGGGCGTGCCAAGCGATCCGTTCCTGCTCTGGGGGTTCGCCGATCGCCGGCTCGCGCTCCAGCACTCCGATGCAGCGGCCGTCACGATGCGTGTCGAACTCGATCTCACCGGCACGGGCCTGTGGGTGCTTCACGACGCCGTCGCGGTGCCGCCAGGCACCGCGGGCTGCGAGATCACGTTCGCCCCCGAGGTGCAGGCCCGCTGGGTCCGCGTGACCGCCGACCGTGACTGTACCGCCACCGCCTGGCTCACATACCGCTGACGGCACGCCGCAGGCCGCCCCATCTCCGGTTTCCAAAAGCCACCACGCCCCATCCCCTCGCTCGCGCTCGGGGCTTCCTGGCGGCGGAACCGCGCTCTCCGGTTTGCAAAAAACCAGACCCCAAAAAGCCCGGAGCGCCAGCGACGGGATCCGGCGTCGCCAACCACTAAGCCCGCTCCCGCCACCAAACCGCAGCCCCTCGCCTCACCGCGCAGTCCGCTGCCGCCAGGCCTCGGCGAGGGCCACGCCGCAGGCAACGCCCACGTTGAGGCTCTCCACCGCACCGGTGCCCGGGATCTGCACACACTCGGCGGCCGCCGCCTCGATCACCCGCGACACACCCTCTCCTTCGCTGCCCAGCACGATCACGGCCCTACCGCCGAGATTCACTTCGGCGAGCGGTTTGCCGCGGTGGCTCGATGTGGCCACGATCCGAAAGCCCGACTTTGCGAGCCGCTTCAGATCAGCGACCGGATCGGCCAGGTCGCACACGGGCACGAACTCCGCCGCACCCTCCGCCACACGAACCGCCGCCGGCGAGAGCGGCGGCAACTCGCCGGCGCGGCCCACGATCGCCGCGGCGCCGAAGTGGGCGGCCGTCCGCAGGATCGACCCGAGGTTGTGGGGGTTCTGCACGCCGTCGAGGTAGACGAGCGGGCCGGGTGTGGCTGCCTTCGCCACGGCGGCAAGCAGGTCGTCGAGCGTCCACCGTGGCACGGCGGCGGCGAGAATCGCCACGCCTTCGTGATGGATCGACTTCGTGAGCCGCTCGAGATTCTCGTCGGCCACGATCTGGAAGCCTTTTCGTTCCCGCGCGCACCACTCGACGAGCTTCGCGAACTGCCGCCGGCGGCCTTCCGTGAGATACACCCGCACGATCGCCTGCGGACGCTTCGCGAAGATGGCCTCGCAGGCCCGGAGCCCATGAAACATCTCCTCGGCCTTGCCGCGATGCCGCCGCTCGGGCCGACCGTGGGGCTTTGCAGATGCCCGGCCTCGCTCTGGCACGGGCGGCCGAGGTTGCGCGGCCTCTCGCGCACCGCGGCCGAAAGGGGCTGGCCGCGGGCCGGGACGCTTGGGACGTGGCTTCTTCATGATGCAGCGAGTGTACCCACGCCCAACCGCCCACCGCTTGGTAGATTGCCGGGATCATCCCCGGAAGAGGAGCGATTTCATGGGTGGCATCCGCACGGCGTTGCCGACAGCCTCATGGCCGGTCCTGGCCTTGCTGACGGTGCTGGCATGCTGGCGACCGGCTGCGGCCGTCGAGCCGGAGCCGGTCGCCGACGCACCGGGCCGCTGGAGCCGCGAGCAGGCGGCCGCCTGGCAGGCCGCCCAGCCTTGGCTCGTGGGCTGCAACTACATCCCCAGCACCGCCATCAACCAGCTGGAGATGTTTCAGAGCGACACGTTCGACCCCGAGACGATCGATCGTGAACTCGCGATGGCGCAGGGTCTCGGGTTCAACTCCGTGCGCGTCTTCCTCCACGACCTCCTCTGGACGCAGGACCGCGAGGGTTTCTTCCGG
>Ga0129333_10007672_pt1 | contig 10180 bp, 16 predicted proteins | sample CPB6_08_DNA_FD_94474 | JGI IMG/M metagenome (GOLD analysis project Ga0129333, IMG submission 94474) | Freshwater to marine salinity gradient microbial communities from Chesapeake Bay, USA - CPBay_Sum_0.6_0.8_DNA | ecosystem: Environmental > Aquatic > Marine > Coastal | place: USA: Chesapeake...
AGCGGCTCTGCGCAGACAGAGGTCATCTGGTATTCCCCAGACACCCTCACGCAGCGCGGTCTCGGCCTCGGTGGCTCTGACCTCACCCTCCGTCTTCAGAGCACCGTGAATAGCGGCACGAACAACGGCTATCTATTAGATACAGTCATCAACCCGCCCTTCTTCAGCACTCTGGCCGGCACCTCTACCGCTCTGATGGCATCCTTCCCCTCTACCAACTTGGGCTCAATAGGAGTGAGCACGCTTTCTATCCTCCCCCCTCTAACGTATATCGCAGCCGTCTACGACAGCACTACGCAGACGGTGGCCGCCGCCAATACCTCTACCCCTCTGGTCTGGAACACGACGAGCTTGAATCTGGGCGGCTATACGATTGGCACAAGCACAATAGGAGTTCCAGTGGCTGGCATCTACGAGCACAGTTTCTCAATTCAGTTCGCCACGAGTAGCGGAGGCACCAACGAGGGTGAGTTCTGGCTCACCAAGAACGGGCAGGCCGTCCCGCAGACAAATAGCCGCATCTCCGTCGTTAATAACGGTGATACGATTGGCACTGTCTCAATCTTTGACCAGGCTGCGGCTGGCGACAAGTATGGATGTATGATTTATAGCGCAGATGCAAATATGGCCGCGACCTCTGTGCCCGCCGGCGCCACTCCCGCTATCCCCGCTATCATCTTTAATACGAAGCGGATTGGTTAGAAAACTCTAAAGGGAGTGTTACTTAAAGGCGAAAGAATAAGAAAGAATAGAAAAAAATATGCCAGACTACTCTAAAGGAAAGATATACGCCATTCGTGCCCCTGGCACTGACGACGTATATATTGGGAGCACTACAAGAACTCTAGCGCAACGATTTGCATCTCACAGATCTTATTATAAATCTGGAAGCGCAGAATATTCTTCAGCCAAGATTCTTGGGATGGATGGATGCTATATAGAGCTTATTGAGAACTACCCTTGTGACTCTATAGAAAAACTTAATAGGCGAGAAGGCGAAGTAATAAGAGCCACTCCTACAGCTATTAACAAAAAGATTGCTGGCAGAACAAAAGCAGAAAGGAGGACCGAAAATAAAAATCAAGTAAAAGCTTATCAGAAGGCGTGGGAAGAGAAAAAGAAGGCAGAAGCTAAATCGGCAATAGAAGTGCGAGACGCTAAAATAAAAGACCTTGAAGCTAAGATAGAAAATATGAATGCCGTGTTAAAGTCTCACGGAATCTCTCTACCTGACACAGAATAATGTTGTTTTACACAGTGCTCTTTAGCTTAGGCGAGCCCAAACAGAATCTGTATGTCCAGATGCTTCTGCTTCATCTAACCGCACTCCGGCGCACAGAAACTCTAAAGGCAGATGATACCTTCTACGTGCTCACCGACCCTGATACCGCTGGATTTCTGCGCCTGAACACCGACCTCGGCAGAAATGTCAAACTTCTGGTCATGCCAGAAAAACCCGCCAACACCAACGCCGGCATGCTGTGGAAGTATGGCTTTCCTCAGTTTCTGGATACGACTGGCAAACTCGTCGTCTACCTTGACCTAGACATGCTGTCCTGGCAGAAACTTGATTACGATTCCTTTCCTCTTGCTCAAGATACTCTGGCGGTGTATCCTGAGGGTCCTCCCACCGACAAGAATTACTGTGGCTCTGACCCCCTCCCTCTGAATGCCGGCGTGAGCGGCGGCTATTTCATCTACCGCTACGGACCTCGTGTGGCAGCGTTGTTTTCTGACGTCATCAAACGGATGGTAGCTCAAAAGGAGGTGTTCTACACGCTGGACCAGCCCGCCTTCAACCACTGTGTCGCCAAGCACCACCTTTGCTGCACCTTCATCAATCCTGTCTCCGTCAGCTTCAACGGCAACACGAACCAGCAGACAGCCGCATTCTATAACTGCTGCGGCGACCCTGGAGACGGCCACTTTCACTTTCAGAAAATGCTCCAGTTCTTCTTGCGCAGATTTGTAGCTTAAAAAAATGCGCGTCCTCAATATAAGATGTCCTCCGACCTGGCCGAGATGCGTAAACAGCTTCGTGAGCTGCGCAAGGAGCATGTGAAGCCCGTTAGTAGAATGCGTAAGGGCGATATTGTTAGCGAGCTGGAACGTCTCAAGAAGTCGCGTGAAGAGACCCCGGCCCCTGCCGCCGTTCCTTCTGCCAAGCCCCGTCGTATGGAGGCCGCCGCCAGCGAGGTGAAGGAGGCGAAGCGGAAGGAGTTCCCCGCCAAGCCCGCCGCCGCTGCCGCCCCCAAGAAGAAGAGCAAGGGCTCCAAGGCCGCCCTGTTGAAGATGCTGGCCGAGATGTCTTCTTCTGATGAAGAGTAGATGGCAACCTTCTACAAATCCGACTGTCTAGAACAGCTTCGGCGCTTCGCCACAGCTTCTCTGGACCTCATCTACTTTGACCCTCCCTTCGCCACGACCGGCAATTGGTGGGACGAAGCTCTGGACTGGCCCGCCATCTTCACAGAGTGCTTTCGTGCCCTGCGCCCGACTGGAAATCTCGTCATCCACTGCTCCATCCCGTTCAACTACACACTCATTCGTGCCGCCCCAAGACCCCCCTCTTACTCTTGGTATTGGAAGAAGAATATCAAGACCAACTACCTCAACGTCAATAAGCAACCTCTGCGCCAAGTGGAGGAGATTCTCGTCTGGAAGATGCCAAAAGCCGTCTACTACCCACAACGCGTCGGCTCAGACGAGCGCACCGTCGTCGGCGGCAACAGCTCCACCTACTTTGAAGGCGGCGAGATTCAGCCTAGAACCTCTAAAGTGAAGGGCTTCGCCCAGACTCATCTTCTGGACTACCCTATCGCCCTGGACACCTTCAGCACACGCCCCAGAGAAATCTTGGAGCTGATGCTGAAGAGCTACACAAAGGCCGGCGACGTTGTCTGCGACCTGACATGCTACAAAGGGGTGTCTGGTATCGTCTGCCGCGACCTTGGGCGTCGGTGGATAGGCGTGGATAAATACCACTTTCCCACTCTCCTACTGCAATCTCTAACGAAGGAGAAATGATACCGCCCGAGGCCTTCGCCCCGATACTGGAGGAGCTCAAAAGGAGGCCGATAGCGAACAACGCGTATCGTCTGAAGGCCGGCGCCGGCCGCTCTCAGGCCTTCGGTGTCGTTAACCGCCGCTGTCTGCCCCCAGACTATTCCCGTCAGTGCTGGAAGCGCCCCCTGCTCTACAAGCTGCTTCTAGACTTCGGTGCCCAGTATGTGACCCCTGTGCTCGGCCCCTTCACCTCCATTACCCTGAACCAGAACTACGCCGCAGCCCCCCACAGAGACAAGGGCAACGAAGGCCCCTCTTTTTTAGTCGCGTTTGGAAGCTTTAAAGGTGGAGAGCTGGTCATCCACGAAGGCGACCTCAGCGGCAACCACGACATCTGCCACAAGCCAATCGTAGCAGACTTCTCCAAGATTCTCCACAGCGTCCGCCCCTTTGAAGGTGAGCGCTACTCCCTCGTCTTCTATAAACTTGCCCGCAGCCCACCCGGAATTCCGCCGCCGTCGGTCGTCTGGGACGAGGTGAAATGGCGCTTCAAACGGGGTGAGGAGTTCTGCGACGGTCTGCCGCATCCAATAGCAGAGTTCCATAAGAGGTTGCGCGCGGCCCAGAGCAACTCTAAAGGTGAGTCTTAAGTAGAATATGGACGCGAAAGCTACTTACAATAATCTGAGGCTCAAAGCCTATTATTGGGAGAAGCAGCTCCGCAAGGGCCGCACAGACGAGCAGGCCGTCGCCAAGTTTAACAATTATACGGAGCAAATGGAGGCCGCCAAAGCCGTGGTGGAGGCTGAAAAGGAGGAGGTGAGAGCGAAGAGGCAGGCAGCTCTGGAGGAAAGGGTAGAGCTCTGGAGGAAGAATATCCGGCGCAACGCTGGAAAGCACAAAGCATACGACACAATCACCCAGAAGCAGATTGATAAGAGGATAGAGTCGTGGCAGCCAGAAGAGGTTGTCCGGTTTGACTAGCGGCCAAATACTTCCCTTAAGGGAAGTTCTTCATTCCGTTTCCAAAAGGTGCTAGAGTTTCAAACTTTGAAAGCATCTCCAGCCAGAAATGGAAGAAGAACCTTCCCGGGAAGGGAAGTTTTTACCGCCTAAGGCAAATACCCACTCTATAGTAGAATGAACCGTCGCGCATGTCCTCTTTGTGATAAGAGCGTGAGCGCATCCAAGATTGGCACACACCTTTTGAGCTCCCTCCACGCTGACGAGCTCTGTAACTACCGTCCTGGAGAAGCTCTGTGCCCTTCTGGCAGCAAAGACGGCTATCTTGACGGCTGTAAGGAGCGCTTAGCCGATAAGAAGATGATTCCTGTTTACATCAAGCCAGGTATGGCGCGCAAGATGTATGTCTGCTTCGGATGTAACACCGCGAGGAACAAAGATGATGTAGAGCACTTCAAGAAGCATCCTAACTGTCTAGAGCTACACCGCAAGCGCGCCGCACTCTTTACTTCCCGTGAAGGGAAGTCTGTGGATGCTGGAGCAGCTGATGCTGAGATGAAGTGGCGTCGTGTTGCTGACAAGCACAGAATACATGCTGAGGAACTTGGAGAGGAGCTTGAGGAGATGAAAGACCTCCTTTTCACGTTTCTAGGCATCAAGGACGACGAGCAGGACGAGATGACGCTAGAGACTTTCAAAGCGGCTCTTGAGGAGCAGAAAGTGATAGTGAAGGGGCAGCAGAAGGCTCTAGAGGAGAGTAAGAGCACTATCTTAGCACTAGAGCAGCGTCTAGCAGAAAAAGAAAAGGCGGAGGCTGAGGCACCTCCTGGACTTCCCTTTAGGGAAAGTTTACCACCGGCTCCGCCAAAGGTAGAAGTTCAAACTTCTATTCCTCCAGCACCTTTTGGAAACGAGATGAAGAACTTCCCTTCAAGGGAAGTTTCTGCGGCGATAGCCCCTCCACCTTTAGAGCAGAAGAAGCCGAAGATAGTGATGTTCGCTAGAAAAGTCACAAAGCCTTCAGCACCGCAGACTTCTTTTTCTACCCCCCCTCCCCCTTTTGTTTCTACCCCCCTCCCCCCTATTTCTTCTTCCTCCAACAACCCCTACCAAGGGAAGTCTGTTGAAGAGCTTGGAACTCTTCACCACACCATACGAAGCCCAGAACAGAGTGACATGTTTATGGAGGCCTGGAATGCAGCTCAAGCTAGACTGCGAGGAGTTTTCTAGAAGTTGGGTAGATGTCCCAACGCGACCGAGACCTTTTCAAGGAAGCCAGAAGCACTATCGGAGCGGTGATGTGTCTAGTGTTGAATGGTGGCTACGACATTCGTGTAGAGCTGGCCACAGGGGTTCGTAATTGGCAAGAGGCAGTGAGCTACACCGCAGCAGCCCGTCTGACGAATCGTGAATACGGAGGATTGCTGGCTCTGGAGTGGCGAGACGAGGGAAGAACGCTGGTGATAGAAGGACCTCAACCGCACGCAACCCCTTTGGAGCCTCCTGTCCAAGAGGAATTTGATACAATAGCCACCCTTTGCGGCAGATGATATCCAGCTTCCGGCAGTGTGTCCAGACGTGCATCTTTTCTGGAGGGTTAGAAGAAATGCCTGGCCAGATTACTCTTGACACCGAGTTCGGTAAGGAGCTGCGCGCCCTCGCTAGCAATCCTCGCTACACCGTCTTCGTAGAAGTCGGGACCTGGAACGGGGAGGGCAGCACACTTTGTCTGGCCGAGGGGATGATGGACAGAAAAGACGCCAACCTCATCTCTTTGGAGACGAACTACACCCAGTGGGCGCTGGCGAAGAAGTTCTGGGCTGACCGCCAGCACGCTTTCAAGCTTCATCTGCTGCACGGACGTCTAGGGGACAGAATAATGACGGATAAGGAGGTCCTGGAGCACCCTCTTTTTGAGCGGATTAAGGAGCATTACGCTCTTCACTATACACAGGATGTGGCTGACTTCAAGGCTAGCCGTCGGGTTCACCTACGTGCTTGCGACGTTGTTCTTCTGGATGGTGGTGAATTCAGCTCCTATTCCGACTGGAAGGCTGTTGAGGGGCTGTCCCCACGTATTGTAGCTCTGGATGACGTAAATGTCTTAAAAAATGCGGAGGTGTTGAAGGAGCTACTAGAGGCCGGCTGGAAGCTCATCTGGAAGACGGAGGAGCGCAACGGCGCGGCTATTCTGGAGCGGCCTGAGCGGCCTCAGGAGCCGCAGGAGTCGCCGGCACCACCTTCTTCACACACGCCCGCCGAGCAGGAGGAGGGTCAGAGTAGAAGCGCTCAATAGAGCTGATGATGTGGTCGCGATTCAGAAACTCCCAGGGAGGACCCAGGCTTTCTGCGCGACAAACAGGGCATTTCCTCTGGCTCTGCGGTCCTGTCATAAGCCGTTTATAGACGGAATGGCTCAGAAGGTGCCCGCAGGGCAACGCACCATCCTTTCCAGCCTTGAGAGGTTCCTGGAGCACTGGACAGACCTTATCCTCCAGCAGCATCTGAAGAGACATTATCTCGGCCCTCTTGATGAGCAACTTCACCGTAGGAGACAAGCGCCTGTCATAATACTGCACGTAGATGGTCTCGTCGTCAAAGTCCAGGTTAGAGAAACATGCGGAGTCGCAATCGCCGCACGAACAAGAGCTACAATTCTTGTGCTCTTGTTTGGAGCGTTTGTAGAGAGAGTCCAACGTCTCAGTAGTCTCTTGGCCACCTGGAAAGGGAATCTTAGTCACATCCGCGGAATCTTCGCGACGCCACGCACTGCTGAGAGTCATACACCCAGGAGACCGTTCACAGATGATTGCGATTAGGGCGTTCCTCGCTTCGTCGTGGTCAAACGTCTGGAATAGAGGATGATAGTCTTCAATTCCACCTTTAAAGCTGTCATCCTCTCGCCATTCCTCTGCGTCCACCAGTGTGAAGCCTTTCGCAGTGGCAAATCCCAGCAGATGACCAGAGACCGTCAAGTCAAGATGAAACGCGTGAGGAAGAGCCATTTCAACGGAGTGTAATACCACCCCAGGGGCTGCGGGCAGGCGCAATTTTCCCCTAGCGCCTGATGGCGTAGCTGACGCATCCGTCCATCCCTTTCGCGCTTATAGTGAGTCCGTGGCGAGCGCAGAACTCTTCCACGGCCCGCTTGACACCGAACTCGTAGTGCGCAGTCGTCTTAGCAGGATTCATCTCCAGGTCGTGCCCGCAGATGTATCCTCCTGGCCGCACGAGGCGTAGGGCCTCCTCTAAATCTGCGGATACACCCTCGTAGGAATGACAGCCATCAATATATATTACATCAAGACAGGCGTCAGCCAACCCCTTTAGAGCTTCTGGACTGCGACCGCGGAGGAGCACGAGGTCAGAATTCTGACTCGCAACTTCTTCTAGCTTTGCATAAACGGCACGGAGGTCCACGCTGATGACGTTGTTCCCGTCAGCATCTCCAGAAATGCTGGGGCCGTCCCAGGGGTCGCAGAGAATCAGTTTTCTGGGTGCGAGAGTTTGGTAGAGTTGGGCAGCGAACTCGCCACGGAACACGCCAACTTCTAGGATGACGGAGTTGGGGGCGACAAGGGATTCTAGCATTTGGAGGCGCGTCGGGTAGAGAATCATCTGGGGATGCGGCAGAAAAAAACCTACAGAAAATGAAGGTTCCCGGTAGAATGGCGATTACCGCGCGGCACATGTTCGGATGGGAGCGAGAGAAGGAGTTGAAAGGAAAGCTTCAGGACCATCTAGGCGAGTATTTGGAGAAGACAACCTGGCGCTACGACTCTATAGACTTCGTATCCCCCTCTTGGGTTGTGGAGCTGAAGAGTCGTCTGCCCCTGGACAAAAATAGGAAGCCACAGCGCCCCGAAGGCTTTGAAACCTGGCTCTTGCCTGCCACGAAGGTGGAGGCAGCTGGCGCCTCCCCTTTGAAGGGCCGATTTTATTACTACTGGAGCTGGGATAGCTCCCTCTGGTATCTTGACTACGAGGGTGTCAACTGGCAGGAGGTATATCTTAGCGTCCCTCCGTGGCATACTGAGCCTCACTACTGGGTTCCACGGGAGTTGTGGAAGCCTGTTCTACCAGCGGAAGAAGCTTGATGCGCACACCCTGTAGAGTTGTCTCGTTGAGCTCGTAGAACTCGTCGCCGCTCTTAAAGACGCGAAACATCTCCAGCTTCCCTGCGAGAGTCTTTTTGAAGTTGACGAGAACGCCGACGTTGATGTCGCTTGTCTTCATATACGACAGGAGCTGGACAAGATGCTCGCGAGACAGAGTGGCCTGGACGGCCTTCAGCTCCACAACGGCAGTGACACCATCTGGAATGAGGATGTCAGTGCGCGTGACGCCGATTTCAATCCCCTTGTAGAGGATGGGGGCCTCCTGCTCCACGATATTAGGAATCTGGTGACCGACCTCCAGCTCGTGATGCAAGGCCTGCGCGTAGAGCATCTCAAACAGACCCTTTGGTAGCACCGTCGCAACCTCTTTGATGGCGACGCTGATACATTCAAGACGGTCCCACTGGGGGCCTGTAGGAAGGATGGCAGCGCTGGGAGGTGCGGGAGGGGGAGTGGGCACCAGAGTGGCCTGGAGCTCTTGGATTTCACGGGCAGTGTCCTGAATGGCCGTCTCTAGAGAGTGAACAGCATTCAGAACAAGAGCAGGCTTGGTGCGCTTGCCGCACGTGGCGCGATTGTGGCCAGACATCTTACAGATAGCACACTTACGCATCTTGTCCCTTTAAAAAAGGGGGAGGCGCGGCGGGCCGTAAAGTTTACGCGCGCGACTCAGGGCGGCGTGGCAAGATTACAGGCCGTTCTGGAGCTTGTAGATACGCTCGGTCTCCTTGAGGTGCGGCATGAGAGCCGCGAGGATGTGCTTCTGGGTCTCCTTATCGGCGGGAGTATAGGTCAGGCCAGCCTCTTCCACCCAATCTGGGTCTGCTTCCACCAGAAGACCGTTGCCCTCCAGAAGCTCCTCATTCAGCTCCTCGCCAGTGCGTTTCTTAGCGACTGTGTTATAGGAGCTAAAGACCTTATCGTAGATGAAGCCGTCCTCGTCCTCCAACCAAGCATGCGCGTCCCAGGAGCGGCCGCCTGGGGAGTTCTTGATGAAATCGGCAAGCTTCCAGTTTTTGCCACCATACTCGGTCCAGCCGTTGAACGAGAGCGAGCCAATTACGAGCTTGAGATTGCGGTCCTTGTAGTGATAGTTCTTGTTGATGTAGGCGTTGTGGAAGCAAGAACCGGACTGGTAGTAGAGAGGAAGCTCTTTCTCAGCACCCTCAGGCTGCGCCTTCGTAGACTGCACAAGCGGAGGGTTATCGTCTGCCATTTAATTAATGATTGGAGAATCAGTGCTCTTATAACCGAGCGAGGTGGGGTATCGGCCAGGGGGGGCGCCGGCCGTTCACTTTTTTTGGCCCCCTTACTCACCCTTCGCTGCGTGGTAGCGCTTCTGGTCACGGACGCGGCGCTTCTCGCGTCGCTCCGTATCGCGCTCATACTCTGCGTTCAGCTTCACGAGCTCTCGGCCGAACTGAGCGCGCAGGAAGAAGACCTGATTGCGTGTAAGGAGTTCCAGAGTCTTGAGCTCAGGCGGCAGATACTGAAGAGGAACCCAGGTAGTAACCCAGTCCTGGTTATTGAGAAGACCGTTCATAAACTCGTAGGCTGCAAAGCAAGCGAAGCGACGCTCTGCCAGCTCCATCTCATCCCACGACATGTTACGGATAGTATTGGCTACCTCAGGGATAGTAGAGTCCTCCTTCTGCTCCTGTGCCTTGTTATACTTGAAGGACATCTTGGCGGGTTATGCTGGCAGCGCAGGTGAAACGGGATGTAAATTTTAGACGGCTGGCGCGCGAGTCGCTTTTTCAGCGGTAGCGTTAGATGACGAAGAGTAGTTTGAATATGTATCTGGAGATATGCTTGGATGAGATGGTAGAGTCACGAGACTTGGAGGGGCAGAGTGAATGGTGGGGACAATTCTTTGACGTAGAGGGGAAAGAAATGTGGGATGGCCTGGATGCCCTGAAGGGTGTGGTGTCAGAAATTCTGGATGTCCTAGACGTGAAGGGTCAGTTCCGGCATGCGATATGGCATACGATTGACTGGCACAGCTTGATGGACTCGTTAGCAGCGAGATTTAGCGCGTGGATGTTAGAAAGTGAAAGCGAGAGTTCACCTGAATCTGAATGAGACTTGCGCGG
>Ga0129333_10007673_pt1 | contig 10178 bp, 7 predicted proteins | sample CPB6_08_DNA_FD_94474 | JGI IMG/M metagenome (GOLD analysis project Ga0129333, IMG submission 94474) | Freshwater to marine salinity gradient microbial communities from Chesapeake Bay, USA - CPBay_Sum_0.6_0.8_DNA | ecosystem: Environmental > Aquatic > Marine > Coastal | place: USA: Chesapeake Bay...
GCGGACAGCAGCGCTCCGGCGGTGAAGGCGGCGCCGATCGGCAGGGCACGACGCAGGCGGCCGGGGATGCGACGGAGGGACGGCATGGCACACGGGGCCAATCGGGCCCGATCGTTGATGACCCTGTCATCCTGTCGGCGCTGACCGGAGTCGTCCACGGGGCGGCGCCAGCTCGAGCCGGCGGGCGGCACGGCCTGAGCCCTTGGGCTGCACCCGAGGTTCGAGGCGCTGGGCCGTGGCCGCCACACAGCGGTTGGAGGCGACCCCTGCGGCTTGCCAGGGGGGTGCCCCGGCACAGGAGGCGCTGATCCGCTCTGCGTGCTCCTGGGGCCTCTGTGGCGGGCCTCTCCAGTGCGGTCTGCAGCGTCCCAGGCCGGCATAGCCCTGGGCCAGGCGTGGTTGATTGGCCTCCTGCGTGACGCAGTCTTGGCCTCAGTCGATCTTGAAGTTCGGCGGTTTGCCGGTTAGGCAATAGTGCAGCCAAAACTGCGATCTCGCCTTAATCGCATCGTCCTGGAACGATGGTGGGGTGGTTGCGACGCATTCTCTAATCTTCGCAAGCCTCTCCTTGGTGGTGCCTGAAGCAGTTGCCGAGATTGCATCAAGTTTCCTTGCCGCGTTCTCTGCTTGTTGCGTTTGCGCTGCCAGATCGGCTTCTTGTTTGGTGAGAAACTCCTGATCCTGTCTGGTCTGTTGTTGCTCCCTGAACTTCATCATTCCATTGCAGCTGCCGAAGAGTGCGCCGAAGAAGATCACCCAGCAGATGGTTGCCCATGGTGCTCTCTTGATGGCGTTGTTGCTTGCAGTGCCGGAGGTTGGCCCAGCTGGCCTTGGATCTGGTCCCTGCGGAGCTGCCGCTGGCGCCGGTGCTGGCGGTTGCCCCTGCTTCTGCGGCACGTGTGCGTCGGGCGCATGGTTCTGCTCCAACGGACCCCTCCAGGCATGAGGCTCAACTTATCGGGTTTGCTGTTGGCTTCAGTAGCGCCGCAGGTGCGCCCCGTCCATGTCGAGGACGACAGCCTGCGCCTGAACATCAGGGCATCGCCTGGCTTCGCGTGTGGATCGCTACCGATGCAGAGTTGGTCAGCTCTGCCGCAGTCTTGCCAGCGTGACGGGATGCACGGGCACTGCAACAGCTCTCAGCAGACGTTGTGGATTGGAGTGCGTGAGGGTGGGCCATGGCCAGCTCACCTCCTCTGCCGTGCGCAAGCGCTGGAGGGCGATCGCCATGGCTTCTGCCGGCCGGTCGGCCAGCAGGAGTTCGCGCCAGCGTGAGCGGTCGCCGAGTACGGGGGTGCTGGCGTTGAACAGCCATTGGTTCAGCAGTACCCCTGCCAGGTAATCGGGGGGCAGCCAGGGGATCGTTGCCTCCCGGGCGGGCAGCCGGGGCAGGCCCCGGCGTTCGATCCAGCCGATGCCCAGTTCCAGGTCGGTCACCAGATCAGCATCCAGCCGCCCCTCCAGCAGGAGGAGCACATCGCCGCTGCTGGCATAAGGGCGGCCGGTCGCCAAGGCGAGTGCCAGGCGCCATTCCGGGCCCTCGATCTCCCTGGCCAGCAGATCGAACCAGATGGGTGGCAGTTCCCGCCGGTTGAAGCGGAACCGCGCCGCTTGCTGATCCGGCGTCCGCAGCTCCTCCTGCCGGCGCCAGGCCACCAGTTGCCGCAGCAGGCCAGCAAACGATCCCCCACCACCGGAGAGCGCCTCCAGCTCGGCCACGACCCGCTCAGCGGCATGGCGGTGGCTTGCGGGCACTGCGGTGTCCCGCGAGCGCCAGCGCAGGGTGGAGGCGAAACGGGCCAGGTCGGCCAGGGCGTCGGTGCGGTCTTCCTGGCCATCGCTGAGGGCGAACAGCTCGATCAGGGAGGGGATCTTGGTGCCCTGGCCGATCCGCGCAGGGAAGCAGTAGCGGGCGAAGCCGGAGAGCCCCTGCTGCCGGCCCAGCTGGCTGGCGAACAGGGCAAAGTCGGTGCCGGTCTGGAGTTGGCGTGGCAACGGCATCAGCGCCACGCGGCCCAGTGCATCGCGCACATCATCGAAGCAGCAGGGCTGATCCCAGAGCGGGCACCAGAGTTCCTCCGTCTGGCTGCCGCCGTTTTCCAGCCAGCTGCTGGAGGGGTGGAGGCTGGAGTTGTGCACCACCGCCAGGGTGAAGCTGGCCTGCTGCTGTGTTCCGCTCTGTCCGGTGGTGTCCTGCTGGGATGTGGTGGCATATCCCTCGAATAGCGTCATGCCTTCGGCCAGCAGGATCAACTCGGCTGGGTTGGCCTTGGCGCTCTGGGTGTCATTGGTGGCAACGCGGTAACCCTGCTGCCCATCGCCGCGGCCAGAGGGGTCATAGATCAAGGTGTTACCAGCATTGTGCTGGATCCCAGGATCGGTTGAACCGCTGATCAGGGCACGGAAGTGTTCGGCCTTGGCGATGGCCAGTGAGTTGAGGAACTGGGTGCCGAAATCAGCGGCCACGTAGCCGCCGCTGCCACCCAGCAGTGCAGGGAAGCGAGCCGAGAGTCTGCCCTCTCCATCGCGGCTGGTCACGGCGCAGAGCTTCAACCAGGCGGCAAAGTCGTCGTTGTTCGCCTGCTGCGAGAGTGCTTCAAAGGCGCCTGGTTTCTCCTCCTTGCCGATCCGGCCGTCACGCACGAACTGTGGCAGCACCGCCGCTGCGACTGCGGCAACTCCGTGGATCGCGGCATAGCGCTCGCCCTGTAGTTTCTCCACCACCAGAGGCACCTGCCCGCTCAGGAAGCTTGGACCTCTCTCCTTGGGCTTGTTCCAGGGTGTGAGAAATGGCCCGGGATGATATGCGTTGGCCAGAAAGTCGACCAGACTCTCCAGCGAAAGCCTGGTCTGGATGTGAAAGGCGCCTTCCTTCCAAAAGCCTTGCGCTGTGGGATCGCCCTGCCTGTTGAGCACCTTGAGCAGGCCAAGGGCTGCCAGATAGGAGCACAGGGGTGAAGCGCGCAGGGCTGTTTTCATTGAGAGAATGGATTGGATGGTCGATTGGGTGACTTCCCCGGATGGAATCACCATCCGGAACGTCGTCGGCTGATCGTCAACGACAACCTGGGCTACATGTTTCAACTTCCCCGGATGGGATCACCATCCGGAACACGACGCCTACCTCGGCCGTGTGCTGCGCTACGGCGAGTTTCAACTCCCCCGGATGGGATCACCATCCGGAACGGTGTCGATCGAGTTGGCTTCGGTGCGTGTGGTGGGGATGTTTCAACTTCCCCGGATGGGATCACCATCCGGAACTTCGTACTCGCACGCTGAAGCGATGCGGTACAGGTAGTTTCAACTTCCCCGGATGGGATCACCATCCGGAACTTGGTGTAAGCAGCCTGGGTGACGTGATTGCTCGCGTAGTTTCAACTTCCCCGGATGGGATCACCATCCGGAACCGTGCCTGTAGGGCAGGAGCCCACTTGCCCCCTGTGTAGTTTCAACTTCCCCGGATGGGATCACCATCCGGAACTCTGGCCTTCAGATCCGCTGCAGTGCAGGGGCTTTCAGGGCGGATCGCGCGCAGCCCCTTCGCGGCTGCTCTGCTGGCGCGCTCCCAGCCGGCTGAACCAGGCCAGATCGCTTGCGCCGCAATGGAGCGCGCAGCTCCACGCCATCACTGGGGTTCTTGGCGAATCCAGGGGGTGCGCGCTCATGCCACCGCTTCCAGCCGCCCGGCGCCGAAATGCCTGCCCCAGCCGACACCCAGCACCGGCAGGGGCTGCTCTGCGCTGAGCTCCACCCGAAACGCCAGGCTCGATGCCGCCTTGCGCTCGCCGCGGCCTGTGGTGCGCGGCTGCTCGATCACCTCCACCACCTCGGCCCGGATCGTGCCGTGCGCTGGATGCTCCACAACCACCGCGTCGTGCTCCCGCTGAAACAGGGCGGGGTTCAGCTTCCCCTGTTCGCCCAGCCCCCACAGCAGGCTCTGGATCGCCTGGCCCGCGGGATGGCGCTGCAATGTGCCGGCGCGTGGGGTCGTGTACAGGAGCATCGGTGTGGCCGTCACCAGATGCCGCGCCCGGCTGGGCGCCATGGCATCCAGGCGCATCAGCCGCAGCGGCACCTCCACTCCACCGGTGCCATAGAGCCGTTGCAGGCTCTGGATCGCCTGCAGCTCCGTTTCCATCAAGGGCTGCGGGCTCGTTACCTCCAGCGCAGAGATCAGGCCCTCCTGCTCATGCCAGCGGTACCAGGCCCGCTGGTCTTCCCCCAGGGGCTGTCCGCCGGCCATCCCTGAAAACAGGGCGGAGGTCGGCGCCTTGCGCAGCAGGGCGCGATGCAGGCGATCCGTCCAGGCCAATCCTGCAGTGGCGGGGATCGGATAGGGCGCCAGGAAGGCGAACAGCGCCCGGTTCACCGCCGGCGCTTCGGCCCCGCCAAGGCGCGGCGCCGGCCGATCCGGGCAGTACCGGTAACTCAGCCACTCCTGCCCCGGCAAGGCGGGCCGGCCTTCCTGCCGGGCTTCCTGCGGGTTGAGCAGGAGCCCCGCCACCACATCCTCCCCGCCACACCCCAACACCTTCAGCGTTCCTGCCGCATCCGGCCAGCAGTTCGCTTCCGGCATCGCAGGCACCAGTTGCCACAGCGCCGGATACTCAGCCCGCCCCAGATAACTCAGGCCGGCCAGGCAGTCGCTCAGCAGGTTGCGTTGCTCCGGCGATAGATCCACAGGCCAGCTCGCATGGATCGCTGCGCCGGCCTCCAGCTGCAGGAAGGCATCGATGAAGGAGCGGCGCTTGCCCTTGGAGTGGCTGTAGCCGCTGTCGGTGGTGGCCAGGGGCGGCACCGGCTCGCAGCCATACACCGGCCGGAAGCCGCGGATCTGGCCGTACTCGCCGAACGGCAGGTGATAGCTGGGCTGGTTCCCGGCCAGCGCCTCCACCAGCTCCGCCGCACCGGGGGGCAGTCGCCCGGGTTCGGCCGTCAGCAGGAAGGCCCCATGCAGCACCGCGCGCAGCAGGCGCCAGGGCGATGGTGGGTACTCCACCTGGCCTTCAAACTCGCTGCGGTCCCACGGTGTGGCGCCATAGCGGCCGGACAGCAGGGTGATGCGCAGGGTGGTGGCCATCACGCCTCTCCGCTCTCGGCTGCGGTTGCCGCTTCCTTCGCCTTGCCTTTCCCGGCCTTCGTCTTGGCCGCCCCGAGGGTGAGCTGGAACTCCGTGAGCGGCGGATCCAGCAGCAGCCCCTGCTGTTTGCAGGTGTCCAGGCAGGCTTGCAGATCGGCCATCAGCCCGGCAGCGTTCTGCAGCTCGTCCGGCAGGCCTGCCTGGCCGTCCACTTCAAAGATGCAGTGGGCCCGTAGATCCAACGGTTCAGACAGCAGCAGTGCCAGCTTGGTGCGTGCCAGCAGCCGTAGCAGATCACGGGCCGGTTCCGGTAGAGGTAGCCGCTTGATGCGTCCTTCCGCCAGGTACACCGAAAGCTCAATCTCTCTGGCGATGAAGGCCTGATGCCGGTAGGGGATGTAACCGGCGCCCACTTCCGCTGCCTTGGCCTTGGCGCCGACCAGCCCCTCCACATCAAAGCCATCCCCGGAAGGGAACAGCGGATCCTTGGCGACGCCTCCGTCGTTGATCGATTGGGCGCCCCGTGCCACCACTTCCGCCGACAGCAGGCGGGGCGTCTTCGCCACGTTCGGATCGAGTCCCGCCAGCTGGCTGTAGAACACGCCATGGAGCAGGGAATTGGGGCAGCGGCGGAACGTGGCCGCAGCGATGCCGTTGTCGAGGATGTCCTTCGCCAGCGCCTCCTGAAATGGCTTGAGATCCTTGGCCTTGCAGAACCAGCCCGATGCGAGCCGATGGGGAAGTTCCAGGCTGCTGGTGCTACGGGTACGGCCTGCCGGATCGGTGATCGTGAGCCGCACGTAGGGCATGGCCTCCAGGCCGCTGATCGCCTGGCCCGGTGCCGCGATCAACGTGGCCTCCAGGTGGTTGGCCAGCGATTGCACCGAATCCACGATCACCAGGTTCTCGCCGCTGCTCGCCTCGCGCACAACGCTGTGCCCCACATCGACAAACCCGGCAGGAACAAATGTGGGCAGCAGTGGTTTCAGGCGGATGGTGTGGTGCATGATTCAGCGGACTGTTGAGACGAAACCTGGATCTGCCAGCGGCGCGAGGCCCGCTGGTCTGCTTCCCGGACCACCGCTTCCAGCCAGGCCAGGCGGAATGGTCCGTAGGTGGTGAGCAGGCGGCGGCAGAGGGGTAGCCAGCCTTGGCCCAATCCCCTTGCTGGATGGTGTAGCGCCACCGCAGGGCTCACGCCATCCACGGCCGGCAGGTGCTCTCCATCGACAACCCCATGCAGCGGACCATCCCGGGGCTGCCAGGGGAACGGCTCCAGCCGCTGCCGCACCTTGCCGTGGTGGCTCATCAGCAGATACACCACCAGCTCCTCCTCCCCCTGCTGCCATGCCGCCAGGGCGGATGCCACCTCATGGCGGAAGCCCTGTCGTGCATGGCGACTGCCCCGCCCCGGCGCCTTGGCCCACTGGCCGGCACCGCAGCCATTGGCCCGCATCGTGGCCTGAAACACCGGATGGGCCTTGCCGATGTCATGCAGCAGTGCCGCCCGCTGCACCAGAGCGGCCAGGTCGTCCGGAACCGGCAGCGCTACGCAGAGATCGGCGCCTTCTTCCGCCGCATCGCGGAGGTGCTGGGGCAGCGTCACCGGCACGGAAACCCCAAAGCTGCTGCGGTCCTCCCGGTCCAATCCATCGGCTTCGAGGCACACCTCTTCCACCGCGGCGTGGCTGAGCGGATCCCAGCCCCGTTGGCTGTCGTAGCCGCCCGCCGTGCAATCCACCGCCGCCAGATCCCCGACCCGCAACTGGGCCGAGGGAATCGCGATCCAGCCGTCGCCTCGCGGCACCCAGACCTGGCTGAACCGCTGGCGAACCGTCTGCAACGGTGCCTGGCAGAGCTCCTGCTCGCTCGCGGGAGCCATGTCTTCCCCTGGTGACACCCGCCATAGCAGTGACACATCACGCATCTCTCCCACGCGCACGTAGGGCTCGATGTCGATGTCCTGCAACACCGGGTGGGTATCGAACAGCAGGCGCAGGTCATCACTCCCCAGCCGTTGCCCCTGGCTGGGCTGGGGCGGAGCTTCCACGGCCATCAGGTGTCGCACTGCGGCATCGGACATTCCGGCCAGGCGCTTGCGCGTTGCCTCCAGCTCCGCCGCCGTGTACGGCGCCTCCATGGCTGGCTCCAGCACCACCACGGCGGCATCGGCGTAGGTGTTGTTCCGCCCCACCCGGCCGCAACGCTGTACGAACGAGGCCCATGGGCAGAGGTCGGTCACCAGCAGCCGGGCATCCAGATCGATCCCGGCCTCAACGGTTTGCGTGGCCACCACCACACCGCGAAAGCTCTTGAGCTGTTGCTCGATCCCCCGCCGTTCCTGCCGGCGGAACCGCGAGTGGAGCAGCAGCACCGGGATGCCACTGGCCCGTAGCTGCGCCGCCAGCTCCTGGGCGCTTTTCACCTGATTCAGCACCGCCAGCGTGAGGCTGTGCTCCTGGTGCTGCTGCTGGATCAGGGTGAGCGGATCGGCTCGACCGGCCAGGGTGAGCGGCTTGGGCCGGCCGATCTTGCGCTGGGCAACCGGATGGTCGTAGTCCCCATCCCCCAGGCCAAAGCGCGGTGTTCCTGCCGGCAGCAGCGCCGGATCAAGCGTGGCGGAACAGAGCACCAGTTGCCGAGGCAACGGCCCGCCATGCTGCTGGTGCAGCTGCTGCAATCGGATCGCCGTGCGCACCGCAGCACCCTGTAGTTGGGTTTCGTCCACCACCACCCGCGCATCGGTGTTGAGCGCCGCGAAGTGACGTGGCCAGCTCCAACGCGAACAGCAGTAGCCCCGCATCAGCTGCCGGCTCACCACCTGATCGAGGGTGCCAACGATCACCGCTTCAGCCGCCAAGGCATCCACGTAGTCGTTCTCGATCTGGCCGCCGCGCAGCAGGTACACCGGCACGCCCAGGCCAAGCCGCGCGATCACCGCCCGGCACTCCGCAGCGATCTGATCGGTGAGGGTGCGCAGGGGCAGCTGGTAGACCAACCGCCGCGGGGTCTGCTCCGGTCGTTGCTGGCGATCCCACAGCCAGCCCACCAGGGTGGCCAGGGTCTTGCCCAGGCCGGTGGGCGCCTCCAGGGTGCGGATCGGCGCCGCAGGCAGTTCCATCCAGGCCTGCTGAAACGGGAGGGGCTCGAACCCTGCCGCCGCTTGGAAGAACTGCTGGCTCAACGGGCACAACCTGATCCGCCTACGGCATAGCAGGCACCCGATGAATCGGCGATTTCCCTGGGAATCTTGGCTTTTATTGGTTGGTTGGGTGTCATCGGGATCGCCTGGGAAGTGGGTCAGAAGCTGATCGCCGGCATTACCAAGGCGCGCAACACACACCACGGCCTGGCAGACGGCACCCGAGCAGGTGCTGGGCTGAGGGCAGCCGCTGGCCAGGCCGGCTCCTGGCGGTTACTGGACCAGGTAAGCTCGCAGCAGGTAATGAGGGGAGGGAGCGGCGCTGCCGCACCCTCCTTTTTTCTTGCTCAGCCGTCGTTCCGCGTCATGTGGTCGAGCGATCTCGGCAGATCCTTCAGGGCTTCCCACACCTCTTCCTTGGCGTCGATGCTGTAGCCCAAGCCATCAGCACGGCTGAAGAGCATCTGGTGGGTCGCCTCGATCAGGGCCGCCCGGAGATCTTTGATCATCTCCAGCGCTCCCTGCCAGGGGCTGGCGTCATCACCTGCCTCCGCGAGCGCCCGTTGTCCCTGCGGGGAGGCCAGCGCCCAGTCCAGCACTTCGAGGAAGTCCTGCGTTCGGTGCCAGCCAATGGTTGTGGCGATGTCGCTGATGTCGTCTTCGATGCACATCTGGTGCTCGTACCAGTCACGGTCCCAGGTCTGGGGGCCTTCGCCGGAGGCCGCGGCTGCATGGGCATCGGCCAATATCTGTTGCCTTGTGCGTTCCGACAGCGCAATCGCTTGTTCCATCGACAACAGGAGTTCGGGCGCCGCCAGCACTTGGCAAGGGTCAGGTGAGCTCGGGGAGGGAGCCTCTTTCTTCAGGCGGGTCTGGCAGGTCTTGATGGCGCGGTTGATGAACTCGAACATTGTGCTCCTATTTGTTGAATAGTGGGTCTGACGGTCTGCGGCAGGCTCTGGGCCCTGCTCTGTGGTGTCGGAATCAGTCCATGCCGCCCCGCTCGCGGCGGCGGATGAAGGCTTCGATCTCGCGTTGCTTGTGGAACGACTTGCTGCTGCGGTTGCCGCTGTACACCGATTTGCCGGTGATGGGATCGGTGTAAACCTTTCCACGGCGGCACTTTTTCACGGTCATGCCTGCGCGACGCGCACGGCGCTCGATAGAGGTATTCATGGGGGGTGGGTAATGAGGGGAGGGCGGTGTCCGCTCTCGCCTCGGAACGCTAGCAGCTTTTTTGGGGGGTTGGCAACTCCGAGCCCCTTGGGAATGGCGGTCTTGTTTTTACAGGAAGGCCGCGCATGTTGCAGGAAGCTGGCCTCGTATTCTGAGGGTTGCGTCTTGCACTTTGCAGCTTGCACTTACAAGTTACAAGTTGCAAGTTACAGGTTGCAGGTTGCAAGTCACAGGTTGCAAGTCACAGGTTCTTTTGTGGGTTCTGTGGCGCTTGGCTTCTCGGTGGCCGCTTGCGCGCGTGTTCCCTTTGGTGGAAGCGCCGTCGGCTGTCGGGCCCGTGAGCCCATGCAGTCGATCCGTGTCGCGCCAATGAATCGGTGCTGCGGGTGCGTTCCTGCCCCGCCAGCGGCGCATCCATCTGGGTGTCTGCTTGCTCTCCGCTCCCAGCTGCTCATGGCCGGAATGGGCTTTCTGTTCCTGCGTCCGGCCGCTGCGCCCGACTGCTGGGACAGCCCCCTCGCGATGCCCGAGATCCCAGTGGCTCACTGGGATTTTTACTTATCGCATGGAGAATAGGGGACTCGAACCCCTGACCTCTGCGGTGCGATCGCAGCGCTCTACCAGCTGAGCTAATTCCCCGGTGGTGGCGCCCTGGCGGGGCCTCGGGAGTGGGCTGACCGGCCGAGGCCGAGCCAGACCTTGGCAGAAATTATCAGCCTTTCGAGCGCTCGGCGCAGCTGCTGGGGAGAATGCGGGGGTGTGCGCTTCTGCCATGACCGA
>Ga0129333_10007674_pt1 | contig 10177 bp, 9 predicted proteins | sample CPB6_08_DNA_FD_94474 | JGI IMG/M metagenome (GOLD analysis project Ga0129333, IMG submission 94474) | Freshwater to marine salinity gradient microbial communities from Chesapeake Bay, USA - CPBay_Sum_0.6_0.8_DNA | ecosystem: Environmental > Aquatic > Marine > Coastal | place: USA: Chesapeake Bay...
GCGGCGATGCGCACCTGCCGTTCGAGCGACTTCCCTTTCTTGCCCCGCTCAACGGGTAGCCCGGCGGCGGCCCAGGCGGTGGTGCCCCCCTCGACCAGGATGAGGCCTGTGATGCCGGCGGCGGCGAGTTTCTCGCAGGCCTGTTTGGCCCGGCCGCCTGACTTGCAGAGCACGGCCAGCCATCGGCCGGGAGCCCGGCCCTGAAATGCGGCCGGGTCGAGCCGGTCCAGCGGCACGAGTTCGGCCCCGGTGGCGTGGATCTCGCGGTATTCGAGGGGGGTGCGGACATCCAGCAGATCAATCGCTTCCCCGGCGGACCGGCGCTGGTGGACATCGGCTGGCGGCAGGGTGGTGATTTCCATGGTTGGTTGAACCTCACAGGAGATGGAGCCGCGCGACATGATCCCTGACGCGGCGGTTGTGTGACAAGGGGAGTGGAATCGGTTCAGGGTGCCTGTGTGGAGCGGGTTCGGCGCCATTTCACCCAAAGGGGTTGGAAGAACAGCACCAGTCCGGTGAGCCAGAGGATGAGCAGGATGAGGGCGGCGGGGAGGAAGACGCCGAGCTTGGCCCAGTCGCCGAACCAGGAGCCATCGTGGAATGACTCGATGAGGTCGCTGCGGCGGTAGGCGACCTGCAGGACCTGGCCGGTGGAGTTGTCGAGCTGGATCTCGTAGTTGTTTTTGGCCAGCACCTTCATCACCCCCTTGGCGGGGCGGATATCGACGCGGGAGATATCTTTCCAGGAGCGCACCTCGGCCTCGGGCACGGCCTGGCAAGCCCGCAGGACGGACTCCATGGGCAGCGACGGGCTGGAGCCGGTTCCACGCTGCTCGGGCGGTTGCACCCAGGGGACCTGTTTCTTGACCTGCAGCAGCAGGCCGGTGACGAGGATGACCACGACCGGCAGCGCCGAGACGATGCCCAGCCAGTAGTGGATCCAGCGGTTAGTCCAGGTTTTGGCCATGGGGCTGCGAAGACCGGGGGGATCAGTTGGCGGGATTCTCGCGGGCGCGGAATTTGCGGACGGCGACGGGGCCGTGGTCGAGCTGGAGCATGAGGGGGCCCTTGGCGGGTTCGGGGCGGGTCCAGTTGAGGCCGGTGGCGGATTCGACGACCTGGTCCTTGTGGACGACCTGGCCGTTGAGCTCGACGAGGTCGAAGCGGGCGTTTTGGACCTTTTTCTGTTTGCCGTTGACGGTCTCGAAGCGGGGGCCCTTGAAGACGATGTGGAGGGTCTGCCAGTCGCCGGGCTTGCCGCAGGCGTTGACCCTGGGCTCGATGCCGAGATCGAGGTCGCGGTAGACGGGGCGGAGCTCGGTGCGGGGGTAGATGCCGCCGCAGTCCTTGCCGTCGACGCGTTTCTGGCCGTGGCTGTCGCTGATCTGGATCTCGTAGACGCCCATCATCTTCACGCCCGAATTGGATCCCTTGGGGATGCAGAATTCGATCTCGACCTCGGGGTTGGCGAAGCGGGCCAGGGTGAAGAGGTCCTTGCAGTTGCCCTTGGGGAGGTTGCTCCAGACGCCCTCGCCGGGCTCGGCGAGGAGCTTTTTGGGGTTGGCGGGGTCGAGTCTGACCGAGGAGCAGCGGGTCCAGAGCGGGTCGGGCTTGTTGAAGGCGAGGTCGGGCGGGCCCTTGAGGAAATCGATCCAGGGGCCGGGTTCGGCGGCGCGTGTGGCGAGGGTGAGCGAGCAGGCCAGAAACGCGGCGATGGCGGGGCGCATGGCGGATCCTTGGCGGGCGTTTGCGGGGCGGGGTCGGGTTATGGACGGCTTGGCCATCTTACTTTCCGGCGGGGGGCGTTGTCCCCTGGCCGGGCCGCAATTTTTCCAGCAGGATGGCGCGGCGGTTGGTTTTGGGGTGGTGGGGGATGGTCTCGAGCTGGACGAGGGCGCGGCGCCAGGAGGTGGCGGCCTCGACCGGACGGTTGAGGGCGGAGAGGACATCGCCGCGGTGTTCCCAGATCTCGGGGTCGTCGCCGCCGGGTAGGGCGAGGGCGCGGTCGAGTTCGCGGAGGGCGTGGTCGAGCTTGCCCTGGCGGAAGAGGACCCAGCCGAGGGTGTCGACATAGCTGGCGGAGGGGTGGGGGGTCCAGCCGGAGCGTTCGCCGGGGTTTTTCCCCTGGCGCTGTTCCTCCTCCTCGTTGCGGAGGCAGCGGCGGATGAGGCGTTCGGCCTCGTCGAGGCGGATGGCGCGCTCGGACCAACTGTAGCTGAGGGCGTTGCAGACCTGGGCGTCGTTGGGGTCGATCTGCAGGAGGGCCTCGAGTTCCTGGTCGGCCTCCTGGAGCCGCTTGAGCTTGTCGAGGATGTAGAAGGCGGTGAGGGCGGCGTTGCGGCGGTCCTCGAGGGAGAGGAGTTTCTCGCGGAGTTTGGCGAGGATGGCGAGGGCCTCCTCGGAGCGTCCGGCCCCGGAGAGGACGCGGGCGCGGGCGATCAGGGTCTTGTGGGTCATGTGCTCGGGGGCCTCGGCCTCGGCGAGCTCGACCTGCTCGAGGGCGCGCTCGCGCTCCTCCATCTGGCTGAAGAGTCCGGCGAGCCAGAGGCGGGTCTGGACGCGTTCCTGCCCGGGCCTGGACTCGGCGAGGGCCTCGCGGACGACGCGGCTGGCCTCGTCGTAGCGGTGGTCCTGGACGAGTACCTCGGCGAAGGAGATGCGTCCGGCGAAGCGGACATCGCGGTCGGCGCCCCGCAGGCCGAGCAAGGACCGGTGGATGACGACGGCCTCGCCGAAGGCGCGGAGCTCGAGCGCCCAGCGGCCGAGCAACTGGAGGGTCATCGGTTTCCAGGGGGAGGGGTTGAGGGCGGCGGCGCCGGGGTTGGATGCCTCGCCGGCGGGGGCGAGGGACCTGGCGGCGAAGGTGAGGAGCTCGCGCAGGCGGACGGGGTCCTCCTGGAGGGCGAGGCTGAGCTGGCGAGCCTGGGACTTGTCGGGGCCGGGAGAGCCGGCCTGTCCGGGGAAGGCGGGGATGCCGCCGGCGGCGGGGGCCTCGGGTTCGGCGACGCAGGCGTCGAGGAAGGTGAGGAAGGTGGCGGGGCCCTTGTCCTGGCGGGCCCACCAGAGGTCGATGAGGACGCGGGCGGCCTCGATGGAGGGCTGGGTGCCGAAGGCGCGGAGGGCGGCGGCCTCGGCCCCGGGCCAGTTGCCGTAGCGGGCGCGCTGTTTGGCGAGGAGGAGGCCGAGCGCGCCGTTGCCGGGGTCGGCCTCGACGAAGGCGGCGAGCTCGTCGAGGAGTTTTCGGTCGTGGCCCTGCTGGGCGCGGAGGGTGACCCAGAGCTCGTAGCCCTCGAGCAGGGAGGGCTTGGTGGCGAGGAATTCGGCCAGCTTGTCGAGGGCCTCCTTCTGGCGGCCCTGGCGGGCGAGGACATTGGCGAGCAGGAGGGCGAGGCGGGCGGACTCGACGGAATCGACCTCGCGGGCCTGGCGGTAGCTTTCGAGGGCGCCATCGAGGTTGTCTTGCTCGACGCGGAGGCGGCCGACGCGCTCGAGGGCCTCGGCCTTCCATTTTTTGAGGCGTTCGGGGGTCCAGCCGAGGACGGTGAGTTCGGGGCGGTCGAGGAGGGAGACCATTTGGGTGAGGGCGGTCTCGCTTTGGCGCCACTGGCGGGCGTCGCGGCGGAGGTTGGCGAGCTCGCCGAGGACATCGACGCGGAGGCTGATGCTCTCCTGGACCTTTTCGGACTGCAGGAGTTTCTCGAGGAGGTCGCCGGCCTCGGCCTCCTGGCCGAGCAGACTGAGGCTGGCGGAGACGGTGAGGGCGAGGGTGATGTCATCGGGATCGCGCTTCAGCACCTCGGTGCCGAGACGGATGACCTCGTCGCGGCGGAAGAGCTGGTGGTGGGCCCAGGCGAGGGCGCGCATGGGGGGCAGGGCTTCGGCATCGAGTTGCCGGGCCTTTTCCAGAAAACCAATCGCCTCGACCGGGCGGTTGGCGCCGAGGTCGATGAGTCCGCGCAGGTACTGGTCGAGTGCCTCGCGGTGGTTTTTCTCGGCGGGGTCGAGGATCTGGGCGGGTCGGATGACGCGGGGCGAATCCTCCCAGGGCACCTGGGCGGAGGCCGGGCAGGCGGCGAGGGCGAGGAGCAGGAGGACGACCGGGGCGGCCCGTCGGGGGTTGAAACCAGTGGTTTTCATGCGTTTTTCTGTTCCATGAAACCAGATAGATGGAGCGAGCCTGGCATAGCTTCGCAGTGGCGACCCGGGAATCGGACCGGGAGGGTTGCCAAGGTACCCGAGGGGGTTGGCGGGACACCAGCACAACCGGGGCGGTTGGCGGGGGTGGGGTGTGGGGGCGGTGGGTGCGCTTGATTTTCGGCAAGGTTCCCGGATAGAGGACAGTAGGAAGGCCGCGATTTGGTTCGCGGGGTTCCGGCATGTCCCGTCGGGTCTACGGTCAGGGATCACCCTTTCGCGGTTGGAGTGCTGGCAATGTGCAACAGCGGTACCCGGCGGGGCGCCCGAGTGGCGTGTGGTCTGCTTGCCGGATTGGCCCTCGTGCTGGCTGGGACCGCCGCGGAGCGCGTGACGGCCCAGCCGCCGCCCCCACCCGGTGCCCCGGCGGCGCCCAAGGGGGCTCCGGCGTTGCCGAGGCCCGTGGCCGCCCCGGATCCGGCCGCGGCGCAGCCTCAGCCTGTGGCGGGCGGCCAGAAGGCGATGGATCTGGAGAACAACATCCCGAAGGGCCCGAACGACCGGCTGGTGGTGCCGAGCCTGAGCCCGCAGGACCCGACGCCGCGGATCAACGGCGCGGACTTGTCGGCGGGTGCCGGGAAGGGCCTGGCGAAGGATCCGCCCGGCGTGCCGCCGGTGTGGGTGCTGCACCTGAAATTCAAGGATCCCCGGTTCATCAAGGTGAAGGTGCCGGGGAAGGGCGAGCGGTTGTGCATGTATGTGTGGTACCAGGTGTACAACTTCACCGGTGAGCCGCGCCTGTTCATCCCATCGTTCGAGCTGAAGTCGGACAGCAGCGACACGGTCTACCCGGACCAGATTTTGCCGGCGGTGGAGCAGGCGATCATCCGCCAGGAGGATCCATCGGGTCTGGACAACATCCGCAACTCGGTGACGATCAGCCAGGAGCAGATCCCGCTGAGCAAGCCGGACCGGTTGCGGCCGGTGACGGGCGTGGCGATCTGGGACGAGATCCCGCAGGCGAGCCGGTACACGCTGTATGTGACGGGGCTGTCGAACGGGTGGTCGATCGTGACGCTGGACCAGGCGGGCAAGGAGAATGTGGTGCGGCGCAAGACGCTGCAGGTGGATTTCCGTCGGGTGGGGAACACGGACCGGATTGAGATGGCGAGCACGCCGCGGTGGATTTACCGGGGCGGGCTGTTGAAGGGATTTGAGAGGCAGCCGCCGGAAACGCCAGCTGGCGAGCCGGCCGCGCCGGGTGGAGCGCCCAGGCCGGGTGCGGCGCCCGCGGCGCCACCGGCGGCGGCTCCGAAGCCCGGCGGTGAAGCCAAAAACCCCTGACAGGCAACAGGTTGCGTCTGAAAAGGGCGCCTCGACCCCGCGTGGGGGCCACCGGAACCGGTGGGAGGGGGGTGCCATTTTGTCGGCGGGATCAAGATCCGCTGACAACCAGGCGTGTGTCTGGTAGTGTTGAGAGTTCAGTTTCACAGGCACTTTTTGCGTGGGATGGTGCGGAAATGGCACATAAGAAAGGTCAGGGCTCGTCCAAGAACGGTCGTGACTCCAACAGCCAGCGGCTTGGGGTGAAGACCTACGGTGGCGAGTCGGTTGAAACCGGGTACATCATCGTGCGCCAGCGCGGCACGAAGTTCCACCCCGGCCGGAATGTGGGCATCGGCAAGGACGACACCCTGTTCGCCCTGGCGGACGGCGTGGTGGAGTTTGTCGGCCGCAAGGTGAATGTGGTCCCCTCCGGCAACTGATCCGGGCCGGGTCCGTAACGGGCCCGAGGCGTAGGCAGAGCCACGCCCCCATCGTCTAGAGGCCTAGGACGTAGCCCTCTCAAGGCTAAGACAGGGGTTCGAATCCCCTTGGGGGTATTTCAGATGACTGACCGGAATTGCCATCTGGTGCCGGTGGTTGCCTAAATCCATGTTTTTGATGGGTTTGTGTCACCTCCGGCAGCAATTGGCGGTCGCTGGCAGCGTTGCTTTTTGCGTTATTCTCCGATCCAGTTGCGTTGCTTTTTGCGTTACCAGCCTTTCTCTTCATGGTCGGTAACACCTTCGCTGATTCCCAAAAATCCCTTTGGGCTGTCAAATAGTGACGCGAAGCAATCACTTGGCTGTGCCCCAACCATAAATTGACATCGTGTGCCGGGAAAAAATTCCGCAGCTCTGTGGCCCTTGATGCCCGTAGATTTCCGAAGGGTTTTGGCCAGGGCTCCACCATTGCCCTTCGCAAAATTCGCAGGAACTGGGTTCTAAGGTTTTGGGTGCTATCCCTGTAAAGATGGATCACGAAGTCGGGATGCCTGTCAGGGGCCTGCAATTCCTCCCGCAAAAGCTCCTCTAGCTCAGGGAACAAAGGGACCCAACGGTTTTCGCCATGCACATGGTGTTCCGTTTTGGGAGAAGTCACCAAAAACTGTTTGTTTTCAAAATCAATGTCGGTCCAGCGCAATGGAATGATTTCCGAGGGGACCCGCAAGCCACCGATCCTGGCGAGGCCAAAGATAATTTTCCATTGCCGATCAGGGCAGGCCTCCAAAACCCTGGCAGCAAGTTCTGATGAAACAAAAAATTGCCTATCCATATTGGATTCCTTTCCGGCTGGAATTTCTTGGAATGGATTGGCCGGAGTGGCCTTCGATTTTAAGGCGAACCGGAACAATCCTTTTACCTTTTTGATGGTTTGCGACACTGTCGCTTGCGAATACCGTTTTTCTAAAGCTGACTTAAATGCTTTGCATTTGTCTTCAGTGATCTGGGAAAGCCGTATCCCTTCTCCGAAGAATGCGATCGCCCGCTTGATACAGACGCGGATATTCGTCAGGGTCCTTTCCTTCATGCCCTTTTTCAATTGCAGGTACTTTTCAAGGCATTCCTCCAAGGTCCATTTGGGATGGATGGAAATGAGGCCATAGTTGGCCAGTTTGTCCTGGAGTGAGCTGGATAAACCTTCCGACCAAATGATTATCTGCGCGCTGGGAGCCCGATTGGTTTTGATGGCGGAGAGCAGTTCATCAAAGTACGATAAAAAGCTCTTGGCATCCTTTTCGGAGACCTTCCCAAGATAAAGCGTCGCCCGCTTTCCTTCAGGGCTTTCAAATTGGATGCGGGCCTGTTTCTTGTGAAAATAAAGGCTTGCCATGATCGTTGTCTCCTTAGGTGGTTTACTTCGCGTGATTTGTGGAAATCTGTTTAAGAGCCTCAACAGGAAACACCCTTCTTCCTTCTAGAAGTACGCTGGGAAGGCTCCCGTTTTTTGCCATCCGGTAGATGGTCCGAACACTGACCGAAAGCAAGGCTGCCGCCTCTTTTACCCCCACGGCGATCCGATCCAAGGGGTCTAAACGGAAATGGTTATTAATCACGATTTGGTCCTCCGCAGCAAAACAACGGTTGTGAAAGGCTATTTCTGTTTAAGACGCCAGTTGGCTCGAATCAGGTAGAAAACAAAAAAAACCAGAAATCTGCAAAAATAAATTCTGAAACACAATACTATCATAATTTGCAATGTGATGGAAATATTCCTGTCAAGCAGGTTTGGTTGATATTGTTATATCTTTAAATATTTCTACACATTGGATGTTTTTAGATGGAGATTGTATGCCAAATTATACTGAGAACCGTGTTGTTATTTCTGGGGCCGAACAAGATGTCGCCGAATCGACAAAGAGCCTAATTCGACCTGTAATAGCGGATCAAAACGAGTCTGATGAGCGTTGTGAAATTGATTTTGGAGGGTTGCTGCCCGCACCAAATTTCCGACCGGCCCCCAAGGCTCCTGAACCGAATATCCTGCACAGGGCTTTGTACGGGGAAATAAAAAATGAAGACATCGAGAGGTGGGGTGTGGGAGATCCGGAACATGAAAAAATCTGTATTCCGGAACGGTTGAGCAAATTGACCAAAACCTATCGAGCTCCCTTCGTTAAGGCGGCAATCGCATACCTTACCTCAAGAAGTGGCTTTCAAGATAGGACAGAGGAAAGGGAAGAATATCTCGGGGAATTATTGGAGGATGTCCAGGCAATGGAGGACAACCTGACCAAAAACGGATCGCCGACATTGTACGACTGGATGATGGACAATTGGGGTTCTAATCACAGTTGTACAGTTCAGGTGTCGGTCAAACCAAAAGAGTCAAAAAACTATTCGACAGAAATCTACTTTTTGACCCCCTGGTCTGGGGTTTTTCCAGTAGTGAGTGAATTGGCGAAGAAAAATCCAAAGGTATTGGTTGAATACCTGGCAACAGATGAGGGTAAAGACTATTCAATGACCTATCGGTTTAGGAAAGGGGAACTGGTAAAAGCTGTACAGGTAAAACACGGGCGATGATCAGCGAAGCGGGGTAAGGATATTATTTGACGAACCTTACCCCGCCATCTTCCCAAGAAATAACTAGATACGGATTCGAACAACAATGCCCTGGAAAGGATGAACTGGGAGATCAGGAGGCGAACCCGGGTGGTTGGCAACTTCCCTGACGGACGGTCCGCCTTGATGCTGGTATCCGCCAGGCTGAGGCATGTCGCGGCGACCCAGTGGGGATCGAGGCGTTACCTGGACATGGACAAACTTCAAAACCAAAACCCAAGAAAGGAGGCTCTTGAGGTGGTCGGGGCTGGATAGGCCCTGATCATTCAGAATGACTCTGACTTCACGGGGTCACAAAACAAATGTGCGCAACTTGAAGAATCCATGCATGCCGCAGGTATTCTGGTTTGGGGAATCATCCCCTCACCCTCTGGAGGCAAGCCATGGCGGATACCATCCTGTCGATCGATCTTGGCAAGTTTCGCAGTGTCTGCTGCTGGTATGACCCGGAAACCAAGCAATGTGATTTTGCGACCGTGGTGACAAGTGCCTTCGAATTCCGCCGGGTTCTTACACAGCGGCCTGTTATGAAAGTTGTCTTCGAGGCAGGCTCACCTGCGGGATGGGTACATGACCTTTGCTGCGAATTAGGACTGCCCTGCCTGGTGGCAAACACCTTGGGGGCGGTATGGGCATGGAAAAACATCAAACGCAAAACCGACCGGGACGATGCGATTAAATTGGCAAAGCTTGCTACCATCAACGAGCTTCCCACCGTTACCGTACCCTCAAAACCGATGCGGCAATGGAAAAGTCTTGTCGGCCTCCGAAAGCGGCTGATCAGCGAGCGTGTCCGAGGCCAGAACCGCATTCGCGGGCTGTTGGTAAGCCAGGGGTGGCCGTCCTTGGCAGGGGCACGTGCCTGGACGCGTCTTGGCATTGCCGGAATTGCCCAGTTCGCAAAACCATTCTCCGAATGCGGGCCGGAAGATTTTTGGCGAGGCGAGCTCAAGACCTTGTTAACCCGGCATGAATCCCTGACAAACCAAATTGACGAAATAGAAACCGTTCTGGACAATCTCGGCGACGCCTCTCCAACCGTGCAATTGCTGCTCAGTGTTCCGGGAATAGGAATTCGAACCGCGGAAATAATCGCCGTATACCTCGGGGACGCAAACCGCTTCAACAATTCAAACGAGATAAGCGCCTACGCCGGCCTCGTGCCGCGCCAGTACCAAAGTGGTGAAACCGACCGTCGTGGCCACATCACAAAACGAGGCCCCAAGGTCCTGCGAAGCGCGATGGTCGAATGCGCCTGGGGTTGCCTGCGGTTAAACGCATGGGCCCGGGCTACCTGGGAACGTCTAATTGCAAACGGAGTAGGCAAGAAAAAAGCAATCGTGGCCGTCGCGCGAAAGCTTCTGGTCCGCTGTTGGGGAATGCTCAAGGCAGGAAAATCATGGCGGAATCCGTTGTCAGCCGTCGTGGTGGGGCCCACTCCGGGGTAAGACCCCACCACGACGGCCGCCAACGGAATGGTTCATGGCGAGGAGGATTTTGAGGAGCCAGTCGGATCACCGCGTGTGGCATCTTAACACATCCGAAAAGATGATGTTGTCTTGACGAAGGCGGGGCCCGGCGTTGGATGAGATTAATGCGGCCGGGCAAATGCCCGTGACCGCGAATAGTCGATTAAATCCCAATCTCCTTCGGCA
>Ga0129333_10007675_pt1 | contig 10177 bp, 5 predicted proteins | sample CPB6_08_DNA_FD_94474 | JGI IMG/M metagenome (GOLD analysis project Ga0129333, IMG submission 94474) | Freshwater to marine salinity gradient microbial communities from Chesapeake Bay, USA - CPBay_Sum_0.6_0.8_DNA | ecosystem: Environmental > Aquatic > Marine > Coastal | place: USA: Chesapeake Bay...
CAGAGGACTGCAAGCTCTCCCTTGGCATTCACTGCCACATCGGGCGCGGCGGCCTTTTGACCCTCCGGGGAGAGACTCATCGATGCGGCAAAGCTTGAGGTGCCAACAAGTGCTACAGCGAGTATGGCGGATATTCTGAAGACTCGTTTCATGTTGATCCCGAAACCGGCTTCTATTATCGAAGTCTCAGAGACTGCACACGATCAATTTTTTCGTCAAGCGCCGACGGCGCTCGCGCTCACATTTGAAGTCGCGATGCGGACGATCGCCGGGTAATATGTGTCGATGCAGCGACGGGAATTCCTGCTGAAGAGTTGTACGGTTTCCGGCGGCGCACTGCTCGGCGTCAGCGTTCCGTGGCAACTCGCCCACGGCGAGACGCACTCCGACCAATCTTTGTCATGGTCCGTCGCGGCTTGGCTGACGATTCGCGCCGATGGATCGGCGCTCGTCGAGGTCCACAAATCGGAGATGGGGCAGGGAGTGCTCACGGGGCTGCCCATGTTGATCGCCGAGGAGCTGGTGATTCCGCTCGAGCGCATCGAGGCGCGTCTAGCGCCCGCAGCGCAGCAATTCCGTGATGCTCGCGGTAATCAGTCGACGGGATATTCGAGCAGCATAAGTTCCACTTATTTGCCCTTCCTGAAACTCGGTGCGGCCGCCCGCGAGATCTTGCGCAGGGCGGCAGCCGATGAGTGGCAAGTTCCTCTCGAGCGGGTGCAGGCGCTCTCTGGCGAAGTCGTCGACACCGGTGTCCCGGGGCGTCGCGCCCACTATGGCGAGTTCGTACAGCGCGCGCGGCAGATCGCCTCGCCCGATGATCCACCGCTCATCTCCAAGCGCCAACGCAGGGTTCTCGGCAGCTCGCCGATGCGCCGGGATACGCCATCCAAGGTCGATGGAAGCGCTGTCTTCGTCGGTGATATTCGCCTCGCAGGGATGCAAGTGGCCGTCGTCGAGCGATGTCCCCACTTTGGCGGTCGCTTACGACGCGTAGATGCCAGTGCAGCTCTAACCGTATCGGGAGTGTCTGCGATACGAGAGATATCGACGGGTGTTGCGGTTGTCGCCCGAGATTTTTGGACGGCTTCGCGCGCCCGGAAGTCCCTGCGATGTGAGTGGGACTCGGGACCCCACGGGCAATCGACTTCCAAAGAAAAAGAGGCTGCGTTGTGGGCTGCGCTCGCAACGCGCGGAAGGATCGCGGTGGAGCGTGGCAACTTTCGTGAGGAGCCTCCTTCGCAAAGTTCGCGTCGAGTGGAGGCAGACTATTTTTTGCCATTTCTCGCCCACGAGGCCATGGAGCCTCTATCGACGATCGCTTGGGTGCGCCCCGATCGGTGTGAGCTATGGGTCGGCACGCAAGCGCCGAGCCGAGCGCAGGACACCGCAGCGAGATTGACGGGTCTACCGATCTCCGCCGTACACGTTCATACGCAATTCATCGGCGGTGCATTCGGTCGTCGTGGTGAATGGGATTACGTGGCGGAGGCAGTCGAGCTCGCGAAGCTCTTCGACTCGCCGGTGAAGGTCATGTGGAGTCGCGAAGATGACATGCGCCATGATTTTTATCGTCCGTCGGTAGCGAATCGTCTGAGCGCTTCATTGGATGAGCGCGGATCCGTCGTCTCATGGGAGCATCGACTCGCAGGGCCGTCGATCGCCCGTCGTCGCAGCCCGGATATTCTTGCGCGGGGGCATGATTTTCTGCTGACGCAAGGCGCAGACGATCTGCTTTATGAGATACCGAGCCTGCGCGTCGACTATCACGACGTCGATATCGGCGTACCGGTCGGTTTTTGGCGATCGGTGGGGCATTCGCATACCGGATTCGTCGTCGAGAGCTTTCTCGACGAGGTGGCGATTGCCGGGAAACGCGATCCGTTAGAGCTGCGACTTGAATTGCTGCAGAGCGACCCGCGGATGCGTGCTGTTCTCGAGAAAGCCGCAGCGACGGCAGGCTGGGGACAGCGACGTGCGCGCGGACACGGGCTGGGGATCGCGTGTATGAAGAGTTATGGCACGAGGGTCGCGGAGGTCGCTGAAGTAAAGGTCGTGGGTGAGCGTCTCGTCGTCGAGCGGGTCGTTTGTGTAGTCGATTGTGGTGTCGTCGTCCATCCGGGATTGGTGAGGCAGCAGATGGAGGGTGCCATCATCTTTGGTCTCTCGGCAGCGCTATACGGCGGCGTCAGCTTTTCGGCAGGCGCGGTGAATGAATCCAACTTCAATGACCAGCCCGTACTGCGAATCGCTGCAACTCCGAAAATCGAAGTGCATATCTTGCTTAGCGAGGCGGCTCCGAGTGGTTGCGGTGAGCCGGCGACGCCGGTCATCGCTCCTGCGGTCGTCAACGCGATTCGCGCAGCGACGGGACGGTCGATACGTCGTCTGCCGCTGAGCGAAACTTTCGAGGTTTGACTCCCCTACAGATCGCGCGCGACCCTGAATCCGACGTCGAGCCATCGCGCCTCAGGCGCATCGAGTATCTCTCCATCACGGGCGGCGCTGCGACTCGCAAAGGGACGCGAGAGCCATGAGCCCCCGCGTAATACCGTTGTGAAGCATCCCGACCAAACCCAGGCGCTCTCGTTCGGCGGACGTCCTTTGTAACTACGCGTATGGCAGTCGGCGATAAGTTCGCGGACGTTGCCGATCATGTCGTGGAGACCGAATTCGTTGGGGAGAAAAGTGCCGACAGATGCAGGGCCCGGTTGGCCATCGGTACAGCGCGCGAATTGATAGGGTAGCTGCAGGGCACGGGCGCTGACGTCATACACGTTGGCAAAGTCGCAGGCCCGTGAAATCGACACTCCCTCGTGCGAATCGCGAGAGCTCCAAAAGCGGGCGCCAGGCTTGCCCGCTCGCGCTGCGTACTCCCATTCGCTTTCGCTTGGCAGTCGATATTTCTTTCCCGTCGTTTTACCGAGCCACTCGACGTAAGCTTCGGCGTCCCTCTTCGTGATGCAGCGGGCGGGTTCGTCCGGCTTTCTGTCGTTCGACAGGGCGCATGCGAGCACAGGCCGGTATCCGCTACGCGTAACGAATACGGAAAATTCGTCGTGGCGAACCTCAAATTTGCCGAGTGCGAAAACGTCGCGAATGTCGACCGACAGCGGCGGCGTTTCTCCGGACTCGACATCGTGCTCGTATTCGTCCGTCGAAGTACCGAGCGAAAATTTACCGGGCGCAATCACTGTCATCACGGGGCATGTATCGCAATCCCGCAGTGTGGAGCCTGCAGACGGAGCAGAGTCACCGGTGATTTTTTTGATCGATTTCGGGGCGGCGACAGCGGCAGCGGATTCTTCCCTCGGGGTCAGATCGAGAGCGACCCTGAAGCCGGCGAAATCGGCTCTATCGTCGGCGGTGCCGTCACCGTGAAAGGAGGCGCGAGCGCGCTCGGGGCCCGTCGACCAGCCGCCCGCCCGCTGAATCTTTCGGGTGCAGCCACCGTCCCACAGCCACGCGCGCTCGTCTAAGGGGCGACCGTGATAAGTGAGTGTCGAGCAATCCTCCGCCCACTCCCATACGTTACCGATCATGTCGTACAGGCCGAAAGCATTCGGCGCCAAGCTGCCGACCGGCGCAACGTCCTCGAAGCCGTCGTCGCAGTCGATCCCCGCCCAAGCGAGCGGATAGCGTGCGCGCGTGCGTAGATCGTTCAGGTTGGCGTACTTGCAGCCACGATTCGGATCGTCACCCCAATAGCGCAACGTGACGGTGCCGGCCTTTGCGGCGTATTCCCATTCTGCTTCCGTCGGCAAGCGGTAGTGCCGGCCCGTTTTTTCGCTGAGCCACTGCGCGTAGGCGCGCGCGTCGTGCCAGTCGATGCACGTGGCGGGGTGTCGCGGCAGCGCATTCTGCGGTACGTTTGGCGCGTCCCATCGGATCATCAGATCGCGGAATCCCTGCACGGATTCGACCCACGTTCGGCATTTCACGAGCGTCTCGGCGCGACCCGTCGATCTTGCAAACTCGGCATACTCCGCGCGCGTGACTTCGAATCGACCGAGCGCGAAGGCCTGTCGGACCCGAACCTTCACCGGATTCACCTCTGCGGGGACCTCGGTCGGTACTTGATGCCGAGGCAGCGTACCCATCATGAATTCGCCCGCGGGTACCACCACCATCTCCGGGCAATTATCGCAATCTTTTATCGTCTCTCCCGCACGGGGCGTGGAGGCCGCTGCCGCGATTGCGGCGCTCGATCCTGCGAACATCGTCGACCCCAAAAGTACGGTGAGAGCCAGAGCACGCATGATTGATTGATCCTCGGTATCGCAGAGGGTTTCGAGTATAGATAAGCCCGGCGCCGCGAGTAGTCAGGGCTAATCGAGAAAGTCGGAAGGAGTTGCAACGAAATCTTACTCTACGAGATGAGGCCAAATATTTCGAGCTAGGATGTTCCCTGTGCGGATACTGCAGTATCTCCAGCGCACGATTTCTCTCCGCGGCTAATAATGCGCTCGGGGGATAAACCTCGGAGGGGACATGTACCGTTTCAGCAACGTCAAATTTTTCGGCTTCGCCATCGGCTTTGTCGGCGCATTCGCAGCAACACTTCAGCCTGCCGCCCGCGCGCAATCCGGGGTCGCCGCGCTCGAAGAGGTCGTGGTCACCGCGCGCAAGCGTGAGGAGCGTTTGCAGGATATCCCCATCGCGATCTCCGCGGTGACCGCCGACCAGCTCGAGCAGCGCGGTATCGCCAAGCTCGAGGACTTGACGTTGCAGGTCGCCGGCGTTCAGTACCACTCGCTCGGACTTTCGATTCCGGGTCGCGTCAATTCTTCGATTCGGTTCCGTGGCATGGACGTCAACAGTCAGGTGCCGACCTTCCAGCTCGGTACCTTGTTCGTCGATGGCGTCTACGTATTAGGCGGCACGCACTCGATTCCCTTCGACGACGTCGAGCGTGTCGAGGTCGTGAAAGGTCCGCAGTCGGCCTACTTCGGTCGAAACACGTTTGGTGGAGCCATCAACTACATCTCGAAACAGCCGTCGCTCACCGAAGCGCAGGGTGAAGTCAAAGTCCTCGGTGCCAATTTCGACGAGAGCGAGATCTCTGGCTCGCTGAGTCTTCCGCTCATCACCGACAAGCTCGCGATCCGCGTGGGCGCACGGTTTTTCAAGACTGGCGGAATGTGGACCGCCTCTGACGGCGGCAAGCTCGGCGCACAAAGCACAGACTCTTACCAGATGGCCCTGCGTGCAGAGCCCGTCGAGGGGCTGCAAGTGTCGTTGCGCTATTTCAAGGGTGAGGATGCTGATGGTCCCGCTGCCGGTGGTGCAATCGCCGGTCGTTTCAACGACACCTGCAACCGTGCACCGGTGACGATCGGTGGGCAGACTGTGAAGGTCGGCTGGTTCTGTGGTGATGTGCCCGAGCAGGGCAAGGCGATCTCGGTTCTCGGTACCACTAAGATCATCGATAGCAATACGCTGGCATTCTCCTCTCGCTCTTTGCCAGCGACCGGAAATGCCAACTATCTGCTCGAGCAATACATTCAGCGTCCGCTACCGGCGGCGCTGATCGGTAAAGTTCCCGCCGTCAACGGTGTAGAACTGAAACGCGAGGTCGAGCGAATCTCTGCGAAGATCGGTTACGCATTCGGCGACGGTTGGTTGGTCGAAGCGCTCGGAGGAGACAATACCTTGCGCGCCAACTGGGTACGCGACTTCAATTTCACGGCCTTCGACAACGCGTACTCTCGTGACCCTCAATACTCGACCGACAAGTCCTGGGAAGTCCGTCTGAGCTCGCCGCAAAAAGACCGCTTCCGTTGGCAGCTCGGCTACAACCAGTACGAGCAGAGTTTCGTGTCGGCGGGCACGGGCGGCGACTCTCTCTTCTTGTGCGTTGACTCGGTGCCGGGCGTGAATATCGGCACCTGTCGCCCGAACACCACGGCGCAGCCGGGATTTTCCTTCTTCCCGAACGGACTCGGCAACACCGATGCAGTAGATACGAAGGGCTACTTCGCCGGCGCCACCTACGACGTCTCCGATGAGTGGGCGATCAGCGCGGAGGGACGCTATCAGAAGGACAGTTTCCGGCGTGGTCTGACGACTTTCCAGAATGTTGCCGGTAACAAATTCCTGCCGCGTGTCATCCTGCAATGGAAGCGCGATGAGAACACCAATATTTACGCCTCGTACGCACTCGGATTGCTTCAGGGCGAAATCAACCAGCTCGTGATCGATGCGGATGCACGCGAGAAGCAACAATTCATCGCCCTTGGGTCGCCTGGCGCGGTACCGCCGGAGGAGCTCGCGAGTTACGAAATCGGCTGGAAGCAGTCTTTCCGCGACGGCCGATTCATCCTCAACTCGGCCTTCTACTACGGCGACTGGACGAACAAAAAAATCCGCCAAGTCGTATCGGTGAACTTCACCTGCGGCGATTTCCCGCAGGCGATCGGCACGGTGGGTTGCCGGTCGCAATTGGGCGAGGGCGCCCAGGGTGAGCCAGCGCGTAATCCCAACGGAACGCCGGTGTTCAGCAACCAGAACGTCGTCTCGGCGTATGACGCCAAGATCTGGGGAGCGGAGTTCGAGTGGACTGCCGTTCCGACGGACAAACTGCGTCTTGGCGGTGCGCTGACGTGGGCGAAGAGCGAGATGAAGAACGGCATTTACAACACGATCAGTCAGATCGCCGGAACGAACAACATCAAGGGTAAGTCGAATCCTAGGTTCCCGGAATGGTCCGGCTCCATCAACGGTGAATACACCTCCGCGCTGAATGATAAGTGGGACTGGTTCGCGCGCGGTGATGCAGCCTATTTTGGTAAGACTTACGTCGATCTCGACAATCTCGCGCAGTGCAAGGCTTACACGGTTGCCAACGCCGGCTTAGGGGCGACCAATGGCAGCACGCGAGTGGAGCTCTTCGTCCGTAATCTCTTTGATGATGACAGCTGGGCGGCTTGCGCGCGCTTCTTGGAATTCGACTTGCCGCAAGACAGTGCCGGCAACCCGAATACATACATGACCGTGATCGTCGCGCCGCAGTTGAAGCGGCAGATTGGAGTCCGCGCGTCGTACAAGTTCTAGTTAAGACACGGTACGGGGCTTCCAGTGCGCCGCGAGTATGTCGCGCTGGATCGCCCCGGAGTCTCGTCAGCAGCAACTATGACTAAGCAATGAGCTACAAAAAAATCGCGGCCCTGCTAGTTGGTGCTTGCATCGTTGCTAGCGGAATCTGGTTTGCGAGTCTTGATCGGGAGACACGCGGACTTATTGCCGCACTGCCGACCAACTCGGATGTTTTGTCGTGGGATAGTGAGCAGCGCGAGGCGGCTTTTCGGGCGATGGATCGCATGCCGCTTCTCGCCAAGTCTTCGATCATCAGCGCCGCGCCGTCGCCGCTCGATTTGCCCGCCGGCGCGCCACTCGAAATTCCCGGAATCGACGCTTACATGAAGAGCCAGCAGACTGCGGGGCTCGTGATCCTTCAGGATGGCAAACTGCGTCTGGAGCGCTACGGCCTGGATTTCGATGCAAGAGGCCGCTGGACCAGTTTTTCGGTCGCCAAATCTTTTACTTCGACGCTCGTGGGAGCGGCGATCCAGGACGGCCACATCGAAAGCCTCGATGACAAGGTCAGCCGATACATCCCCGATCTTCGAGGATCGGTGTACGACGATGTGAGCGTGCGTCAGCTCCTGACCATGAGTTCAGGAGTGAAGTGGAATGAGGACTACGAAGATCCGAACGCAGACGTCGCCAAGTTCAACACGGCGACTCCTGATCCAGGTGTCGACGCCACGGTCAGTTACATGCGCAGGCTGGCGCGCGCCCATCCAGCGGGAGAGGTGTGGCACTACAACACCGGCGAGACCAATCTCATCGGTGTCCTCGTTTCTTCGGCAACGGGCAAGCCGCTCGCAAGTTACCTCGAAGAGAAAATCTGGCATCCCGCAGGTATGGAAGCCACGGCAACTTGGCTGCAGGGTCGGACGGGTCATGAGATCGCGGGATGTTGCCTTCAAGCATCCACTCGAGACTTCGCGCGCTTCGGGCTGTTCGTGCTCGCCAACGGCAATGTTTCGGGACATCAGGTTGTCCCCGCAGACTGGTTCGCCTCGGCAACGCGCAAACAAAAAGATATAGGTTCACCGGGCCGCGGGTACGGCTTTCAGTGGTGGACCTACGATGATGGCGCGGTCGCCGCGCAGGGCATATTCGGCCAGGGAATATTCATCGATCCATCGAGACGACTCGTCATCGCGAGCAACTCCAACTGGTCGCGCGCGAATCTCGGTCCGGAACCGAAGGCGCGCGAGGCTTTCTACGCACAGGTTCGTGCGCTCATCGACGCCGGTATGTAAGCCTGCGCCGACTTACCAGTTTACGTTCTTCGGATCATTGAGCCACTGACCCGCTTCGCGAAGGTCCGAAGGCAGTTTGGCCGCGAACTTGTTGGGCGGATATTTACGCACGTACTGCGCGTAAACGGGCCCGTAGAGTTCCCAAGCGAAGTCAGGTAGACGATGGGTCGAGCGAAAGCTGCGGATCGGAATTGTGGCGGCTACCAACTGCTCGAACTCGTTGCGCGCCATGGCGATGGGCGTTCCCGCTGGATCGTAGATCGCGCTGCCACCGGCTCCGCCCGGCTCTTCGAAGAATTGATTTCCCGGCGATACGGCGTTGTTGCACACGGCGGTGTACACGCGGTTAAAGACGGAGTTCATTTGCATATCGGCAGGAATAAAACTACCGGTCGCCGTCCGCAGGAAGATTTCTCCGCCCTTGATCGCCATTGCCCGAAACAACTCAGGCTCGCGTTGCATCGCGCCGGTACAGATATTGCCAAGTGGAGTTCTAGTGACGGGAACCACGGCGTCAGCTCCGTACATCTCGATGTAGCGGTCGAGGCAGTTGTAGATCGTGCTTGTCATGAGTTCGATCGGCGCTTGACCGATTCGGAATACGCCCATGATGTTGCGGACCTTCCAGTGCTTGTCGAGGATCTTGCCGTCGGGTCCAATGATCGTGGTGATCGACAACACGTGATCCGGCCAGTCTTTATCGCGCGCATAGGATCCGAAGACGATGTAGCACCCGTATTTCTTTGCCGCTTTGCCAAGTTCCTCGGTTTCGGGGCCAGGCAGATCGATGGAAAGACGCAAAATATCTTTTCGGTTCCAGTCGTAGCTAAATCCGGTGATAGGAAACTCGTGAAATAGCAGGATGTCGGAAGGCGGGTTCCATTCTTGCGCGTTGGTGATGAGTTTGAGCATGTGATCGAGATTTTCGCGACGCCCTTTTTCAGGTTCCGCCGGATCCACGGGTCTGACCCGTGTCTGCATCACGCCGAGGCGAATGCTGTCTTTGACGAGCGGTACGGTGGCGTAGTTTCCATCCTGCCGAACGGATAGTGTGTCCTTGCCTTTCACGGTCGCCGCCATGGAGGAAGGAGCGCCGCTGCCGAGCGCCATCCCCAATCCGAGCGCACCTGCAGCACCGCTCTGCAAGAAACCTCGACGGCTCAATTCTTCAGTGAGCGTCGTCGTTCCGTCGGGAGTCCCGATACGTTTTTTTTGACTCATGCTGTTTCATCTCCCGCATTCAGGTGAGCGACCCCAATAACGATAATTTGCAGCGGTAGTGCTCAACAAGCGACGGTTCGATTATCTAAATAGCAATCTTTTGCACGGACAATCTTTTTGCATGGATTATGAGCGGCTCTGTTCCTCGCGATTGACTCCACGAAGTTTTGGAGTTACCCATTGACACTGGAGATTGAGAAACGAAAAGGACGGGAGGGGCTCTTCGTGAAAACTATTCGCCCAACAGTTTTACTTGCCGGGGCGTTGTTGGCGGCCGTGACAGCAGGAAGTGTCGTCGGGACCCACGGGCTCGCATACGCCGGCGAACAAGTTGGACCGCCGCCGGGCGGTCCGCCGACGGGGCCCAAGCCTCCGGCGGGCCCGCCGACGGGTGGTTTCCCACCAGGGTCACCGCCGCCGGGATCGCCACCGCCAGGTTCACCACCTTCGGGTGGCCCGCCGACGGGTGGTTTCCCACCAGGGTCGCCGCCGCCGGGATCGCCACCGCCAGGTTCACCACCTTCGAGTGGCCCGCCGACGGGTGGTTTCCCACCAGGGTCGCCGCCGCCGGGATCGCCACCGCCAGGTTCACCACCTTCGAGTGGCCCGCCGACGGGTGGTTTCCC
>Ga0129333_10007678_pt1 | contig 10174 bp, 6 predicted proteins | sample CPB6_08_DNA_FD_94474 | JGI IMG/M metagenome (GOLD analysis project Ga0129333, IMG submission 94474) | Freshwater to marine salinity gradient microbial communities from Chesapeake Bay, USA - CPBay_Sum_0.6_0.8_DNA | ecosystem: Environmental > Aquatic > Marine > Coastal | place: USA: Chesapeake Bay...
ATGAAACTACGACCCCGTTCTCAATCTCGTCCCCGCTACTAACAAGCAACTTCCCGCTCTCATGTAAAGGAACATTCGCAATATTCGTCATCGGATTACCTCCGCGGGGACTAAAATCCACGACCTTCCCACTAGCCCCCACAACCATCAATTTAAGCGTCTTATAATAAATAATGCGCCCGAACTGGTCATCCTTACTCGGTAATTGAAATGGGCTAACCTTATCATTTTTTCCTTCGCGAACATAGTTGACTAAGAAATCAACGGTCCTCATCGATTGATAGCGCCATCTCATCAACTCATACCAATGGCCACCCCGCTCCGGATAAAAGTCCGCCATCGGGCGAAACATAAGACCCTCCACTTGATACTCCTGAATGCTAATTTTATCAAATAACTCATTGATATTGTCCTCAAATAAGGACCCACTCCCGAATAAATATTTCCCCACGTATATTTTAGTGGCCTCCTCGCGCAAGTCAGCAACAATATACGTAGATTTCTGAATACACTCCCGAAAGAATTGATACATGTATTCATGGCGCATCTTATCTTTTGTACCTGCCCCCATAACAAAGAACTTCGTCTTCCTTACATCGGCTCCCCGATAATACAAAATATCGGTCATAACAAACGTGTTTTTCTTCGCATTATAATACCCCTCACAAATACTATTCTCATACCCGCTCACCTCTCGCCCCGTATTTATAATCCGGTCATTCAAAATAATAAAAATCTTCCCATCCACATTCTTACTGAAATTCTCCGTTATAAAAAGATAACATACCTCCCCCTCCGGATAAAAGGAAACCCCGTAATTCTCACGAACATACGGTATCCCGTCTTTTTTAAAGAAATTTCGCCTTAATACATCGACCGGCTCCACATAGAAACCCTCCGCAATAAACCGTCGAAACGACTTCATCAGATTCTTCTTCTCATCGACAGATATAATAAAATTAGTCTGCTGAATTTCCTCGAATAACCACCGCAAAAATTTACTAAAATAACTCTCGAACTCAATGGTCTCTTCTCCTACTTTTATGCTATCTTCAAGTTTGTTCTCAAAACGCAATTGGACGCTATATTTACAAGCAACTCCCATACATCCACTTTCGCGAAATGAAAGCTCGCTCTCTATCTGACGCTCCTCAATCAAATCCAAATAAAACCCGAACATATCATCTAGTATTTCGTATTTATTGACATACTGGTAAGTCCTCTTAGCGCCTTCCTTCGCCTTTTGCTCTTTGACTTCCGCATCATGAAATACAACGACTTTCATCCCATACCTCTCAATTTCGTCCTCTTGGACAACTGTCTCTCGAATATGTCGCATCTCGCAACTCCCAAATTGCCAATACCTCTTAACTTCATCTTTTCCATCGACATATCCGTAGTCTAACGCCGACGTATATTCGTTTAAATACGTTTTCATTTCATATTTAAAGCCCATCCCTCCTTTCTCGGAGGAATAGATACATCTTTCAACTATCGTCGCAAATAATTCTTTTGATAAACTATCACCGAATTCAATTCGAATTTTATTATTACCTAATTTTTTGAATATATTATAGTCCATGATTATAATATATTAGTAGATTAATTTTAAGCTGGTTTCTAAAACAGTTTTTGATTAAACTTTTTTTCTAAAAAAGTTTTTTACAAACAACATGTCTCAAATATTTTTGCAGTTACCAAATACGGGTCGCAATTACTCGCAGGACGCCTATCCTCGAAGTATCCCCTCTTATTATTAATAGTATCATTCCCTATCCTTACACTTCGCCCTCTATTGGCCCTTCCAAAACTAAATTCATCATAACTCGCTGTTTCGTGATGACCAGTCATCCGCTCTTTGTTTCCATCTCCGTATATCATCATATGTTCAATATGCTTCTTACTCAATTTCATAATAGCCTCATCAATTATTTCCAAACCAGTTTTTTCAGAGGTCCCCTCGCGCATACCCTTCGTGCTAAAATTCGTATGACATCCACTTCCGTTAATCTCCTTAATTAACTTCGGCGTCAAATCAACTCGAACACCATACTTCTCGCAAACCCGATTCAGTATATAACGCGCCATCCACAAATGGTCCCCCGCCTCAATACCCAAAGAAGGACCAATTTGAAACTCCCACTGCGCCGGAGCAACTTCCGCGTTTATTCCACTGACTCTCAACCCAGCATACAAACACTTCTCTAAATGCTCCTCAACAACTTCCCTACCTAACGCATTCCCTCCACCAACCCCACAATAAAACTGCCCCTGCTCCGGAATAGAAAACGCACAACCCATCGGTTTCACTGTCTTCAAATCCACCAAAAAATACTCCTGTTCTAAGCCAAACCATGGCTCCTCTTCAACCTTCCCATCAAAAATCTCAACCGCTCCAGCGCGATGGTTTGTAATATGAGGTTCCCCATTTGGTAAATATGTATCACATAATACCATACGATTATCACCTCTCCTAAAAGGACATTTAAAAACAGCTCGTGCCTTCATAATAACCTCGCTATCACTTCCAATCGCCTGACCCGTTGAACTCCCATCATAATTCCAGTCCGGATAAAAATATACGGAATCCTTATCATATCCACTGTCGCATTCATTCATAACCCGACATTTACTACGCAATTCATTATTTCCACCAATCCAAATGTATTCAGCCAAGAATACCATATCCTAATATTATATTATTTTTTCACATATTTTCCAATTCTTCCCTCAACTCCGAAATATTCTTTTTCAAATCTTTTCCTGTCTTCTCGGACTTCTTAAATATTGAAACTCCCCTATCAATCGCAACTTTCTGTAATTCAACAAGCGTCATCTTTTTCAATAATTTGGTTTCCGGTTTCGGTTGAGTCCCTCCACCACCTGACCGCAATTCCTCAAAAAACTCAATTCCCATACTCTCCCATGACATGACCCCAGTCATATGACTATTAAAAACCGGATAATATCGACCCTCCTTCTCAATCAAAAAACATGACGGATTCTTCAATACATATTCCGTCTTCCGCTCATCATTCTTCCACATACTCGGGATATAACTAATTCTTTCCACTTTCCTTCTCTTAACTAAACCACCCACAACCTCCTTAAATATATAAACCGTCAGCGAAAAATAATCCACAATAATCCCCTTTAATACAGCGTCATCATCAATATCCTCGTTCGCCATAAATTTCTCCCGAATTAATGTCCTCTTTCGCGTGTAATCATTATCTCTATACAGAGCCTTCTCCTCCATATCATAAGCTATCTGTCGCATCAGGTCCTTAATCATTATAACTTTCGACTTAACATCCAAATAACGAAACTCGCCCAATACCTCATTCAATACTGAATAAATAAAACTGTTCTTCCTCTCATTATTCCGGTCCTTAATCATCTTAAACGAAGAATCCAACCCAGTCCATTCAGGAACATCTACAATATCTTTATCTACGAAACTATACTTCGCATCCAAAATATATTTATCGTATATATGTCCCTCGGCGATGACCTTCTCCGGAATATGAAAAACATAATCCTTAGCGATATCCGCACCTCCTTTATTTAAATAACTATGTAATTTATCAATTGGTATCATGACTGATTATTACAATATAATAGTCAGTTAGTTTTAAATCAAAATATTTGTGTATCTCCTCTAATCATCATCAATCTCTTCCTCCTCTTCCTCCTCTTCTTCCTCCTCTTCCTCTTCATCTTCATCCCCCTTCTCAACTGACACATTCTTTCTCGTTTTAGTTTTTGGTTTAACAGCATTCAAAGAAGTCTTCACGCTACGAGTATTAACGCTCATCCTAGATATATCGCGAAATCGTTTCAATATTTTTGCCCGATTTCCAACATATTTTGTCTTATACTTCTTCAATACAATCTTATAACCAGTTATTTCCCGCGAAGTATCCACAATGAAATTCTTCTCAAATTCAACCTCATCTTCGTTTATATTGCGATACTCCTCAAATATCTCGTTTATCCCATCCAGCGAATAAATTTCAAAATTAATATTTTTCTCCATATCATTCTCCATTATTGGAAATACAATCGAATTATTCACATTTTTATCAAATGATTCAATGCGCGTTTTTTCCGTATTTAAAATATCCTCCGTTTTACTCAATTCGCGAACATTATCTTTTGTAAAATCGACGAACATTTTTATTTTCTTCAATAACTCATTCGGTATATTCGTTAAATTAATGAAATAACCATTTTTATTCAATGTATAACGCAAATTGTTGTTTTTTATAATATCAATTATTTGAATCTTCTGACTATTATTCATCTTCTTCTCGATGAATTCTTTCATAATGCGAATATCTTTAACTGAAATTGGGTCCTCCATTTTTAAACAAATATATCACATTTTTTTTATATTGAATTAGTCCTCATCTTCATAATCGCCATCATCATCTTCTTCGTCGTCATCATCTTCTTCTTCTTCCTCATCATCATCACTAATTATTTCAGCATCTTCTGCCGGATTTGCTTCTCCTTCCATATCTTCATCCAACTCACCCAAGTCATCATCCAATTCTTCCAAATCCTCAGACCCCTCTTCCTCTTCATCATCCTCCGAATTAGAACCACTCTCACCCTCGCTTTCAGTCTCCGCTTCATCATCAACATCCGACTCCGATTCAATAACAGACTCCGACGCAACCAACGCTTCCATATTTTTATGCTTATCAGCACCTTTTCTAACTTGAATTACGACCTTCTTTCTGACTTCACTATTCAATTTTGCATAAATCGAGATAACATGACTATTTAAATTGAAAGTCTTTCCAATGACGAGCAAATCAATTTCATCTCCGATATTAATCTTCGAAAAAGGCTCCTTGTCCTGATGAATTTCCTTCGGAACAATTATCATCAGAGGGCCCAATTCTGCCAATATACCGAGCTTGTTAATTTTCTTGACCGATGCCTTGATTACACTATTCACTGGAATATTACAGACTTTCGCCCCAATAGTAATATCGAACGTAATATTTCCATTGAACTGATTATTATTCATGTTTCCAATACTCCTCTTCAATATGATTACCGTATTTGGAACAACGTATCCCTCTTTGATACATTTTCCCTCCACATTATTTTTCACAATTTTCTCGATATACGCCGGAAAATTCTCGTCTAAATATCGCGGATTCAACGATATTCGTTTTTTGATTTGGGTATAGAAGTATATTTCATTTTTTGTAAGAGAACTCATTATATAATATATAATAAATTAAACTACTTTTAAATTCACTTTTTTAGTAATTGCGAGGAATATTTCATCGTCTCTATCGAATTCAGAAACCACCTCTTTCCCTGATGCCTATCATAATCATACTCGCGCAACTTGTATTCAAATATCACACATATCTTCTTCTTCTGTGTCCCCACGATTTCAATACCCGTTTTCTTAGACATTTCATTCAACTCCACCACGCTATGAAAATCACACTCTTTTCCCTTCATCTCCGAACGCTTACTCTTCTTCATTTCCAAAGTCACCGCCCCCGTATCCCGCGTCCCATCATAAACCTTGAAAACATAGGGCCCATCCTTCAACACCATGAACCCATAAATAATATTGAAATTGCGGGAAGCATTCTTTGCCTGTTTCGACGCTTTTATTTTCATATTGAGCTTCAAGCGGTCGCGGATTTCCGACCCACATTCACCTACGAGCTTCGTATCTTCATTATAGCAAAATATCTTCATTACGGCCTTATTCTCGTTATTATTCGCCTTCAAGTTCTTGAATATATAATAATATCCAATCAGCTTGTCATTTGCGACATCATCCTTCCCCACTTCTAAATCGCGATATTTATAAAGAAAGAGTGGCTCGAAATATTCATAAAGTAATACCAGATACGGGTTCGTCATCTTGCCCTTCGACTCATAATAATCAATGAAAATCTTCTTTATAAGAACATTTTTGTCTTTATCATTTAACTTATCCACAATCTGTGTCAAAATAATATACATTTTGTTCTTGTGATTGGATTCTATCTCATTCTGAATCATCTCCGCATTTTTGATAACTGACGCAAGTATATCCCCGTCTTTTACTTGATTCTTCGTCATAATCATATTGTAATCAATTTCCTCCACATCGTTTTTGAAAACATATTCAGCCGTTTTCTGTGAAAAGGGGCGCATTCTATAAAGAAGAGGGGCGTCCGCATAAGTGAATTCAATCGGCTGAAAAATATAATAAGGACCCTTGTGAATCATATACCCGCGCCGGTTATACATATCATAAATAGGCTCATCTCTATTATTAATCATCTCTGTAATCGCAATGTATATAAATTGGAGCTCGAAGTTCTTCATATGTTCCCTAATGATTTTTACCAAATCCTCCAACGTATAAACATAACCGACCTCGAACAATTTCTTTAATATCTTCTTCGACTTCGTTATATCGGACCGCGCGAACCGCTCATTATAGGTATCTATATTTACCTTATACATTTTCTTCCTATCAGGCTCCCATACACACTTATAATCACAGTCTTTATAATCGCACTCCCTGCTCCCGTTATTATCCTCCAAACGTATCCTTACCTTCCGGCCCAAGCTACTAATCATCTCCACACTCTTCCCGCCAAAATCGAAAATATTTCCGTTCTTATTGAGGGCGCAATCCACAGCGGATTGTTTTAAGATATATGATATTTCCCGAATTTTGCGGTCCTTGACTTCGGCGATGCGATATATTCGCGTATCAATTGTTTCCGTTTCCTTCTCCTTTTTACTGGCGTTCTTTGGGGGGACAACGGCGTATAAAAAGACTTCTACGTTGCGCTCGACTGCGGGTAAATCGGCGTGGCTACACCACCTACTCGCGCGCCCAGTAGTTTGGTCAATGCGCGACAAGTTGAACCACGGCTCTAATATATGAACCTGACGTATCCGCTTGAAGTCCAAGCCTTCACCTAAAAGGCGGGTCCCAATAATAATTTTCACTTCCTCTCCATATTTATTATTGTCGTGGTTCATAATATTCATCAAATTGGACGTCTCAATTGTGGAAATGTTCGTATCCCCCGAAATAAGAATGTATCGCGCTCTCCGAAACTCGTGATAATTCGATGAACCAGCATTGTGTATCCTCGCGAGAGCATTATTCCCGCATAAAGCGCAAATAGGATTCCTCTTTCGAGGATAGTCCAGCAACGGTCTCTCTCCGCTCCATAAGTAGCGCTCAAACCCGTTTTGCTCCAACATCATCGCAAAAGGTAAAACGCCGGCCCAAATGAACTCTGAATATATATAACAGATACCCTTTCCATTCTTAATATTTTGTAGGGCGCTATAAAATTTGGAGCTGTATTTTTCGAGATATTTTTCGTCCAAGAACGGGGCTTCGTCGCTCTTTCCCGCGTTGAATCGGACATGCGTCTGGAACCGGAACTGGTATGTCCTCTTCTTTTTTTTTGTAGAATTCGAAGATTTTCCGGAATCAATGATGAAAGCCCCACGACCATTATCGGACGTTTGGTAAGCATAGTCGCGCTTCGGGTTCGTAAAATTACCGTTCTTGTCCGGTAATATAATATTACATATACGACGGGATAGTGAATTCGCATATTTATCGTAATCATCCTTTTTCATAACGACTTCATCGTCATCATCTTCATCGACAACCATTTCCACTGCGCCCTCATCCTCTTCTTCTGGCTTATCTTTATCAATCGTTTTCAACTTCTTCAAGTATTCATCATAATGATATCTGCTCATCTCGCAAGTGGATACCTTCAATTTATGGAAACGCTCACTCGGAGGGATAACTTTTCCATAAATATCGTATTTTATATTCGGAATAATCGCATCAGCCGGTTCTATTTTCAAAGGGAAAACAATTGGATTCTCACCGCGCAAATAGCTTATATAACCCTTCGACAATTCTCTAATTCTCTCGGCTCCACCTGGAACTAAATTCTCATTACTATCGAAAATCTCACTCCTTTTAACAGGAGGACGCCCATCATTCAGTAAAAGGAGGTTCAATATATAAATAATTTCGTTCGCATTATCATACATCGGCGTGGCGCTCATCAGAACCAACCGAATATTTTCACCGTAGGAGACAATAGCCTGTAAAATAGGGGGGACCTTACGCAATTCGACATCCGAAGTATCACTCTTGATGTTGTGGATTTCATCAATAATTATTACGCGGTTCTGAAATTTGCTACGAATCGCCCTTTTTTGAATATCGGTCAGAGAACTCTTTTTACCGTTCCATCCGATGTCGCTCATGAGCTCATTCGCAAACTCTTCGTATCCGTAAAATTGATAATATGAATTTACGAGGCGCCCCGTCTCTTTCCGCTTCTGTTGAATTGTTAATCCACTAAACTGCTCAAAATTCAGACTATATGTATTTCCCGTGCATTGAACAATGTCATCTGGGCGCTCTTTTTTAATTTCCTTTCGAATATCATAAATTTGGTCTTTGAACTGTTGGAGAATACGCCTGCTCAATAAAACTGTTATTTTGCGACGGTTATCCACGTGCATCCGCTTCATAATATCCTTGAATCCTTCCGCAATTTGAATACCGGAGCACGTTTTACCAACACCAGTCCCGTGATAAATTAAAATGCCATTATACGGTGTATCAATACTGATATAATTTTTTAAAAACTCCTGCTGGGGAGATAAATTAAAAAGTCGCGCATTACAGATGTCCTCCGTTTTCTGATTATTGCGCTTTATCTTATTTTTGAAGAATTCTTTCTTAATATATATTTTTTCGTAGAAGTCTTTATCACTAAAATCTGGATAATACATATATTTTCTACTCGATGAATGTTGAATCACATTATTTTTATTAATTTTCTTCTTTATCCGGACCGCCAATTTATCTTTTTTCATTCTAATTTTTGTCATTCCTATATTATAAAAGATATAAAAAACTTTTGTTTTATATATCTTGGGATTCATTTTGGGACAAAAAATGGTTTCGCCGGTTCATAATCTTCCGCTTTCATCGTAAAAATAATCGGTTTTATCAATTTTTTTGTGTGAGAGTGGCTTATTACTCCTTCGGTATTCCATTTCTTGCTAAAATTACGCTCCATAAATTCTCGATATTCTTTTGGACCATATACTTCATACGCTCCAAATTTATATTTTCTTAATGGAAATAAATCTTCCAAATAATAATAATCTTTTGGCCATTCATATCTAAATAAAAAATAAGTATGGTCAATTACAATTTTTTGATTTACTAAATTTGGACTTCCGTAAAAAATGTCAATAAAGTATTTTTTATTATTCCGATATAATATTTTATCAATAAAATAAACTGTATGATTAACACATAATTTATCATTATTTTTTAACAATTTATATAATTTATCTTTGTATTCAACTGGAATCATTATATCAATGTCGTCATCCCATTTTATTATACCACCGCACCGAACAGCTCCTAAAAATGTTCCTCCAATTATCCAATAAACTATTCCATTTTTTTCTAATAATTGCGATACTTCATAAAATAATTTATATAGATTATATGAATCTTCTGGACTAAGATAGATATCTTCTTTTTTTTGTTCCATAAATAATTGGATAAATTTATTTTGTAAATAAATAAACGAGTGATAAGATAATAATCAAAAATATTAAAACACAGAAAAAGACAAAATTATTTAAGAAAATAATCTTAATCTTTTTCTTGCGTTGGTCTTTCCATCCAGAATCATCCAATACATTACTCCGAGGCTTATGGGGCTCTGGGTCTACTAAATGTATTTTCCTTCCATATATTCCTTCATAAATGTCTAATACTTCACCATATGAAAGAGTTGGCTTTTTATTTTCGATATTCACCATATTGTGCATGTCAATACACCAATGGGCTAATTTTTTGCGGTTTTCTAAATGTGGTTCTATTGGAAACATTTCAATGTGTTTTTTATAATTATTCCTACATAATCCACAAGGGAGAGTATGTTCAAGGGATTTGTAATAATTTTTATAAATTTCTTTATCTTTATCAGTTGGATAAAATGGGTAAGTAAAACTCATTGAATGTATTGAAAACCATAATCGTGGCCCCCATATATTTGGATCCATATATATAAAACAGATAAAAATTATATATATTCTAATTTTTCCATGTTCCAAAATGGTCATG
>Ga0129333_10007680_pt1 | contig 10173 bp, 12 predicted proteins | sample CPB6_08_DNA_FD_94474 | JGI IMG/M metagenome (GOLD analysis project Ga0129333, IMG submission 94474) | Freshwater to marine salinity gradient microbial communities from Chesapeake Bay, USA - CPBay_Sum_0.6_0.8_DNA | ecosystem: Environmental > Aquatic > Marine > Coastal | place: USA: Chesapeake...
AGTAATACATTGACAGGCGGTACCGGTGCTAGATATTTAGGCATTGGTCCTTACAGTCAATATACACAAGATCTTGTTGTGATTAGTCTACGTCTTGTTAGCGTACAGTCAGGCGAGATTTTAACAACTGTGACAGTAGAAAAAAATCTACTTAGTACAGCCGATGGAGTAACAGCTCTAAGATTCTTTAACCAAGCTACTAGAGCGTTTGAGTTTGATGCAAGTCAAACTTTTAACGAGCCAGGAAACTATGCCCTACGCTCAGCTATTGAAACCGCAGTCAAAGAACTTGTGGCCAAAGGCGAAAGACAGGGGCTTTGGAAATATAAGGAGAAGCAAAATGAGTTGGTTCAGAAGGAAACCCCACGTGAAGGAGCAGTCCAGGCTGCATCCGGTACACAGGGGAAGCCCAATGGCGGAAAAGATAATGGAACACAAAATGTCCCAGCATCAAGCGCCATTAGCGGTAGCGGCGTACCAATTACCTGGGGACATCAAAAATAATAATAACAAATGACCCAAAAGGTTAGGAGCGAAAAATAATGAAAAAGACTATCATTGCATTAGTAGTTGCCGGTTTGATTCCGGTAGCAATGGCACAGACAACTCCTGTAGCAACACCACAGGCACCAGTTATTCCTTCAATGGTAACTGTGAGCCCCAATGCTGCCGCAGCGTTGAACGTAGCTACAACCAATAGAATTTTTATTGATCAAAGTGGTGACAATGTAAACGTAAACATGACACAAGATGGAAGTGGCAACAAGGCAGGTTCCGCAGCTCGTCCTGTTTATCTACGTGGCATCGATCAAAAGATTGTAACAATACAGACAGGCGCCAGTAACGAAATTATGTTAGAAGTAGTAAATCCTATGACAGGAACACTTCAGGGCGCAACTGTTACTATCCAGCAGACAGGCGATAACAACAAAGTTGATGCTGCCTGCGGATACGGCACAGCCACAAATGGTACAGCTCTAACAGGTTGTAAGGCATTTGATGCTAACTGGAAATTTGTAGGCGATTCAAACGAACTACAGTTCCGCGGAACAGGTGCAGATATAAAGAGTGCTATTGACGTTACAGGCGACACTAACAAGTTCTATATAGATGTTGTTGGCGACAAGCATAGTCAAACTATGAAAGTAGTTGGCGACACAAACACATTCCATATTGCTCAAACATCAACAGGCGCGACAGGCAGCAGCATATGGGTTGATTTAGCTGGTAATAGCAATAATATGACTATTGCACAAAGCGGCACTATCAACAACGTGTTGAACATCAAGGCAGTTTCAAACAGCGGTACATTTAACATCACTCAGAAGAATTAAGGAGGCCAACATGCGAGTGGCCGCCTTAATCGCTGGACTGTTATTAGTAAGTAATGCATGGGCAAATATAGGGTCGGTAACTGAACTTACCGGCTCTGCCCAGATTAAGCGTGGCAAACAGGTTATACCTGTGGCCAAGGGAACTGTCGTCGAACAGAATGATACCGTTGAAACTAAAAACGGTAAGGTAAAAATTATTTTCAAAGACGACACACAAGTTTCTGTCACTGAGCATAGTTCATTAGTAATTGATGATTTCGTATACGACCCTAAAGCGGGCACTGGTAAACTTGGCCTTAAAGCCGCTTCAGGCACAGTTAGGTATGTTTCAGGTGCTATTGCCAAAGACCCTAAGAACGTTAATATTAAAACTCCTACCGCCTCTATTGCGGTAAGAGGTACTGACTTTGTAATGAGTGTTAACGAAATAGGATCAAGCATGATTATCCTAATGCCTAGTTGTGATTGGGAATCAAGTGCTCTAAAAGGCCTAACATGTTCAAGCGGTAAAATTGATGTTGAGAGTGGTCCTATGTTAGTGACCATGGACCGTCCTTATCAAGCCACATTAGTTGAAACAGCAGGAGCACCGCCTACACCACCTATAACTGTTAATTTGTTTGCAGCACCTATCGGCAATAATCTACAGATAGCACCGCCAAAAACTATGAGCGGTGCCCCTGTTGTAGCCGCTGCCCGTGCTGCTGCTGTAGCAGCGGGAGTGCCGGGCGCTAAGAAAGATGATGCTAAGAAAGAATCTAAAGAAGAAAAAGAAGAATCAAAAGAGGACGGGGAGAAAGTAGCCAGTGCTCAAGCAGCTGAGAAAGAAAAGAAGCAGGATAAAGAGAAAACTGAAGATACAAAAACCTCAGTAGCACAGACTGAAAATAAAGAAGAAGTATCAGTAGCAGTATCTACAGATAAAAAAGAAGAAGAAAATATCTACGTTAAAAAGATATGGAAAGACAAAAGCGAAACTCAACAGGTAGCTTGGGCCTATGAAAGTCTAAGTCCTAATACTAGAAATTATGCTAATGTTTTGCTGCCATTAGACACAAAAGCACAGGTAACAGTTACTCAAGACATGCAAAGTTCAACTTGGATTTTTGGCGGTGCCAAGGCTCAAGGACAAATTTACATAAATCAAAACTTTAGGTAAAAATATGTGGAAGGGTGCAAGATATAATTATTGGGCATGGCTTATCGTTGCCATAGTATTACTATTAACTAGTAATATTGGGCACGCTCAAATCATCAACGGACTCAAGTATCAAACCTTCCAACCGGCAGGTAACGGTCCATGGATAAGTCCTGATAGAAATACTCTTACACCGTTAACATCAGGAACTGTTCCCAACATCTACTACGATTGGGACTATGTATTAGACAGTGGACGTAACAGTGGTGTGGTAGTCAAGTTCACAGGTTATTTCAAAGCTACAGCAGCCGGAACATATACATTTGGTTTAGAAGGCGATGATGGTGTTCAACTTATAATGAAGGGACAATCTATTATAGATTATTGGGCAGATCAACCAGGCACACTTAGAACAGGTTCAATTACACTTGCCGAAGGCGAAGTAGTTTCCTTGACACTATGGTTCTATGAAAACGGCGGTGGTGCCAGACTGCGATTCACACAACAACAGAGCAACGGAAGCTATGTGGCAGTTGCTTCAAGTAACTTGGCTACAAGTTATGAACTATGGTGTAATCCTTGTTCCCCCGGAGCAGGCAACAATAACTTAGGTTTTGAAAGCGGCACCACTACCAACTGGACTATAAGTAACGGTACCGGTACAGCCAAAACAACTCCTTGGAGTTCTAATGGTGATGGTGTTGTTACTTCTACAGGGATGACAAACTATCAACCAGGTGGCGGTAAAACATGGACGGTCAAACCTTATGGTACATACATGATGTCTATACAGGCAGGCGGCGGCAGTCCTAACTTTGATCCTGCAATGACCGCAATGGGACTACTGTCAACTGATATCACTGCGATTAGAAGTTATCTTACTGGTTTAGGTGGTAATTCAACTCCAACTAATGCATCATATGCAAAACGTACAGTAGAATTAAAAGCTGGAGTAACATATACGATTGCTTGGCAATATATGAGTACCGATTATACTCCTTTCAATGATGGATCCATAATGACCTTGGTACACTCAACCGATCCATCAAAATTACCTACTCTAAACAATGGGCAGAAAAGATATGCTCTATTAGGATTTACGAATCCAGGTACAGGCAACTATGCAACAGACAGCTATGGTTCCACAGGTTGGCAATTGGCTACAATAACTGTACCTGAAGATGGTGTATATGTTTTAGGTTTCGCCAGCTTTAACTTAGGTGACACAGCACTCAGTCCTATTCTATTTGTTGACGATCTACAAGGTCTAACCGAACTTAACGGACAAGCATTTAATCCTATTCCTCCTAATCAAGGCAGTGATGCACCTGTCACAGGAGGTGGAGGAGCACCAAGCTGGCCTCAGAGTGACGGCATCACGGCTGCACAACTAACAAATAAAACAAATGCCAAATCAAGAGTAGCAAACATTCCTTTAGGCAATTACATTGATTTAGAAGTCAAAGTAGGCAGTAGCAATAACTCAGTGACACTAGAACAAAGTGGTAGTTACAATAAGATTGGTGGTCTTGGTGGCTCAACCTACGCTATCATAGACGGCGACAACAATACCATCAACGCTAAACAGGGATCTGTACTTGGTAAAAATTTAATTGAATTTTCTGTAACAGGCAACACCAATACAGTAACACTATGGCAATCAAGAAATGAAACTACCGGCATGGGAAATGCATCAGACAGCGGTATGCACTATACTGGTTTAAACATGACTGGTAATAGTAATACGGTGTCAGTGAAGCAGAGCAATCAGGGTGCTGCTGTATCAGGACATTTTGCCTATATCGACATTACTGGAAATAATAACCAGGCCACACTAAAACAATCGGGCAATAATGAAAAAACTTTCTTTGGTGTCGTTGGTGGAGCTAGTAATGTATTTGATGTTACACAAACTGGCACAGGCAGTCATTACTTTGATATAAGCCTAACAGGTAACAGCAATAATGTTACCGGACTACAAAAAGATTCGGCAAGCCATAAAGCCACTGTTAATCTAATTAACATGGGTGGCGCAAACACCGTTAACCTAACACAACAAGGTAGCACAGTTCAAAGTATCAATATTACTCAGGCCTGTGCTAATCTATCTGGTTGTAGTGTTACAGTTACTCAGGGAAATCCTTAGTATTACGCTGAAATAAAAATTTCTTAGTAATATGTAATCTAGCTTTATTGAATTGTACAAAGCTTATTGTCAGACCACCTACCCAAGGTAAAGATGCCAATACCCAATGATCTAAACTGTTCCACCATGTTTCTAATAATGGTTCTTTGATCAGCATTTGAAAGGCTACAATAAACAATACAAAACTACCTAAGAATACTGCATCAGGATATTTCTGCAAAATCTTACTGACTAATCCTGCACCAAATAAAATAATTGGTACACTGACAAGCAAGCCTGCAATGATCAAAATCCAATTGCCTTGTGCCGCAGCAGCGATGCCTAGGGCATTGTCAATTCCCATCACAGCGTCAGCGACCACAATGGTCCATATTGCTGCCCAAAAACTATCTGCGGCTTTGACATCATGCTCGCCGTTATCAAAAGCCAACTTCCAACCAATCCATAATAATGCGGCAGCACCTATGGCTCTAAGACCGGGTATCATCAGTAGATAGGTAAGAGCAGCCACAGATATGAATCGTATAGCAATAGCACCAAAGGTACCCCAAAAAATTGCTTTCCTGCGTAGTTCAGCCGGCAATTTATTAGCGGCCATACCAATGACAAGTGCGTTATCGCCTGCAAGAACAATATCGATTAAAATGATGGCTAAGAAGGCCCACAAGGCTTGTAGAGACAAGAGTTCCATTATATTTCCTTTAAAGTAATGGTCTCACCTCTTTGTCTATGCACCGGACTTACTAAGCCGTGTTGACGATGCATAAAGCCCTTGCAGGCTAGTTACTCCCCAGAATATTTAGTCTGCGTTTCTAGTAATGTAATTAATACGCATTTTACTAGGCGCAAAATATTCTTTGACAACATCTTGAGCAACATTGATATCAAAAGGTTTGCAACTAAAGATGTCAATATAGGCTGTCATATCTGGTTCAACAAAATGTGCGCAGATATTACTAGTGGTAATTAACTGCATTAGGCTGTAGCCTTGTTTTGGATCGCCTGGTAACAGAAATTCTATAATAGGCTCTCCGTGTGCAATCATATCAATACGCTTAACTAAATCCTTGTTGAAGTTGTAGATTGCTTCGCGACTTTTGATCGCGTCACTGCATCCACTAATGTCTAACATAAGGTGATAACCCCAGTACATAGTGTCTCCTGTTTTTTGGTTGATTTTGGGTTAAATAGTATACTATGAAGAAAATATTACTTAACCCTTGGACCGCTTTGGTCACTCTATTTATAGTTCTCGCCGTCAGAGCCTGGGATCCTGGATTTGTTGAAAGTGTGAGATTACGCTACTTTGATCAACTGGTAACTAGTCAACCTAAGGTTGATGTACCTGTACATGTTGTAAACATTGACGAAGCCGCTCTTGATAAGCTAGGCCAATGGCCTTTTCCAAGAGACATGTATTCTGATATTATTCAAGATTTATTCAAGAGAGAAGCGGGTCTAGTTGTTTTCAATGTGCTAATGCCTGAGAATGATCGTTTTGGTAAAGATCCTGTGTTGGCAAAAACACTTAAAGAATATCCTGTAATTTTGCCCGCCATGGGCCACACAAAAAATAAGAACACTAGTTGGGGCAGTCCTGTACAGATTGTTGGTCAGGATCCCGGTGGTAAATTAGTAGAATATCCAGGTATCATCAACAGCATAGATAGTCTAAGCGAAGTAGCTACCGGCGTTGGTGTGGTCAATACTTTTCCAGAAGTTGACGGCGTTGTTCGTCGTATGCCATTAGTAATTGCTGCTCCAGACAATCATTTACTTCCTTTGGATCAACAACAAATAATTGTGCATCCTGCACTTAGTTTAGAAACTGTGCGTGTAGCCGCCCAAGACAAGATACAGGTTAAATTTAATGAGGTGGGTGTTGAAGCCATGCGTGTACCTAAGGTAGGTCGCTTCAATACTGATCCCTTAGGACGTATATGGATAGATTGGTCTGCACAACCTAAAGAACATAGTCTTGTAGATTTACCCAAGAGCTTTGAAGGTGGTATTGTTATAGTAGGTCTTAGTGCAGCAGGATTGGCAAATCCTTTGGCTACAGCACAGGGCGAAGTATGGCCTCACTATCTACAGGGCGCGGTAATAGGGACCATGATCAATCAAAGTGATATCCAACGACCAGACTGGGCAGATGGTGCAGAATTGCTGGCCATAGCAGTATTTGGTCTACTTTTAATTTTTATGAGTCGTTGGGTCTATGTGGGTATAGCATTTTATCTAGTGTTGGGAGGTGCTGTCATTGGCGGTAGCATCTACGGCTACAGTCAATTTAAATGGTTAGTAGATGCAACGTTGCCTGCTTTAGCTATACTGCTAGTGGCACTTCATGCATATTCAGCAAAGTTCATAAGTGAGTTCTTACAAAAGCAACAGATACGTAAACAGTTTCAAAGTTATCTATCACCCGACCTAGTGGCTAAACTTATCAAAGATCCTAGCCTATTAAGACTAGGGGGCGAGGAAAAAGAACTCAGCATCATGTTTACTGACGTAAGAGGTTTCACAAGTATATCAGAACATTATGGAAGAAACGTTCAAGGATTGACCAGCATAATGAATCGCTACATGACTCGTATGACCAAGAAAATTCTTGAAAACGATGGTACTCTAGACAAGTACATTGGTGACGCACAGATGGCATTTTGGAATGCACCATTAGATGAAACGCAACATTGCAAAGACGCTGTCAAGGCCGCACTTGAAATGTTAGGAGAATTGAAAGGATTTAATGAAGAAGTTAGCAAAGAAGGCGTGCCTCCCTTTGGGATGGGCATTGGCATTAATACTGGTGTTGTTGTGGTTGGTAATATGGGCAGTGAACAAAGGTTTGATTATACCTGCCTTGGAGATGCTGTTAACCTTTCTTCTAGGCTCGAAGGACAGAGTAAAAATTACGGGGTATTGATTGTGCTTGGGCCTGTAACCGCAGAACGTGTAGAAGGCACATATTGGACAATGGAATTGGACAGTATTGCAGTTAAGGGTAAAACAGAGCCGGTAACTATCTATACTGTATTCTACAATCCTACAGATTCTGAACAGGCTCAATGGACGGCAGACAGGGAAGCTCATAATCATATGCTCAGATTGTATAGACAACAAGAGTGGAAAGATGCTATACTAGCAGTTAATAAACTTAAAGGCTCTTTCAATGGTCAAATGGACAGCTATTACGATCATTGGTTAGAAAGAATTGAGGATATGAAAAACAGTAACTTGCCTAATAACTGGGACGGAGTCTATCGTGCTACTTCAAAATAAGTATGCTGTAGGTGCAGTTGTTATATTTTTCGCTGCGGCCTTATATTATCACTTTCATAGGGATCATGCTTTAGAGGCCGGCATGATTAAAGAACTTGAATATGTAATAGAGCAACAGGCCGCTGAGATCGAGGCCCTTAAGACTCAACTATCACAGACAGAAAAAGCTGCCGAAACTCCACGGATGATTGATAAAGAAGTGATTCAATTACAGTCTATTCAATCTTGTCCTGTACCATTGAAGCCTGAACATCTTCCTTGTACTATCAAAGACCCTGCGGCAATAATTGCTATAAGGGGGTACAAAGATGAAACTATGCAATCTAGGTGAGGAATTTTTTGATCAATGGGTAAGGCTGATGTTAGTGGGATGGTTCATGCCCTATTACATAATAGGCAATGCAGACGAATGGATGAGTCTTGGTATTACTACCAACGGCATGAAACCTATCTGTAAACCTTAATCTCTAGCAGCATCTTTGATTTCTTGAGCTGTGGCCTTGCGTTTACCTATAGGGGCATCTTCTTTCTTTCCATCAGCAGCATGTTCTGCTTTTCTATTGATTTCACGTTCTGCGGCTATACGCTCATACTCAATGGTCTTACCACGTAGTTCCATAACAGTTTCTACTTTTTGGTTTAGTCTTATAAGATCATTGTCCATCAAACGTATACGATCAATAAGAGCTATGAGTGTGCCATTGGCAGCGCCTATAACTGGTTTGATTTCTTTGGTCACCCAAGTCCAAACGTAGAAAATAAAATATCCCATACCAGCGGCGCTGATTATTGGAAACCCATATTTACTGACTAGATCAGCTACGTCCATGTTCGCTCCTTAATAGTTCACATAGTTTAGCGTATAGTTCTGGTTGTAGAGTAGGATCAACATTGATTCCTACAGCGTGAATAAGTTGTTCTAGAGACATTAGTCTTTCCTCTGATCTGCTTGCTCTGCACGAGCAATACGATCGTAATCTGGTTGAAGACCAAGAGCGTGACTGACTTTGACGTCAATACGCTGTAATTGGTTAGTCATCGTGTCTACTCGAGCATCAAGGCCCTTAATGATGCCTCCCATGCCGTTGACACTGGATGTAACGCCTGCTAAAATAAATTTTAAAGTTAGAAAAACAAAATACCCTGCGGCCAGAGCGGCCGCTATAGGGAATCCTACATCTGCTACAAGTTTTAAGAAATCCATCGATTCGCTCCCGGATTATCAACAGTATTTAGTAGGTTGACACATTTTGGATATGCTGCTATAATATGCTATGTTTAGGAATTCGCCATGAAAATTAAATTAGTTTCCGATCTGCATCTAGAGTTTTCAGATGTTGTCATCCCTAACGATGAGGGCTGCGATGTTCTAATTTTAGGCGGCGATATCATGACTGCTTGGGACCTACATAACCATCCAGAAGAGGGTATCAATCCTCTTGTACCGTTAGGTCCGCGTCAACAAGCTGCTACCAGGTTCCGTGACTTTTTGAGGCGAGTCAGTATCGCTTTCCCACATGTTATCTATGTGGCAGGGAATCATGAATTTTATCATGGCAAGTTCCCCGATGCCATAGATTGGTTAAGATACGAATGCAATCGACATACTAACATTCATTTCTTAGAAATGGAAACTAAGGAAATTGACGATGTAACCTTTGTTGGCGCCACATTGTGGACTGACATGAATCGTGGAGATCCACTAACTCTGCACGCCATAGGCGACATGATGAACGATTATCATATCGTTAGAAACAGTGAGTTGGGCTACACTAAACTACGCCCTGCTCATACTGCCTCTAGGCATCGTAAAAGTTTGGAATATATTAAGACTGTAGTTGAATTGGATCCCTCTAAAAAGTATGTAGTAGTTGGACATCATGCTCCTAGTAAATTGAGTGTTGCGGAAAAATACAAGAGTGAACATATTATGAACGGTGCTTACAGCAGCGATCTTAGTAATTTCATTCTCGATCATCCACAGATCAAACTTTGGACTCACGGCCATACTCATGATCCATTTGATTACATGATAGGTTCAACTAGAATTGTGTGTAATCCTAGAGGCTACGAAGGTTATGAACCTGATAGCGGTTGGGATGTAAAAATTGTTCTAGAGGTCTAAGGGTGCTTAGGCTACCTCCATTAGGGGAAGTGTTGGCTACTCGTGCGAGAGCTACCTTCCCCTATCGTATAAATTTTAATAAAGTTGACTACTATAATTTACAACCTATGAAAGATTGGCTGCAAGAAAATTGTAAAGATATCTATCG
>Ga0129333_10007681_pt1 | contig 10173 bp, 16 predicted proteins | sample CPB6_08_DNA_FD_94474 | JGI IMG/M metagenome (GOLD analysis project Ga0129333, IMG submission 94474) | Freshwater to marine salinity gradient microbial communities from Chesapeake Bay, USA - CPBay_Sum_0.6_0.8_DNA | ecosystem: Environmental > Aquatic > Marine > Coastal | place: USA: Chesapeake...
ACAAGGAAACTATTTTGTAACCAACGCCTCAATCTTACTTTTAACCTGTTCGGTTATCGATATTTCTTTTGTGTTTGTAACTATGATACAGTCAACCAAAGTTTTTGCTGGAATGTTTACATAAAATGTATCTCCATTGAAAAAAGATAAGTTCTCTTTCAATTCAACACTTGCATGAACCATCTTCAAAAACAATCTAAATTGTGTTTGGTCCATGAATGTTTCATTTAGTAACTCACCAAATGTTTCGTGTAATATTCTTATGTTAAATCCTATTTTCATATCACAAATATAGAAAAAATTTTGATATAAAACAAAAAATCCCAAAAATTATTTTACTAACCTTCGGGATTGTTTTTTTTTTTAACCAACTAATAAATTTGAAAGGGGTGGTTTTTTTGTTTTGTGTATTATAAATACATCTAAATTTTCAAAAATTCAACATTATTGAAAGATTTTTTCAATAATTTTCTTTAATTGGTCATTATTTTTGTTAATTGGTATCTCATCCTTACCAAAATACTCACACATCGTATGTTCGTGACCATCTTTTGCCTTTTCAAGATCCGGAACCAACTTACTTTTTGAGTTATGATAAAAGACAAACATAACACCTTTTTTATCTTTTAGATTGTTCTTATAGATATGTAATAATCCAACCAGGTCCAATTTACCATTTATTTTTAAATTGGTTTCTTCTTTAAATTCTCTAAGTGCACCGTCTTTCGGATCCTCACCTTTTTCAAGATGTCCGGATGGAACTGACCATTCGTTCGGTAAAGATTCTTTGGGTCCTCTTTTACAAAGAAGAACTTTATCTCTGTATTTTACAATAATACCACCGTATCTTTTAATTTGACTCATATTTATATAAATATGGAATTAGTTATAAATAATAATTTATTTAATGTAAAGACTGTCATGACCCAAAGAGACATTCAAAAGGGTATGATGGGTAGAAAGTTTGGCAAAAATTTTAACGGTATGTTATTTTTGATGCCGGATAAAAAACATTCATTCTGGATGAAAGATTGTATCACGTCTCTTGATATAATTTTTATTAAAGACAATAAGATAACTAAAATTCACAAGAATTGTAAACCATGTAGATCTGAAGACTGTGAAAGATATTCAGGTACTGGTGATATGGTTTTAGAAATAAATGGTGGTGACTGCGATAAATACGATATTGTGGTTGGTGATAAATTAATTTTTCAAGATTAATTACTTTATACTAACAGTATTGTCTAAAACTTTAGGATTTTCTAATAATTTATCTGGAGTTGTCTTTGTCATTAAAGCTAAACCACTTTTAGACTTAATAGATAAATCATTTGAATACTCATTTATTGGTTGCTCAAATCTAAAGATTGATGTGTAGTTACCTAACTTCAATTTTTCCACACTAGTCTTATCCAATTGATTTAAAAATTCCATTGAGTACTCTGGGACACCCTTACTGAACTTGTTATCTGAGTAATTAATCCAAGATTTATCGTCTTTTGTTTCTAAAGCAGCTTTAATTGCTTTTTCAAGATCATCTACGTTTTCAAAATCACATTGTATTTTAATTATAAAATCTGTATAATTTTCTGAAATTACAACATTAGTTATCCCTTTTTGTTTTGATAGTAAAGTTTTGAACTTACTTACTTTCTCCTTTATTTCAGGAAGTTTCATAACTTTTTTACCGTCAATAGAATCAAGGGCTAAAATTGAATTTACGTTTACTTTGCTCTGACTCAGATTAACTGTGTACTTGAATGTTCCGGATCCGTCAAGGTTTAATTTAATATCATCTATGATTTCAACACAAGAGGTTAAAATAAAAAGTAAAACTAAATAAAGGTATTTCATTTTTTTTCTAATTGGTTGATATGGTGCTCCAAATACCAGGCCGCTTTTTTCAAATCTTCCAATTCTTTTTCTTTATTTTTTTTACCAGCTCTTGAGATATATTTTACTGTATTACCTAGTGCGAATCCTAGATCCCAAGCGTCAATTACTTTAATAGCTTCATAAGTGTTTTCTTCACCACCATAGTGATTTGGGTGGTTTACCATTTCATTCTCAGAATGATGTTTCTTGTGTTTTCCCATAATGTGTTTCAATAATTTGTTTTTGATTGACATATGAAATAAGTTTTCTTTTAAACAATGGAAGTAATGTTTCGTTAATTGGGAAGTTTCCTCTACTTATCATTTCAACCACAGGTAGTTTTCCTTTATCTTCTGTATTCCAATTACTAAAACTAGTTATTATCTTTGGTATTGTCAAATCATTTTTAGTGTCATTGTAAATTTGATTTACCAAAACAACATTTTCAGGTGAGCCTTTAGCTGCTGGTTTAATTTCATATTCCCAAATAAACCATTTGTTATTGTCTTTATCCAAATAATAAAAATACCCTTTTGGTGATACAACATTTTTGATATTCTTTTTTACTTTAAGATTAATACTATCAAAAACTAATTCCCACACAGACTTAGCAATTCCAAAATATTCAAATAATCTAGGTGCTGCATATGTAAGAATTTTAATAAACTCTTCATATTCATCGTGTGACATTTCCGGTACATCTTTGATTTTTAGATCTTTAACAAGTAATTCATCATCAACTGATGAAAACCTTTTTGTTGTGTATAAGACTTTTTTATCCTTAACCAAAGTTTGGACATTAGCTAAATGTAATGATAACTCAATAAATCCTGGATATAATTCCATTTTATCAAGTTTTTCACCCATCTTTTGAAAATATGATAGAAGTTTGTATTCTTTGTGTTCTCTGTCAATTGGTTTTTCAAACATCCAGTCGGTGTTCATCAAAAATTCTATTTTCTTTTTTCTTCCCATTTGACATAATGATAATCATTTAATGTATCCTGTAAATATTAATTAGTTCTCATTACAATATAATATGTATTATTAACTTTAATTTCATCATAGTTTCCATTATAACTATTTAACACTTCACCGTAATCGGCATCATTAATTAGTTGTTCTTTCATTCGTTCAATATCAATAAAATTATCAATATCATAACCCATATTAACTAACCACCCGTAAGGATCATCACCAATCTCATCCTCTAAATAAGTTTCAACAGCATCACTAATACTATCTTCATCCGGATCACCATCTGGATTATCTTTTATTTCTTGTATTTCATATTCAATATCTGATATTCTACTATCTCTATCATCTTGATGGTCTTGTGTGTCCTCATCATCATATATTTTATTTGGGTCTACTGTAACACCGTCTTTATCTAAAACCCAATTACCACCTTCTTCATAATATTGAAATCTATTACCTTCTCCATCTTCAAAATCAAAAACTCCGCCGTCTTCTTTTGTTGCATGTTGAATTGGGAATCTTACACCGGTGTTTTCAAGAATATATTTTTCCATTTCAAGTAACCAAATTTCATCTTTCTGGTCCCTACTTAATTCTTTTTCAACACCATAACCTTCTGGATCGTCTCTAATCCAGTCTTCCACAGTATCTCTAAATTGGTCTTTAACTTCTTCTTCATCAATATAATAAGAAAGATAATCTTTTGAAAAATATTCTGTTGGTCTATCTAAAACATCATCATAATAATCTCCAATTGACTCATCGGCTTCATCTATTGTTCCAACGGCATATTCATGACCGGTTGATAAAGATTCAAATGATGTCATACTATAATGTGTTCCATTTGGATATAAATCATAAACATCTGTTGTACCATCCAATAACTCATCCTTCTCCACATTTAAATTATCTATTCTTTCTTCAATTGCCGACCACTCATCATCATAACTTTCTTCACCGGCGTCAAGATTATTTTGTTGTTCTTCAAGTTCTTCTATTTCTCTTTTTATTTCTTCAACCCTTTCTTTATCATCATCGGTTAGTGTTTTAAGATCACCGTCATTTTCAGCATATTCAAAAGCAGCATGTGCTTTTTCACCTTCTTCATCAGTACCATCTAAACTCCATTCATTATTTTCTCTTTTACGATCTTGTTCTTGTTCCTTAGCTCTTTGTCTTCTTGCTCGCATTACACCATCATAAGGTGTTTGCCAATATCTACTATGTCCTGTAATTTCAACATCATCTAGTGATTTAATACCTGTATAACTTATATCAATATTTCCAAGAACCTTAATTGGTCCAAGATCTGTTAAAAATTTTTGTCCTCTAAATTTTGATAAATCAAGATCACCTACAACTACAATCTTTTTTCCTTTAAATCTAGATAATCTTGGTATTGCCTGTGCCTTATAATAAACAGCTTTTAAAAGATCATAATATTGTTGTGGAGTGATTCTTACTTCCTCCAGTTCTTCTTCCTTTATTAATCTTTTAATTCTTTTAATTAAAAATGATTCTGTTATTTTTGGTAACCTTTTCATATAATAATAAATACCCAAAACTTGACAAATATGAATGGTGTGTGATATTTATAAGAAAATAAACACAATAAAAACAAATGTTATGGGTTGTGGATGTAAAAACAAAGGAAACCAACAAGCTGCTCAATCTGCTAGACCAGTTCAGGAACAAAAAAACACTGTTCCTAATCAAACTGTTCAAGATTCAGTTAAAAAAATAGTTGAAAAATACTATAATAAAAAATAATTTCCTTTGCGCAAAGAAAACTAAAGGTGGATAATTTTCCACCTTTTTTTGTATTTATAAGATATGGCAAGTTTAGATAATTTTATTGATTGGTTTCATTCTGGATATGATGAAGATTATGAAAAGGTTTTAAAAGTGTTTAAAAAAACAAGAAACTTTTTAAAATTGGTTGCAAATCGTGGAATGCAAGACAAAATTGATATTTCATATATACCAAATAAAGAATTTAAAAATGATCCGGAACTTTTTAATTTTTTATCTCAAAATGGTTTTTTAGATGACACAAATTATAATGATCTTGAGGACACTTTAAAAAATTATTATCTTATTTGGTTAATTGAGAAAGATGTAAATCAAGGTTTGAAATTTATATGTGATAATATATTAAGTGACGTTGAAATAAGGTCTGATGGTTACTGGTTAAAACTTGCTGGAAGAGAAGAACTTGCGGAATTTTATAGAAGTTACAGTAGAGAAACAAGTCCGGAAGATGTTGCAAAACAAGTTTTTAGTGAAGAAGGTTTAGATTATGGAAGATTTTGGGACACGACTGACGATGTTTATGCAGATGTTATTGAAGTTCTTGATGATTCAAACATAGAAATTCTTAAAAAGTACATAATGGAACATCTTGGAAATAAGGACTTAAATATTGAAGAGTATGGTGCTGATTTTTTTCATGAACTTATGAAATCTCAAGGTAGAGAAGATTTTTTTCAAATAACAGATAATGATGTAAAAAATTTAATTGATGATTCAGAAGCAATGAATGAACTACTTAAGGGTGATTTAAATGATTTAAAAAGTGAGTTATATTCGGTTCATAATAATGCTTATAATAATGCTTATGAATCCGAAATATATGATCTTGTAATGGAAGGTCTTGGTGAGTTTTTTTCATCTAGAATTGATGAAGTTCAAAAACAAGTTGGTGATAAAACAAGATACATACCATATATTAAAATAAGTGATCTTTATAGTAATGTTATGGTTTTTTTAGATGAATATAAAGGTTACACAGACACTTTAGATTATTTAGGTAGTTATACTGAAATGATGAAACAATTATTTAATGATGGCTCTTATGAACCTATTGATTTTAGAATACCAGAATATGCTGACTGGAGTTTAATTGATAAATATATTAATGAGTTTTTTCCAGATTACGTATAATGAATTTAGATAATTTAATAGAAGGTTTAAATAAACGAGATGATAAGGCCATTGATAAGATTAGAGGTATGTTTGGTTCTTTAACCAAGTTTGTTAAATATTATGTCAAAAAAAGAAAAAAATTACACAAAATAGATCTTAATAGTTATTGGCAAGAATCTAATTATGATGAAGAAAAATATTTCAATACACTTTGTTTAGATATATTAAATGAGGTTGGTCCAAGTTATTTTATAAAATATTTATCAGATGTTGTTTACGAAAATGATACATATTATGTTAAACCTTGGCAGTTAAAAGATTTATCTTCTTTATTTTTAGGGAATGAAAGTAGAATTGTTAGTCGTGTTTTTGATAGTGATAATTACGAACATTTTAGTATTGAGCCTAGATACATTAATTATTACTACGATATTGTAAACATCCTTAATGATAGAAATAAAAAATACTTAAAACAAAGAATTTTAGAGTTATCACACAACTATAAATTTAATGAGGATGATTTTGAATTTCCCCCTCTTGATTATTTTAACGAGAACGGTGAATTTATTATTTCAGACAATATTGATGAAATTTTAAAAATAGATGATTTATTTAACGACATTATAGAATTAGATCCAATATATGATATAAAACTTGAAATGGAAAACTTATTTAATTACGCATATAATGAAGCCTGGGGTGATGTAATGTTTAAAAGAATTTTTGATTCAATGTCAGACATTTTTTATCCTGAATTTACTTGGGAGAATGATAGACCAAAAATTAGAATTGTTGATTTTCCAGGATTTTTAAGAACATTTTTTAACTGTGCTGATAATTACGAAATAATTGACCAGTATGACTTCATATCGTTTCTTTACCACCTTATGAGTTCAGATTGTATTGAACATCCGGATTTCAAAACGCTAGATTATCCACCAAGAGATAAGGTTGATGAAAACATTAACGACTTATTTATTGATTACATAACTTAACTATTTAATTATTTAATTAAAAATCATATTCATTATAAAAAAAATGATATATGAGAAAAATTAATAAAAATTCAAGAAGAGGTATTGTAAATTTACTTGCTGATTTTATTCTAACAAGAATAGACAAAAAAGAAAACTCCATCATTCAGATTACGGACTGTGAAGCATTTATGGTAATACATGGACAAACAACATCAGAAGAGGTACTGGATATGGAAAAGATAAAAACTGATTTTTTTGAGTGGTTTAAAGACATTTTAGATGAGGTTGATATAACCAATATAAATACAATTGATGTTATCAGATACGGACAAGATATAAAAAACATTGAGAAAGGTTGGGTTAGTGTGAATAAAGAAGTTTTTGTTGAGGAACCAGAACCAATTCACGAGTTAAATGTGTCATCCGAATTTCCATATGGTTACAGTTTAAACTGTGGTAGACTTATGACTTATTACTCACATTATGTTTTCAATCACATGTATAGTTTGATGGGTGTTGATGATGTTAAATTTTATTTTACAAAAGAAGAAGATGAAAATGAGGACTTTAAAATAAAAATAGTATCTGATACCAAATACAATAAAGACATTATTAAGTCTTTGGTACTTGACGTTTTTTCCTTTGATTTGGAAGACTTTAAAGAGTATGTTAAGGATTATGACCTTTTACAAGATATACTCTTTCCTGGGAAAGATAAACCATACACAAAACAAGATAAGTTAGAACACGTAATTGTATTCTAAAAAGAAACCCCACCTTTTGAGTGGGGTTTTTTATTATCTTTCAAAAAACTCTCTTATTATTTGAGCACCTTCGTCAATATCATTGAAATCCCTATCTGGTGCAAACAGCTCTGTTAGTGGTTGATCAGAATCTGGATTTTCAATTAACATAAAAGCTGGAACATAATCGTTTCCTGTTATTTCTGAAAACATTTTATATTCTTCTTCATATTCGTCAATGTCTCTATCAACGTAATCAATACCTTCTTTTTCTAAATTTTCTTTCAACATTTGACAAAAAGGACAACTTTTCATCGTAAAAACTACTGCTACCTTATCCATTGATTAATTCTGTTACTAGACCGTTTATTTGACTTTCATTTAAAACACCAACTCTAGTGTCAATAACTTGACTGGCATTAAACATTTTTATTGTTGGTATACTTCTAATTCCCAATGATGTTGCAACACCTTGATTTTGATCTACATTCATTGTATACATTTGAACATCCGAGGAATTCTCGGTTGCTACCTTTTCAAATATTGGTTTCATCATACGACATGGACCACACCATTCGGCCCAGAATTCAACAATGATTTTATCACCGTTATTAATTTTTTGTTGTAAATCAACACTACTAATTTCCATTTTTTAATTTTAATAAATTTTTTATGAAGAATTTTGCTTCCTCTAATTTTTCAGGTTCAAAATATACTTTTATTTGATAGTATGTTTCTTGAACGTCCTTTCTTGATAAATATATAAACATGTCGGACTTATTCTTAAAAATAGCATCAGTAAATACCGAACCTTCCTCATACATGTTAAAATCACAATATTCTAAAATATATTTTTTATCAATTAAAATTTCTGGTGTTACTTTTATGTTACCATGAATTCGACTTTTAGAATATAGTTTTCCTTCATTTTTATAGATTAAATCCAAAAATTCTTTTTCTTTTTCAAAATATTCTTTTGATCCCATAATGATATAAGAATAAAAAAAAGTGGTCAAAAGTGACCACTTAATTTTAAATCATTTCTTCAGCAAGAGTCCAAAGTTTTGTGTTTATTGTGTTTTGAGCGATTATGTTATCAATCTTTCTCATTTTTGTAACTTTTCCTCTTTGATTTGATACCTGTACACCACCTCTAACCATTTTTTCTTGTACTACGTTAAAGACTTTCCAAAGATCGTCACCCTCATCTTCCTTTCTGTTTGGTGTCAATAATCCTAAGATCTCTAAGTCATTTAAAGTTTTTTCAGCACTGAATCTAATTTTAGCAGACTCACGAACAAAATTGATTTTTTCATCGGTTGTTAGTTCTCTTGACATCATTCTTCCTACAGATTGCTCAATCACTGGTAATTTTTTTGAGAAAGAGTCTGCTAATTGTTTAACGTCGTCAAGTTGAAAGGTGTTGTGTCTCATCGTGAACTTTTCGGCCACAGCTGTAGGAACTGTCAAACCATTAGAACACACCAATCTAAAAAGGCCGGCACCTAATGAGAAAGCTGAAGTTCCATTGTGTGAGTTTCTTACTATTGCTTCAACTAAAGTGTCACCAACTTTAGGTAACTCGCCGTTACGGAATCTGATTTCATGTAAAGAATGAATTCCTTTACCTGTTTGTTTTACTGAAGCGACTTCCCAACCCTCTCGGTCAAAAAATTCAATAACTTGATCAGTTGGTACAAAAGTGTATTTATCAGTCATCTTAGGAGATGGTGATGTTGCAAATACTGAAGGAGCTTGGGTTTTAATAAGTTCTGGTGTGTATAACATATATTTAAATTTTGATTACATTACAAATGTAGTCATTTTTTTTAAATCACAAAACTTTTTTTAAAAATTAATTTAAAATTATATCACCAAAACTTGTTTTTTGAATTATCTTATTAAGGTGTCTTTTTTCTTTTGCTTCAATAACAACAAATTTTAATTCTAAAACGGCTTCAACAATTTGTTCTTTTGATAAAACAATTTCTTTTCCTTCTTTAAAATTATTTTCACACTTTTCTCTTAATTTTTGGTAAAACTCATCCTTTTGGAGATCACCAATTAGAACCATTAAATCATTTGGGTTTTTTTCAAAAAACTCAATTAGTTGTGCCATGTAAATCTCTACGTCTACGCTCATTATCTTAGTTTGATGACATTTTACAATGTTGTTTCATTTCAGGTGGATATGCAATCTCATATATATCTTCTTCTTCACTTGTTACAAATCTTGTCATTCCTGATGGTAAATCACCTGACTTAACTCCGGAACCTTCAAAACTTAAAAACTCAAGACAGTGACATCTTTCAAGACTTTGAGGTACTTTAGTTAATCTTGGACAATTTGTTATATTAACAAATGATAGTTGTTCTAGTTCACCAATATTCTCAGGTAATTTATCAACAATTTTTTCAAGTACTAAAATTTCAAGATCTTTAAATCTTGTAAAAGTATCTGGAAGATTAATTATTATATCATCTTTAGATTTATTTTCCATTTGGAAGAATGTCATGTCTTCCGGTAAAAGTTCAAATAATCTTTCAATACCAAACATTCTGGCAAATTTAGAATTTGCGTCATTCGGATATTCAAGTTTTACTTGTCCTGGATCAAACCCACCTTCCAATTCTTCTTCATACTTCATTCTTAATTGTCTCAAGTAAGGTCT
>Ga0129333_10007682_pt1 | contig 10173 bp, 8 predicted proteins | sample CPB6_08_DNA_FD_94474 | JGI IMG/M metagenome (GOLD analysis project Ga0129333, IMG submission 94474) | Freshwater to marine salinity gradient microbial communities from Chesapeake Bay, USA - CPBay_Sum_0.6_0.8_DNA | ecosystem: Environmental > Aquatic > Marine > Coastal | place: USA: Chesapeake Bay...
CGAGTTCGGGCCGGCAGAAGATGAGTTCCGCCGGCGCCTCGGGACCCACGCCTCCAACCGGCGCCTGGCCGGTGTCGGGAAGGGCAACTACGTGTGTGATGAAGAGTCCGTCGCGCACAAGGTTGCTCCGCTGCAGGCGCTGTACCAACGCATACTTGGCGTCGCGGACCTGTTCGAACGGCGAGCGCTTGAGCTTGGTCTCCCACGAGTACCACGTTCCGTTGCGCACACTGACGCTGCCGCCCTTCACCTCTACAGCGATCACGCCATGCTCGGGTGACACCAGCAGGATGTCGATCTCGCTGTCGACGCCATTAACGGTGATCGGAACCTTCGGCAGCACCAGCCAGTGGTCGTTGAGACCACGCAGGAACGCATCGCACACCCGCCGCTCGGAGTGCTCGATGCCAGCAAGGTCAAAATCGCGCGGCAACAGTTGTGCCATTCCACCATTGTGCACGATGTTGGGTTGGTGATGTCGGGCGAAGGCGCCTCAGAAGGGCTCGTCGGATCCCCAGGGGAAGTCGGCGAGTCGCTCTGCGATCAGTTGCACCATGAGCGCAACACGATCCGGACGCAACGAGAACGACGAGTCTGATCGGGGGACACCAGATGACGCTCCACCGAAGCCTCCGAATGCGTGGTCGATGATCTCGGCGAATTGTCGTTCGTACACAACGCTCTGGCTCACCGTCTCGATGTCGCCGTACTCGTCCTCGAGTACCGACCAGACCACGTCGTGTACGTGTTGCTGCTGGAGCGACAACACATCGGGCCGATCGCCGATGGTGTCGAGCATCGTCGACCAAAGGCCCGACCAGATGCGCGCTGCTGCACGCTCGTAGGTGCGCCATGCGCCGGGATTGCTGTTGCGCCACAGTTGGGCCACCGGATCGCAGATCGTGAAGGCGGCATCCACCGCTGCAGCAACCGCCGGCCACAGCAGATGACCCCGATCGAGGCGATAGTCGGCAAGGGCAATCTCGTAACGCCGTGCGAGCGCCGCCCAGTCGACTGCCTCGTCCGTCCCGTCGAAGGGGTCGTCGTCGGGATCGACGCACTCGCCGCACGTGCATTCGCCACATGCGCACCCGTCGCCCTCGCCCAGGTCATCGACACACGCATCGTCGAGGTCGTCGTCGAGAGCGTCATCGAGGTACGGGAACTTTTCGACGCCGTCACCGTCCAACTCGCCCCCCAACGGGGCGTCGTCACCAGTGGCGGGGTCGGGGCGATCGGGCGGAATCGGCATGTCGACTCGAACGCACCGGGACCGACCGGGCGTGACCGCAGGACAAAAAAAGGCCGCTGACCTGCGAGTTGTCACACTCATCACGGGTCAATGCGTTGTTCGGAAGTCCCGCTGACCCCGATCGAGACGAGTCCTGCTACCCCATGAACGAGTGCCCGGAAACCGTGTCACACCCTCCTGTCACACTGCCCAGCATGAGTTCTTCCCACCAACCCAACTCCCGAAAGGAGCCTGCCGCCAACCCGCAGCAGAACACCCACCGGGGTGCCCAGCACCCCACCAACGTCGACGCCTTTGCCGAGGCGATCCGTATCGAGGCAATCCGTTTGCTCTCGTTCCGTGGCCGTCACGCATTCGATGCCGACGACATTGCGCAGGAGATCGTCCTGCGTTTCCTCCTCTTTCCCAACGTCTACATGGCGCACTACACACCCGTGTCCTTCGCACGGGTGTGTTTGGGCCAGGTCAGCGAAGACGTTGCCCGCAAGAACCGGGCAGGCCGGGGCGAGGGGGCCAACCTCGAGTCCTACATCGACGAGTGCGGCCAGCCGGCCAAGCGTGCACGTCGCGAGGTCATCTCCGGGTACGCCCCGGCGGGCGAGGGAGACCGGCAGGTCTTCGACACCGTCCTCGGCCACGTTCCCCCGGTCGATGAGTTCGTCATCGAACAGGTCGACGGGCAGAAGTTGCTCGAGCAGGCACTCTCGAAGTTGAACCCCAACCAGAAGCACCTCTTCGTCGAGGTGGTCGGCCACGGGCGCACGGTCGTCGACGTTGCCAAGGAGATGGGCATCCGGCGCGAGACCGCCAGTCGGGTCCTCAAGAGCGCACGCAAGGTCCTCGCCACGTTGGGAGGGGCCTCGTGAACCCCAACTGCGCCAGACTGGGGGCCGACGTACCCACCTCCGTCGACCCCCAGTCCGTGGCTACTCCCCCCCGCACCTCGTCATCGGTCCCCGAACCCAATGAGCGCCCCAACACCGACGCAGCCGTCGCTGCCCAGGTGTCGCTGCGCTACCGACCGGGTGCCGATGTGCTGCTCGGTGTCGTCACCTATGGCGACGACGTCACCCACGAATCCGCGGCCGAGACCGTCGAGCGACCCGACGCCGATACCCGTCTGGTGTGGCGCATTCCCTCCGGAGGGTCATTCGCCGGCGAGACACTCCTCACCTCGTTCGAGGTCATCCACGCACGCGCACGCTGGGACGTCGACGAACTGGCGGTGCTCCCCCGCGCACTTGCGGTTGCCGGCTACAGCACGATGGCCGAGGGGGCCACCGCCTACTCCCGGCTCGAGACCTCCGTCGACCGCCTGCGGTACCGCACGGAGCACACCCTCGAGTTTCCGATCCGGGCCCTCCGGCATCCACGGAGCGAGATCACAGAAAACACGCCATACCGATACGCCTCGAGAACGGTGGGCAGCCAACAGGACGCGCTCGGCGTGGCACGCGCGCTCGAGCAACTCGCCGGTGCACTCAGGCGCACCGAGCCATCCATCGATCCGGTGGCACAACAGCGACTCATGCGGTTCTGCCTGCTCGCCGACGAACTCGCCGGGGCGGTCGCCAACGCCGACACGCCGATGGCGGCCCCTGCTACTTCGGCTGCCCTGCGGGCCGAGTTGCGCGGCGGCCTACCACTCGCCCGATCCGAGCGTGCCGCCTTGCGCGCCGCCCTGGCCGACATCGACGATCCGCAGCGGTGGTCGTCGGTCGCCGAGCAGTTGCTGCGTGCCGCGCGAGCTCTCGACGACAGCAGCGCTTCGCAGGGTCAACCACCACGTGACTAGCGCACCCCTACCGCACACCGGCCTCCACGACCTGTTGTGCTCCCGGGCGCAACGAGTTGTCGGCGGAACGCTCGATGGCGAACCACCCCTCGAGCTCATCGTTGCCGGCGAAGCTGTCTCGTGCACACTCGTTCGACGCCACAACGGCACCGAGGTGCTCAGCATCGAGGTGTACATCGACGACATCGACGGCGACAGCGACTACCGGGTCCGTTCGGTGCAGGAGTGGGTCGCAACCTCCACCGCTCATCACCCGCTCACAGCGCTGCGTATCGACCAGCCCCACACACCCGGTCTGCACCCCGCAACGTTGGTCGTGGTGTCCACGGCTGTGGCGCACCACCTCTCCCTCGACCACCTCGACGAGATCCTCGACGCACTCGTGCACGTGGCACGCCGCTCGCGGAGCCAACTGCGTGAATTACTCGTCGCACCCCCGATCGATGTGGACGAGCGGTGGTACATCACACCTGCGCTCGATGAGCACGTTGACGACCCCATGCCCACGAACGTCACCCATGCGGCTCGCGCAACAGCAACTGAGCGCACGTCGAACCCCGGCGGGTCGGGCTCGGCGGTGCGGGTACTGCCGGCACAGCGTTCGAAGGACGAGGTACTGGCGGAACTCAACGCACTGGTCGGCCTCGAGGTGGTCAAAGAGGAGATCCACGCACTCGTGAGCGCACAGGAGATGGCGCAGCGGCGCGCAGCAGCGGGCCTTGCGGCGGTGACCCCGTCACCGCACCTCGTCTTTGTGGGCAACCCCGGCACCGGCAAGACCACCGTGGCGCGTCTGCTCGGCGAGCTCTACCGCGCACTCGGCATGCTGCCGAGTGGGCACGTGGTGGAAACCGACCGGGCAGGTCTCGTGGCGGGGTACGTGGGACAGACTGCACTGAAGACGCGCGCGGTGTGCGAAGAGGCACTCGGTGGGGTGCTGTTCATCGATGAGGCCTACACCCTGGCCGGCGGTGACGACTTCGGACAGGAGGCCATCGACACCCTCCTCGCATTCATGGAGAACCACCGCAACGACCTGGCCGTGGTGGTGGCGGGGTACCCGGGGCCGATGTTCCACTTCATCACGTCGAACCCCGGGCTCGAGAGCAGGTTCGACAACCACTTCGTCTTCGAGGACTTCTCCACGGACGAACTCGTCGAGATCCTCACGGGCTTGGCGGCCAGCAAGGATTACGACCTCACCGACGCAGCACAGGGAAAGGTGCGGGCCTTCATCGATTCCCTGCCGCGGCACCCCGGCTTCGGCAATGCGCGAGAGATCCGCAACCTCTTCCACGAGATCGTGCGGCGCCATGCCTTGGCAGCGAGCACCCGTCCCGAGGACGAACCCCTCGACACCGAGGCATTGCGCACCATCACCCCCGAGGCCATCCCCGGGCCCGTGGGCGACGATTCGTCGGCGCACCGCACCCCCACCCTCCACCCCGGCTACCTCTGACCCCTACGTCTTGGTCTGAAAACCACCCGGAACGGGCAGAAAGCAGACCGGGACCTCGGGGTGTCTGGCTGCTAGACACTCGGCCATGACGGATTCCCCGAAGCCCGGCCTGCAGGACAACATCGGCGTGCAGATCGAGGGCCCCGTAGCCACGGTGACACTCGCGCGTCCCGAGGCACTCAACGCCCTCACCCCGCCGATGCTCAACCGCCTTGCGACGGTGCTCGAGGGACTCGGCCAGGACGAGAGCATCCGTGTGGTCGTGCTCACCGGCGAGGGACGCGCGTTCTCCGCCGGAGTCGACCTGAAGTCGCTCGCCGGCCGGGAGATCCTCAACGGATCGATTGGCGAGATCCTCGACATCCCGGCACGCCGCGTCACCACGGCGCTTGCCGGTATGCCCAAGATCACCGTCGCCAAGGTGAACGGGGCCTGCTTCACCGGGGCCCTGGAGATTGCGATCTCGTGCGACCTCGTGTTCTGCGCCAACGACGCCAAGATGGGCGACACCCACGTGAAGTTCGGCATCCGGCCGAGTTGGGGAATGAACCAACGGCTCGTGCGCCTCGTGGGCCCGCAGCGCGCACGCGACCTCTCGTACACGGCGCGCACGTTCACCGGCGCCGAGGCCGCTCAGTGGGGCCTCGCACTCGCGTCGGCACCGAAGGATGAGTTGGATGCGATGGTGCAGGCCTACGTCGAGCAAATCCTCCCCAACCATGCGCCGACACTCGCAGCGTGCAAGGACCTCTACCGCAATGCGCTCGACCGTGGCCTCGCCAGCGGACTCGCCTACGAGGCGGCAAGCGTGTACCCCATCGAGTACGACGCGTCACGTCTCGACGCGTACCGCTAACGCCTCACACGTGAGCAGCCGTAGCGTCAGAAGAATCAGCACCGACAGGCCTCCTGACGTCTTGCACAGACGGAGTGCGATTTAGACTCCTCGTCTTGTGGTGGTGAGCAACCGGGGCGACGCTGTAGGCAGCGCATTCCGTTCTGATATCGAGGGTCTGCGCGCCATCGCTGTCCTGCTCGTCGTGATCTACCACGCTCGGCTCGAGGTGCTGGAGGGTGGCCTCGTCGGCGTCGACGTGTTCTTCGTGCTCTCGGGCTTCCTGATCACGTCACTGCTCCTCCGCGAGATCGACACCGAAGGTCGGGTATCGCTCGCCAACTTCTGGGCAAGACGTGTCCGGCGCCTACTCCCGGCCTCCACCGCAACGGTGCTCGTTACTCTCGTCGCAGCGCACTGGATGCTTGCGCCGCTCGAGCTTCGGAGTCTCGCCCGCGATGCGGTTGCGGCTGCGGGCTTCGTGATCAACTTCGTCTTCATGTGGCGCAGCAATGACTACTTCGCTGGGGATTCCGCCGCCACCTCACCCTTGCTGCACTTCTGGTCACTCGCCCTTGAGGAGCAGTTCTACGTTGTCTGGCCGGTGATCTTTGCGCTCCTGGCGCGATTCCGGAACCCGCGGCGCGCTGCGGCCCCTGCGATCGGCGTACTCGTCGTTGGCTCGTTCATCGCAGGCTGGTGGTTCACCGGGCACGAGCCGGTTGCAGCCTTCTACCTGCTCCCCACCCGCGCTTGGGAACTTGGTGTCGGAGCGTTGCTTGCGACCGGAGCAGCAAACCTCGGACGGGTACCTTCGACGGTGCGAATGCTCCTCGGCTGGGGAGGACTCGCCGGAATCGTGGTGTCAGCAGTGATCATCAACGATCAGACGCCTTTCCCCGGCTACGCAGCGCTCCTCCCGGTGCTCGCAACGGCTGCGCTGATCATCTCCGGAAGTGCCCCAGCACGGTGGTCCCCGGCCCGCCTTCTGTCGGTTCGCCCGCTCCAGTGGATTGGCAAGCGCTCGTATTCGATCTATCTCTGGCACTGGCCGGCATACATCCTTGCGACCAGTCGGTGGGGGTCCCTCAACAATTGGCAGGCGATCACAACGATGGCTGTTGCGATGGGCGTAGCGGCCATTGCCTATCAACTCATCGAGAACCCATTCCGACACGACGCTTGGCTTGCGGTCCGACCCCAGCGGCCGCTCATGTTGGGGCTCTCCCTCGTGGCGGCAACGATCGGAATCGCGGTCATGGTGATCCGGGACCCGATCGCCGCAGGCTCGGGCACCGCCACCGCTCCAACGCTTGCGGTTCCGTCCACAGCGGACTCGCCGATCGGCCCCGAGCAGGGCTCGCCGGACACGATCGACCCCGATCAAGGTCCATCTTCATCGACAGCAACCACAGCCCCTGGCGGCCTCGCCACCACATCAATGCCCGGAGCGCTGATTGAGTCCCTGATTACGGCCAACCGAGCGAATGTCGAGGCCAGCCTCGAGACCACGAGACTTCCGTCCAACCTCACGCCCGACCCGAGGACGGCGCGACCCGGCAAGGGGCAAATCTCCAAGGACGGATGCGTTCTGGCGAATGGGGTCTCCGACCTCGGCGACCGAACGTGCGTGTACGGGAACCCGGACTCCGAGACCAAGATCACCATCATCGGCGACTCACACGCATCGCACTGGTTCCCGGCCCTTGAGTCCCTCGCCAAGGCCCGCAACTGGCGCCTGTTGTTCCTCGTCAAGGCCGGTTGCCTCCCCGAAGACGTCAACCGCTTCCGCGACAACTGGTTCCGCCGGGATTGCATCCCCTGGCGAGAGAACATCCTCGAGCGCATCCGAGCCGAGCAGCCTGACGTCCTGCTGATCTCGCACTATCGGTACAACTTCCGCCGATCGACGTACTCCGAACGCAGCGGTCGTTCTTGGCAAGGAGTCCTTACCGACTTCTTCACCAAGGTGACACCACTCGCGGGCACTGTGGTCCTCCTCGAGGACGTCCCCACGCCCGGCGTCGTCGTTCCTTCCTGCCTGCTCCGCTATCCATCGTCGATTGGGCGTTGCAACCCGGACCGCTCAATCGCAGCAGATCCAAAGGTTCGAGCGGCGGAACGGAGCGCAGCCGAGGAGAGCGGTGTGCACTACGTGGAGACCGCCGACTGGTTCTGCGACGAGACGCGTTGTGCGGTCACGCTCGGAAGCCTGCTCGTGTACGCCGACGAGAGTCACCTCACCGTGGAGGCAGCCCAGTTCTTCGAGCCCTTCCTCGGCGCAACTTTGGGTCCCATCGTGGACCGGACGAAGTGAGCCGGCGCGCCAGAGCCGCGACGCCCCGCAGATGACGAACTACCCGGCGGGCAACGCCGCACCTCGATGGCTCAGGGACACAGCGTCGCCCACGAACCAGAGATGGCAGAATCGCTGAGAGCCAACGAAAGGACACCCACATGGCTTATCCCCGTGTCGATCTCGGCAAGGTCGGTATCTGGTACGCACAGATCGACGCCCTGCCCACCCCCGAGGCCCGGCGTGCGGCACAGCTCGTCGAGGAACTCGGCTTCCCCTCGCTGTGGGTCGCCGAGGCCGTCGGCCGTGACCCGTTCGTGTCGTCGGCAATCCTGCTCGACGCAACGAAGAACCTGAAGCTCGCAACGGGCATCAACAACATTTACGCACGTGACCCCATGACGATGGTGGCCGGGCAGAAGACGCTCGCCGAGGCCTTCCCCGACCGCTTCCTGCTCGGGCTCGGCGTGAGCCACGGTCACCTCGTTGCCGGTGTGCGCAAGCACGACTGGAGCAAGCCGTACTCGTACATGGTCGAGTACCTCGATCGCATGGACAAGGCGCTGTTCATGGCACGTGGGCCCGAGAACGATCCCGGCCGCATCCTCGCCGCCCTCGGTCCGAAGATGCTCAAGCTGTCTGCCGAGAAGGCGAACGGCTCGCACCCGTACTTCACCACGCCCGATCACACCGAGATCGCCCGCAGGGAGATGGGCAGCGACGCATTGCTCGCCCCGGAGCAGATGGTGGTGGTGGAGACCGACCCCACCGAGGCGCGACGTATCGCACGTGCCGGCATGAAGATCTACTTGGGCCTGCCGAACTACTACAACAACCTTGCCCGCATCGGCTTCACCGAGGACGACTGGACCAACGGAGGCAGCGACCGACTCGTCGACGCCATCGTTGCGTGGGGTACGCCCGAGCAGATTGCCGCACGCGTGAAGCAGCACCACGATGCCGGCGCCGATCATGTGTGTGTGCAGGTGCTCCAGGACGGCACCGCCATGCCCGAGAAGCAGTGGCGTGCACTCGCACCGGCGCTGCTCGGCAAGTAACGATCAACCGCAGGTACTGCACCGCACCGTGCAGACACCGCAAAAAGCGAAGGGGGCGGGCCCGTGGGCCCGCCCCCTTTCTGTGTACGTGAGTACGTGGATCAGGCGTTGGCTGCAGTGATGAGCTCGCCCGGAACCACCACGACGGCTGCCGGAGCGGCACCACCGTTGAGGTAGGCATCGATGTCGGTGAGCGCCTTGTTGGCGATCCCGGCCCAGTCCTGACGGACGGTGGCGATCCAGTTGCTGCCCTCCTTCTTGATCTCCGCACGGGCGAAGTCCTGGCCGTCGACGCCGACGACCTTCACCTCGGTACGGCCGGCCTGCACGGTGGCCTGGTAGGCGCCGAGCGCCGAAGCGTCCCACGCCACCCAAATGCCGTCGAGCTCGCCCTTCGGGTACTTGGTGAGGAGGTCGAGGATGGTGGTCTTGGCGAAGCCAGTCGAGTCGGCCGGGTCACCCTGGATGTCCTCGAGGATGGTCACGCCCTGCTCGGCGAACAGCGCACGGGCAGCGGCACCACGCAGGCGCACCGGCTCGAACGGGTCGAAGTGGATCACGATGATCTTCTTGCCGCCAGCCATGGCGTCGAGCAGTGCCTGGGCGCTGGTCTTGCCGAGGAAGTCGTTGTCGGAGGTGAAGTTGGTGGTGACACCCTCGGCCGAACCGGCGTCGAGGCCGAACACCGGCACCTTGGCGTCAACAGCAGCCTTCAGGCCTGCCGAGAACTCCTTCGGGTCGCCCATGCCGAGCACGATGGCTGCGGCCTTCTGCGACACGGCGTTCTGCATCTCGCCGTTCACGGCGGCGAGGTCGCCCTTGGTGTCGACGAGCGTCACGGTGTAGCCCTTGGCCTCGGCAGCGGTCTTGAAGGCGTCAACGACTTCCTTCGTTGCCGGCTGGTCCGAGTAGTACGGCGACACGATGGCGATGGTCTTGCCCTCGCCGCCGGCCGGGGCGGCCGTGGTCTCGACGGCAGCGGCCGTGGTGGTGGTCTCTTCGCTCTTCTTGTCGTCGCTGCAGGCGGCAACGCCTGCAACGGCGGCCAGCGCGACGACGCCTGCGAGCAGGCGGCGACGTGTGGTCATGGACATATGTCTGTCTCCTGTGGGGTTCGGGACCGCGTAGCGACCCGGGATGTTCACGAGGCGTGGGATGCTATCGGGAGATATTCCCGACCGGACAGGTCATGTTTTGGGCTTACCTGCCCGGACCTCGGCGAGCGCCGCAAACTCGGCGACCAGTCCGGTCTGCAGTCGGGAGAGGACCTGCCCCATCGCCAGATGCGCACCCCGGTGCTCGGGGCGGGGCGAGAAGGAAGCCAACGTCGCTGCCCCACCGAGTGCCAACCGGCCGAGCGCCCGGTGTGCGCACGAGGCCGCCCCACGGAGGGACGCGTGCTCGTCGCTCACCCGGCGCACGACCCGCCCGGTGACATCGGCGATCACCTGGCACCACACATCGCTCCGGGCACCGCC
>Ga0129333_10007685_pt1 | contig 10170 bp, 12 predicted proteins | sample CPB6_08_DNA_FD_94474 | JGI IMG/M metagenome (GOLD analysis project Ga0129333, IMG submission 94474) | Freshwater to marine salinity gradient microbial communities from Chesapeake Bay, USA - CPBay_Sum_0.6_0.8_DNA | ecosystem: Environmental > Aquatic > Marine > Coastal | place: USA: Chesapeake...
GAGTTTCGGTTGGAGTTGGTGATGGGCTGATTCCACACGGGCATTGTACAAGGCAATCATTTATACTATTACCATTATAGATAGGTAAGGGTAATACTGTTACACTTGTTATTGCATAAGAGGGAGATGCCACGATATCAATTAGTTCATAACAACCACCAGAATAAGAAGTGTTAACTTCTGCAGTACAACCCGTAAATCCTGAAAAACATAAAATATCACCCACACTAAATTCTGAAAATGTGCTTGGAACTTGTAAAGAAAAATCATCCCCACAATATCCACTGAAATTTGCATAACTATCAGTTTCTCCTAAGTCCGTTACAGTGAAAGGACTTCCTAATAAATTTAAATTTGTGGTAGTTAGAATATAAAAAGTTTCGTAGGGTTCTAATGGAAAATTAGTAAATGTACATGGGCTAGGGTCACAATTGGCGAATGTAAATGTATTAACATTTGTGTCATCATTATACACTTCATATAATTTACAAGGTAATCCCATCGAAAATAAATATCTATGATTCTTTTTTTACTATTGATTTCATTAACTCAATATATTTTATTGTTGAACTGTTTTTTTCGACGTAATCGAAAAAATTAATATTTTCTTTCAATTTATCCAAAGGATTTACATTAATGAATTCTCCCTTGTAGAACTTTCTACCTTTCATTTCATCAACAACTCCCGCCATGTGAAGTATTGGTTTTGAATCGTATTGATTCAATGTGTCTGTTGCCCATGAAAAATCCATTTCTTTAGTAATTCTAGTTTCTTTTCCCATTAACCAAATGTTCCACAAAACCGCCCACATATCTGAAGTCCACATTTGTATTTCGCCAGGGTATATTGGGTATTTATTATGAAATTTTCTCATTTTATCATATAAATTCAAACAATCAGATAAAACTTTGTCCCAAAACTCATGACCAATATTTTTCATAAGATATTGTGCTCCTCCTGAATTATTTTGGTTATCTTTAATAGTTTCTATTGAAACTCCTATTACTTCAGCCATTTCAATAAGTAATTGGTTTTCACCACAAGTTGGGTGTTGGGATTCGTATCTTTTACAACAATCTAAAATATAATCGTGACCTATGTAACTTATAGAATCTGATAGATATACAAAATTATCATTTAATAAACTATCAAAATTTGGTAATACTCTAAAAATAATATCTGAGTCATGATAAAAATAACATTCCGATAACTCAGGATTTTCTTGTAACCATCTAGAAAGTACTAAAGGTCTTAAACTTGGAATATAGAGTTTGTCTTTGCGATTATCTTCGTAATGATGTACGTTTACTCCTAATTTTTTAAGTTTCAAAGACTCTTCACTAGGTATTTTACTGTTTACCATAGCAAATAAAACATGAATATTTTTTGGGTCAATTCCTTTTTCAATAAAATTATGACAATAAACTTTTGTTTGCCAATGAAAATAAGGAATATCAGGTTGTGCTGAAACAAATACTAAATTATTCTCCATAAAGAGAAAGATAAAAAAACTTAATTCTTAATAAATGGTTTTTACAGATAATATAAAATTTCAGCGGTTCCTAAAAAGTCAGCACCACCTGTTCCTAATGGTGTAATACAAATCCACATTTCATCAAGAGTTCCATCAATATTCGAACCAACTCTGATTTGATTATCATCAACTTTTAATGTTGTAAGTGCCGAAGTTCCTGCTTCCCCAATTAAAGATGACATAATATGTCCTGGCGATGTTATAGTTGCGGTTGTTGTTCCTGTAAATAAAGAATATTGAAATGGCGAATTTGGAATATTTATCCAAGTTGGCGTTGTGGATATTGTTGGGTTAAATTCTACGGTAACCAAATAATTATCATTTGATGTATTAAGAATACTCAAACTACTATATTGAGAGGTAACTGATGTGTAATCTTCTTTAAGTCTATAACCAATATACGGATATTTTACTCCGGTAGTGTTCAAACTTGTTGACCCTGTACTAATAACCGCAACAGTTGAGTATAATCCATTCAAGGCGCCTTCCAATGATGTTTGTGAACATATCATATCTAAATAACCTGTACCTCCGCTAGACCTTATTTCATATCTTATTGGTTGATTTGGGGATGACATATAAACTTCAGATTGATTATTAGCACAATTATTTTCTGTAAAATATATTGTATTTCCTGATAAATTCATTCCAAACCTCATTCTACCAACACCTAACCATTGATAATCGACCATCATCAAATTAGTGCCCGACCAAATTAAACCTGTAGGATTAAATACCGAATCATCCCATACTGTTGTTGCGGCGCTAAAAACAGTTGTTCCTGACCTCCATATTTGAAAACTTATTTCATTTGTAATACCGTTACTTTCTAAAAAGTATCCGTCAAAAATTGAATTGTAAGGAGTTCCTGTTGTTGATTGAAATGAGCCGACTCTTTTTATTACGTTATTTTCTAATTGGAAATTTGAAAAACTTGCTTCAAACAACTGTCCCTTTCCTGGTTGGTAAATTGGGTGAGTTTTTGATTGTCTAATTGCAAAGTCCCCTGCTGTTCCTGCCGACATTCTTACTCTTGCATATTCTTGACTAAATACGCAAGTAGCTCCACCTCCAATTTCCTCATCTACTTGAAGTGGATTTTTGTCATATACGTGTTTTATATCAAGTAAGTTTGTTACCGCAGCGGTTCTTAACCTGCCAAAAGCGTCCAAGTTTGGACTGTCAGAATAAGCGATTTTATTATTAAAAATATAACTCATATTATCCACCAATTATTATTTCTTGCCACCATTGTAAGTGACATGTAGTTTATTGACATTGTTACTGAAGGGTTTCCGTCTATGGTACTTGTTACAGGAGTTATTGTTATTGGGTATGTTGCAGCAGTTCCTCTTTCATCTTTGATACTAAATTTAAAACCATCAATCCCACTCGCGTTTGGTATTTCAATACTTGTTGTACCAGTAAATTCAACTCCATAGTATTCGTAAGAAGTTGTTGCAGTAAATGCCGATGTTGTAATTCCTGTTACAGACGTTAATGAAGTTCCTGTCACTGCGGATAATGGTTGCCAAGTTCCGTTACCAAGTCCGTCAGAAACTAATACATATCCATTATTTGGTGATGTAGTTAACCTGAAGTTATCTGTTTTAGTTAATCCAGTAACATCTAAAGTTCCAAATATAGAAACTTGACTTGATACCGCCACTAAAAGGTCACTTTCGAAACCAGGGCTCGTACCATTTCCTATTATAAACGCGGAATTACCTCTTGGTTTTGTATAATCATTATATTGACCAACCACCACTTGATAATCCCCGTTACTTCTAGTTCTAAGTCCTGATGTATGGGAATAATCACTCACTGATTGTGTTCCATTACCTTCGGAGTGAGAATAATTCCCACTAGCCGTAGTTTTAAATCCTTCTGAATGAGAATAATTTCCACTTGCGGTGGTTTGAAATCCCTCAGCGACAGATAATGTACCGCTTGAGGTTGAGCCTATCATTTGAAAAGAATCTTGAAACGTAATTGGAGAGCACCCATAAACATTTGTGACATAAAAATCTGTAATACAATTTGATGAACCTCCTGTAAATGTTACACCTGTTAGAACGGTCGCTAATTGTTGTAATTCCGCTTTGTACGATGAACCGGCAGGATTTTGAGATGTATCCCCCGTGGTCACAATATGAATCAAAGTTGTTGGTGTGATTGCCGAACTCTGAGCTAACGTTCTATCTGTTAATAATGCCATACTTTGATATAAATATTGTTATTGGAAATAATATAATAACCCGTCTTGAAAATAAAAATCTTCAAGGTCTTGGAAATCTTTGTTATCATCTTCACAATAAAGTACTTCGAATCTTTCACATCCATCTGATGTAATAATTTTGAGTCCCAAACCCGGCACTCCATCAAACTGACTTGGTAGGAATATAGTGGATGGTAAAACATTAACAATACCCACAAGAACACAATTAAGGCCATATCCATTACAAGCGTAAATTGTATAAGGTGGATTTAATCCTGAGACCGAATTAATTGTTATTGATGTCATTCATCAATAAATACTTGAAGTTATGAATATTTTAAGAACATGGTGTTCCTGAGCAACTTGGGAATGAACTTCCTGATGGAGGTATCACCAAACCATTATTATCTGTAGAAATACATTTTGGAAATACGCTAGCGCAAACGTTTATTGATGCCGCCTTTGGCACGTTTACTTGAACAAAATTACCTGTACAATCTATGTATTGATAGGTACTTCCTGTTGCAGGGAATCCTACTGAATTTCCAACCAATTTATAACACTTACAACAATCAGAACAGTCGCTTGAAACCGTGGTTATAGTGCCAGGTCCTGATGTTTTTATAGGTAAAGTATCAGAACAAATATAATATGTATAAGCTCCTCCAGGTGGTTGTTTGAAAGAATATGGTGTTTTACCCAAACAACTTGTGAAAGATACTGTTGTAATATTTCCAGTACCATCGCTCAATGCGTAACATTTACAAGGGACTGTTTGAGATTGTGTAGGTGTCATTGTAGGTGTATTTGTTGGTGTCATAGTTGGCGTTTGAGTTGTAGTTGGTGTCTGAGTTGGGGTCTGTGTTGATGTAGTAGTAGGTGTTTGAGTACTAGTTGTTGTAGGTGTTTGTGTGTTAGTAGGGGTTGGCGTAGGTGTAGGGGTTTTTGTGACTTCAGGTACACATTTAACACAATCCCCTAAATTTGAAAATCCTATCGGTCCTTCCAATAAAGTAATGTTTGTAGTTCCTATGTTTTGTGTATCAATATCCAAATAAGTGATACATTTTATTTCCCCATTTACTAAGGCTTTGAATATCATAAAAGGTTGTATGTTTGTATTTCCAGTTATGATTAAATCATCTGTTGTAAAATACAATTCTCCGTTGTAACAGTCTTGAAATTTTTTACTATTTGCACATTGTATACTCGAGTCCAAAGTATTGAACGTAACGTCTCCACTGAAATTAAATGGTCTAATCACAGTGGCTTGCGGTGTTGGAGTAATACTTGGTGTGACTGTTGGTGTTGGAGTATAAGCACTTATTGTTACATCAATTGTAAAATTTCCGCACTCATTTGTGGGTGTAACAGTTGGTGTAATCGATGGTGTTGGTGTTAAAGTTGGCGTTATCGAAGGTGTTGGTGAAACTTCACAATCAAATATGGCATTAAAATCCAAATTGTCACAATCTATTGTTGGTGTAGGCGTTGGGGTTGGACAAACTTCGGTGCTCAAATAAGAATCACAAAAATCAGGGCAAGATGATGTACATGGGGATTTACCAAATAAAAGACAAGTTCCTCCTTTAACAGTAGACAAACACCATCTTGTGTCGCCAGTGTTATAATATATCAAATATGTTTGTCCTGTCCAATACGGTTCTCCATTATAAAACCCATCAAAAACGTAGTTGTCGTCATAATCTAATCCTGTGTTTGAAATACAAAGAATTGTGTCGCAGTCGTTACATTGACAAGCGCTTAAACACTCCCCTGATAATGTAAACGAACCTGATGGTTTTGCAACAAAATCTACCTCATCATAAGTTGATGATACACCTGATGAAACTAATTGATAACATTGTCTTGAATATTCAATCGGAGTGCCAGTATCACAATTTCTAACATCGGAAATACAATAAAATCTATTTAAAGTAAAACCGGTAGTTGTATCTCTTACAGCAAAAGAAAAATTACCTCCACATAAACCTGAAAAATCTAAAAAATTATTTGTTTGTTGTAAAAGTGTGGGTACAACATCTCCCTGTTGTATAAGAGAAGCGTCTTCTGTATTAATGTAATAAATTTTATTTGGTTGTGTTGCGGCAGTTACAATACATCCACTTACTGAGCATGCAGAGTATTCAAAATTTTGAATCGTAGTACCAGTGTTTTCTAAGGAGTATAAATAACAGGCCATTATGGTGAAATATTTTCTATTTTTTCACAACCTTGATTGTCAATTACTTTAACGTTATAACTTACCTGTTCATCCAATGGAAATGGAACATCAAAAACATATGGTGATGTTGACGTTTGACCAATGTAAACACAAGTCGTTATAGGCTCATCACAAAGGTAAACTTGATAAGGGGTTACACCTGTAATATTGACTGTAATAGTTGTTGGCATTTATTATCTTTCATAATAAATATAAAAGGTTAGAAAAACTTGTGAAGTTTGATTATTGAATATTTTTTATTATACTTTTGAAATGAATGATGATGGAGAAGTTATAGTTGATTTACTTAGAGATTTTCTTGGAAATGAAAAACAACATTATTCTTCAAAAGGTCAAATTTCATTCGATTGCCCTGTTTGTGATGACGAAAGACATAAGGGTAATTTAGAGGTAAATTATTTCAATCATGTTTTTAAATGTTGGAGTTGTGGTGAGGAAAATGAAATGAAAGGTCATTTGGGTAAACTATTTGACAAATTTGCGAATAAAAAACAAAAAAAACTATACAAATTTTTAAGGCCTGAAGAACTTGAAGTCAAAGAAGTAAAAAAACCTAAATTAAAGTTACCTGAAAGTTTTGTTTTATTCAAAGACTCTCCGAAAGTCTACCCTGTAAGAAGACAGGCATACAATTATTTATCAAGTCGTGGAATAACAGATGAAATGATTGATAGATACGGAATAGGTTTTTGTGATAAAGGGAGTCATGCTGGTAGAATTGTTGTTCCATCTTACGATTCAAAAGGTGATTTAAACTATTATGTTGCGAGAAGTTGGGACAAACACACTAAGGCAAAATACAAAAATCCTGAAGCGGAAAAAAACAAGATAATTTTCAATGAAAGTTTGATTGATTGGAATTCAGACATTTACCTCACTGAAGGAGTTTTTGATATGTTTTTTCTAAAAAATTCCATACCTTTGTTGGGTAAGTTTTTGAGTGAAAGTCTTTTTCAAAAATTATATAATGAATCAAAAGGAAATATAATTGTTGCTTTGGATGGAGACGCTTGGGTAGATGCTAGAAAGATTTATGATGAGTTGAATGGTGGAAATCTTTATGGTAAAATAAAGATTGTTAAGTTACCAAAAGACAAGGATATCTGTGACTTAAAGGGACAGATTGATGAATTTTATTACAATATGAGATAATGTACGATTTAAAAGAAATATCAAAAGACATAAGAAATGTTTTGGAAACTAAAAGAGACTACCTCGGATTAACTTTCTACGAAGATAGTCACACTTATAAAATGAAGGATTTGAACGGCACATATCGTAAAGATTGGCCTTCAGTAAGTAAGGTAATGAAACTTTTTTATGAGCCGTTTGATTCAGATGGAATTGCGGAAAAAAAATCAGGTGGTGACCTTGCCGAAAAAGAAAGGTTATTAAAAGAGTGGGCGGATGCTGGAACATACTCAACAAATATGGGTAGTCGCGTTCACTACCTATTGGAGAAGAAATCTGTTGAAATGTTTGACCTTAACAAAGAAGTTAGACAACCCATATTCGAATGTGATTTCACTCAGATTTTAAAAGGAGATTCTATGATTCATGCCGGTTCAAACTTTTTAAACTTAATGAAAGAAAGAAATGCTCAATTACTTGATACCGAGATAGTATTAGGTCATCCTGATTTAGGTTATGTTGGTCAACCTGATAAGGTGTGGTTAATTGAAAATAAACATAAAAATGAGTATGGATTACTAATCACAGATTATAAAACAAACAAACCAAAAAACTTTGAGGTTAATAAATTTACAAAAGGAATGTACCCTCCCTTTCAAAATCAACCTAATAACTCATTGGGTCACTATTATACTCAGTTACCTTTTTACGGTAAGTTACTACTTAAAATGTTAGAGGGAACAAAATACGAAAACTTGAAATTGTATGGTTGTATAGTTGTACTTCTCAAAGAAACTTCTGATTTCGAAGAGTTTAGAGTTCCTAAAGAAGTTGTTAATACAATACTCAATATGAACATGTCAGAATATTTGACAAATAAAAATAAATAAATTATTATTAAAATAAAAATGGAAGATTTAAGTAAACCCAAAATTAATTTAAAAGAACAACCTACAGTAGTTTGTGAAGGTTGTGGTAAAAAATACTTTAAAGAAGTAGTTCTAATTAAAAAAGTATCTAAACTTTTAACAGGAAGTTCTGAAGATACGTTAGTACCATTCCCAACTTATATGTGTGAATCATGTGGTCATGTGAATGAGGATTTTGATTTATTCGAAAAAGACTAATATGTTAAGTTACAAAGAATTTTATATTTGGTTAGAAGGTTTTATGACTAATAGAGATTGGACAGTTATAAAAGAATCCGATATTGAATCTATTTTAGAAAAAATGAAACAAGTTAAAGACGAAAAAGAATCCTTGATTTCTGAATTTATTACCAAAACCAAGAGACTACCTCCCCAAGTTCTACCAATTTTTCCTAAAAAAGACAATGACGATTTGGGTAACCCTCCTAAAATAGTAATGTGATGATTAAAAAAATAGTACATTTTTCAGACCTACATATTAGGTTATTCAAAGACCATGATTTATATCGTAGTATCTTAACTGATATGTTAAATCAATTTAATGAAATAAAGCCCGATAGGATTGTTTTTACAGGTGATTTAGTTCATTCTAAAAATCAATTAACACCTGAATTAATAGATATTTGTGTTTGGTTACTTACTGAATGTTCAAAAATTGCTAAAACAATAATAATTCCTGGTAACCACGACGCTTTGATTAATAACAATCAAAGATTAGACACTATTACCCCTATCGTATCATCAATGAATAACACAAACGTTGTTTACTACAAAGACAGGGGCGTTTACGAAGATGAAAACATATCTTGGTGTGTTTACTCACAATTTCAAGATAATTTACCACCAATAATTTCAGATTGTAAAGGTATTAAAATAGGTTTGTTTCACGGTCCTATTTCTGGATTAAAGACTGACTTGGGTTTCGATTTCGGAGACCACGCATATGATACAGAAAAATTCAAAGGATTGGATATTGTATTGTGTGGTGATATCCATAAAAGAGCAGTTTTTGATATACCCAATAAAAAGAAAGGATATATGATTGGTTCAACTATTTGTCAGAACTATGGTGAAAGTGTTTCTAAACATGGTTATGGTATTTTAGATGTAGATAAAATGGATTACCAAACTGTTGATTTGTTTAATCCAAAACCTTTCTTGTCTTTTACAATTAAGTCATTTGATGATATTCTAAATGGAAAAGAAAAACTCGCAAACTCATAAGTTCGAAATAAAAAACTATAAAGACGTTTTTGATTACTGTTTCATTAATGGTATCACTGATATAAATAGTTTTGCGGAAAAATGTTTCAAGCAAGGATTTGACATTGAAAAGTATGGTTTAATTGGTGAAGTTGATAAAGTTGTGGAAAAAGAGGTGATTAAAGAAGTTATAAAGGAAATAAAAGTTGAAGTTCCTGTTGAAAAAATTGTTGAGGTGGTAAAATACGTTGACAAAGAAATTATTAAAGAAGTTCCTGTTGAAACTGTTGTTGAAAAGGTTATAACTGTTTACGACAAAACCGAAGAAAATGAACTGTTGTTAAAAATACAACAGTTGGAAAACGAAAACAAAAAAATTAGTAATTCAAATGAAATTGTGGATGATGAAAAAACTAAAATGTTACAGGGTACTTTACAGAGTCTAAAAAAACAACTATCTTTGAGGGACGAAAAGATAAAAGAATTAGAAAATAAAATATCTCAATTGGAGAAATTAACAATAAATCAAGGTGCTGTCTTTATGAAAGGCTCTAACCTATCTCAAAACTTATAATTATGTTACTATTAATTTGGATTTTAATCGCTTACGGAATGACAAACATTCTTGTCTATGGTTCAATATTTGAAACCCCAAGAACACTTTTGAAAACTATTGCAGATTACGATGAAACTTTTTTAGGGTCCTTTGTCAAATTTTTTTCAGATTTGATTTCATGTGTGATGTGTACCAGCACGTGGGTTGGATTCTTTTTATCTTTAACATTTTACTCACCCGTTAATAATTTATTTCAAACAAACGCTTGGTATTCCATTTTTTTGGATGGAATGCTTGCATCTGGTGCAGTTTGGGCGATAAATTCTATGGTGGAATGGTTTGAAGAAAATAGA
>Ga0129333_10007686_pt1 | contig 10170 bp, 3 predicted proteins | sample CPB6_08_DNA_FD_94474 | JGI IMG/M metagenome (GOLD analysis project Ga0129333, IMG submission 94474) | Freshwater to marine salinity gradient microbial communities from Chesapeake Bay, USA - CPBay_Sum_0.6_0.8_DNA | ecosystem: Environmental > Aquatic > Marine > Coastal | place: USA: Chesapeake Bay...
CACCAACTCAAACTCAAACTTCGGTGCAAAGGCTCTTGTTGCATCAGGATTTAGAAGTGCAGCATTCCCTCAGGATGATATTGGTTATATTACTCATATTATTCCACCAAAAGAACTTTCGCGTACAGAAACTGCGATTGAATTTAATTCGATTGATGTTCTAAAAACATCATCAGTTACTGGTGTTGGTTCAACAGGAAACCTATACTTATACAATGAAACAAATGCTGACGTTCCACCAGAAAATGTTATTGAAGGTTATAGAATAGGTGCCAGACAAAATGATACTCTGGGAGTATTAGTTTCTTATGCAGGATCTGTTACTGAGTACAGATCAAGAATTGTTATGCCAGGATCTCAATCAAGCAGTGAAAAGAGATTCCAAGTTAATAGAAGCAGTGTAGGTATTAATAGTATAACAAATAACACCCTTACACTTAGAGAAAATCATACACTCTTTAATGGCGAATCTATTCGCATTTTAAGTGATACAGGACAACTTCCAGATGGTATTATTCCAAATACAGTTTATTATGCAATTACAAGTGGAAACCCAAGCAGCGGTTTAACCACTACGACTGAAATCAAGATTGCAAAAACTCAGAATGATGCAGTAAATGCAACTGAACTAAACATTAATAACAAAGGTGGAGTCTTAAGTATTGTAAGTAGAGTCTCTGATAAGAACTCTGGTGATGTTGGCCACCCAATTCAATATGATGAAACTGCAGGACAGTGGTATATTAAAGTTTCTACTGCAGCTACAGATAATACAATCTATCCAACTATTGTTGGTCTTGGTTCAACAGCACTTGGATCCGCAACACCAAGAACATACATTACCAGACTTCAAGATAACAGAAATGCTATCGACACTCTATACAGAGTTAGATATGTTCTACCTTCAAATTCTGGTATCAATGCAAGACCTCCTAGTGATGGATTTATTGTTCAAGAATCTAACTCATCTATTGGAATTACAACTGCTGAAGTTCAAACTTACTTTGGTTCAGGGTCTCTATCAAATGTCAATGAGCAAAGAAACTTCAGACTTATTGCAGGTGCAACTTGGGACGGAACTAACGCAAGTATCATAACTGAACTTCCACATAATCTTTCTGTTGGGTCTCAAGTTGAGTTATTCAACATAAAGAGTACTTTAAATACGACTGGTGCAAGAAATAGTGGATTCAATAGAGTTTATAATGTTGTTGGAATTAGCAGTTCAAAGCAATTTACTGTAGGACTTTCAACAAATCCAGGAACCTTTACAAATGATACTTCATCTAGAGGTACTTCACTTCCATATTTCGAAAGAAAGAGATACAAAAACACATATTATGTCTACAGAACACAAGAAGCTCAAAAATATGTTTCGGGTGAGCAGGATGGTATCTATTACCTGACTATTCTGAATGCTTCAAACTCTCCAACGATTGCACCATTCACAGAAGAAAAATTCTCTCAACCAGTTAAAGAACTTTATCCACAAATCAATCGTGATAATCCAAAATCAGATCCAGATGCATCTAGATCTTTTGCATCATCACAACTAATTGGTGAAGTTTTTGTTAACGATGTTCAGAATAGTATCACAAAAGAAACTATCAATAAAGTCCTAATTGATACTAACATTGGAGTTGGCCTTACTGATGTAGTTTCTGTAGGAGCAACTCATACTATTCATACTTCGATTGAGCATGGTCTGAATAGACTTGTAAAAGTCAGTATTGCTAATAGCGGTATTGGATATGGATCTGGTACTCCATCAACCATTTACAATGCCAACCTTGTTGGATTTGCAGGATCCGTTACTGGATCTAATGCTACTGCAAAGATTTCCACCAATGCGTTAGGTAATATCACTGACATTAAGATTATGGATGGTGGTAGCGCATATGGAATTGGAAATACTCTTGCTATCGTTGGAGTAGCAACAACAGCAGGATATTCTCAAGCAGTTGTAACTGTAACTGGTATCTATAACAACGTTGGTGATGTTGTTAGAGTTTCCGGAGTTTCCTCTTCATCTTATCAAGAATACAATAATCTCTATAGAATAACTGAGGTTTCAATTGGCAATCCAACTCAATTTAAAGTAACCTCCACAAATCCATTCCAATCTGCACCTTCAACTGGTGTAGGTGCGACTCAAACACAAAATGCATTTTTCTCTATTACAGGAGAATCTATTCTAGTTGATACTATTTCTTATAATAATTTAACTGGAATTGCAAACATTACGACCATTAATCGTCATGGTCTAAAAGTTGACAGTAAAGTAAAATTTGTCGGAGCTGATCAGGGAATTTATAATGGCGATTTTGTAGTCACTGAGGTTCAAGGACTTACATCATTCTCTGTTAATATTGGAATTAGCACAAACTCACCTACTGCAACTGGCACAATCTATGCATATCGTGGAGGAGTTACCTCAAATGGTGGAGTCATTACTGTAGATAATGAAAATCTAAACGGAAGAATGATTCCTGCGTATGCAGGCATTACAACAACACTATCTGCTTTAATTCCAGACCCAATCATCGATGAAATTAATCTACAAGGAATTTCAAATCTAGATGTTAATATTGGTGATTATTTCATGATTGATGATGAGATTGTAAGAGTTAAAACGACAACATCATCAAGTAGTATAACTGGGCCATCAAATCCCGTTTATGTTTTCCGTGGTGTTCTTGGAACAAAGGCAGTTAATCATGCAATTAACTCCGTTGTAAGAAAAATAAAAGTTAATCCAATTGAGCTAAGAAGACACTCCATCTCTCGTGCATCGGGACATACATTTGAATATGTTGGTTTTGGCCCTGGTAACTACTCAACTGCATTCCCAGATAAGCAGGATCGTCAAATTTCTGCACAAGAAGAACTTCTTGCACAGTCAACAAGAAAAGATGGAGGAATTAACTTCTACACCGGTATGAATGACAAGGGCATTTCATACTCAGGTAATAAAAAGTTAAGTACCGTCACTGGCCAGGAAGAAATTTTTGATACTCCAATTCAAACCGTAACTGGCGAAGATATTGGAAATCTTCCAGGATTGAATGTTATCAACCCTATTGAGGGTGTTTTCAATAGATTAATTCGTGTAGAAGGTGGATCTGACGGTAAGGCAACATCAGAATTTTCTGGACCAGTAATCTTCAGTAATAAGATTACTTCAACATCGAATAAAGGAATTGAATCGAATTCGATTCTGCTTCAGGGTGATGCAACGGTTTCCAGAAAGTATACCGTTGGTATTGCCACACCATCACTAGCAGGAAACCCAGGAGATGTTGTTTACTATGCAAACCCATCATCAGGTGGGTATGTTGGTTGGATTTATACATTAGATAATGAGTGGTATCGCTTTGGAAATATCAGCATCTCCAAAAATAGCAATATTGGTATCTTTGATCAGATTGGTATTTCCACAAGCACTCCAGGACAAGCAAAACTTCTTGTTGGTTCAGGAACAACTCAGGTTAGTGTTGATGGAAATGGTGGAGTTGGAATTGGTACGACTGCAAATTCTTATAAACTCAATGTTAATGGAAACACAAATATTGCAGGAACTTGCTATGCAGTCTCATACATAGGAGATGGTAATGGACTTACAAACTTAAATGCAAGTTCAACTGGATGGACAGTTATTGGTGGTGGAATTTATAATACGAGTTTAAATAATGTTGGAATTGGCACATCTGTCCCAAGATTCCCACTTGAAATTGGCTCTATTGGTGTCGGTGGTACTTCACTTTGGGTAAATAATAGTGCAAGGTTTGATGGATTCCTAAGTGCTAATGATGTAACAGTGACAGGAATTCTTACTGCATCATCTTTTGATCTATCAGGTGGAACTGGTAGAATTAGTGCAGGAATTGTTACAACTTCAACTCTTGTAGTTGGAGCATCTGGAGCAACTATTACAACAAATGGTTTGAATGTTGGAGTTGGAACAACCGTACCTAGAGCAAAACTTGATATTGAAGGTACGATAAGAATTAAGACTCTCCGTGAGGCTGTAGAATCACTTTCTATTAGTGGAAATGCAGTTTCAGTTGATCTCTCTAGAGCACAAAACTTCAACTTAACCCTAAATGATAACGTAAGCTACTTCACTATTACAAATACTCCATCTGAAGCAAGTTCATTTACTATTAGAATAACTCAAGATGGAACTGGTGGAAGAGTAGTTGACATCGATGACTTCAAAACTTCCGGAGGTGCCTCAATTCCCGTTTATTGGCCAGGTGGTGGTGTCATCCCAATCATTACACCAACAGCAAATCGAACTGACATTTATTCGTTCAAGACTTTTGACGGTGGATCTAATTGGTATGGAACTGTTATCGGACAAAACTTTACAAATTAATCAAAAATGATTAATAAACAAACTACTCTGGATCTCAATGGTCCTATTCTATCTTTCATACAACAACCACAATCGGCAAATGTAGATCACAACGGATCCACAACTTTTGTTGGAATTGCAACGGCATCATTTCCCACACAAACTCCAGTAAATACTGCAACAAATACGGGAACATTAAGATACAGATGGTATGCTGAAGGGCATGGAGCTCTAAGTGACGGAAGTTTTCGTGGTGCAACAATCAGTGGAACTGGAACAACAACTCTTACAGTTTCTAATGCGGTTAGTCCAACCACCAGTAGAACTAATTTTTATCTTACTGTAGATTATGAACCATCTGCATATGCACAACCTGCTGGTTCCGAAGTTAATCAATCCACATCAAGATCAACGGGAAATGCAATCAATGATGTATTAAATTCAAATATTGCTACATTACTAGTTTATCCATATATTACAATCACCTCTCAACCAGAATCCACTACTGCTGCAATTGGTAGTAACGTTTCATTGTCGGTAGACGCAACTCTATCTGATCCAAGTTTTGGTGACCTTTCATATCAGTGGCAATACATAAATTCACCAGCTCAAGATTTTGGTGAGGGTGCAAATCAAGGGCCAGATTCTGCATTTACTGTTCAAGGAGCTAGAAGAAATGCATTATTCTTGGTTTCAAGAGCAGGAGGACCAACTACAACGAATTTAAGAGCGGCTGTCAGTAACCCAAATGCAACGACAGTATTTTCAAATACAATATCCTTATCTACAATTAACCCAAGAAGTATCATAATATTTGAGGGATTTGATCCACAGAATAACTATGTAAGAAGACAAGTAAATTTAGAGAATGGTGCAAGTTTTCAATTAACTGATAGTACATTTGGTCCAAATTTTAATATTGTTACCTTCTATGCTCCAGAAAATGATTTAGATATTGATGTAGAAATTCGCGCAAGCAAAGGTAACGATAATAGTGGATATTCAGGTGGTGCGGGAGGATATTCAAGAGTTAGATTTACAATGAGAAGAAATGATGAATACACTGCATTAGGAATATCAAATAATAGTGGTGTTTTCCTCTACAGGGGATCTTCATTAATTGCTGCAGTTGGAAAAGGTGGGGATGCCGGTACTGGAGGAAATGGCGGAGCTGGTGGTGGCGTAAGTAATGCAGGTGCAAATGGATCGGGAAGAAATGCAGGAACTGGTGGATCTTATGTTGCAAGTGGCCAATTAACAACAACTGGAATTTTTGGTTCAAACTCCTCAGTTTTAGCACAAAATATTCTTCCTGGAGATAGTAAGGCAGCAATACCTTCTGGAGGAAGAGCAATATCATGCACAAAAGGTTCTTACTGGACTAAACAAGGTAAAACTCCATGTGAAATCAACGGAGTAACACAATTTTATAACACTACAGAATCTTTAATATCAAGAAGTGCATTCATTAACAGAGGATTTAAACCAGGATATACTATAACAGCGACTGAAGGCAGAGCTACTTCTGTTGGAGGTAATGGAGGCAATGGTGCCGTAGGTGGAAGTGGTGGTGGTGAAGGTGGAGGCGGTGGTGGTAGTGGATATATTGACAGTTCTATTACACAATTAGCATCGACTCAGGGCGAAAATAATTCACAAAAATCCACAATAAACTTTAAGATTTACGTTCCACCCCCACCACCACCCCCACCACCAACGTATTCATATGTATCAGAATCTTCACCTGTAGTATCTCAATCAAGTTGCCCAGATCCCGATACTTTAATTTTAATGTCTGATGGATCTCAAAAACGTGCGGGGGATCTTAAAGTTGGTGATTATGTTAGAACTAAACACGAAAGTACTTTACAATGGGGCGATTACCCAGTTCTAGATGTAAAAATTGTAGAAGATGATAAAGTAAATCTTATTTTTGATGAGACCAATCTTATCTGTTCATATAGCCATAAATTATATGTTGATGGTCAAGGTTGGAAACGTGTTAGTGATATGTCAATAGGTGACATCGTTTCTGGATTTGTTTTAAAGGAGATTGTAGAACATGAAAGAGGTGAAGTTGTTGGTATTGAAATTGATAGGGCTCATGCATATATCTCAAACAAATTATTATCTCACAACTTAGTCGGTAAAGGTAGTTGCCCAGATCCAGAAATGCCAATCCTGATGGCAGATGGTTCAGAAAAGAAAGCAGGTGATATTAAAATTGGTGATGAGATTTTAACCCAACACGAACACACGCTTGAATGGGGAACTTATAAGGTTATCCAGAAGAGTATTCTTCATGAGAAGAAACTAAGAATGATTTTTGCTTCAACTGAAGATAATTCACACAAAGAAATCATTTGTTCAGATTCTCATCAATTTTATTCAAATGATTCTGGATGGATAAGTTCCTTAGAAATGAATATAGGTGATACAGTCGGAAACTATAAATTAATTTCATCTGAAAAAATTGAAAGTGGTCAGGTGGTTCAACTTGCTGTTGATGAGGCACACACATACGTTTGCTGTGGATTGTTATCTCATAACAAACTTGTTGCGCCAGTATATCAAGGTGTTGCGGGAGGTGTTAATCAAAATGCTGGGTTTAGTCAAAGTCAAATCTATGGCGGAGGAACTAGTGCTGTTCTAGGAGCAAGTGCGGTTGATCGTGCCGTAAGTGGCGGATACACTCTTTCTTCAATTCAAGCATGGGTCAATTCTACAGGTGCAACCGTGGGCCCAGCAGCACAAGCTCTTGGTATTAGACCTGCAAGAAGATAATTCTTACATAAATAGTAAAAAATAACGGGGATAGTGAACCGTGGCAGTCGATAAGAATTTTGTAGTAAAGAACGGTCTTGAGGTAAATGAAAACCTCATTCTTGCCGATGCAACTGCAAAGAAGGTTGGCATCTCATCTCTAAATCCAAGATATACATTAGATGTTGCTGGTGGTATTGGAGCAACAGATTTATATGTTGTAGGTGTTAGTACAGTTCTAACAGAATTCAATATTGGTGCTAATGGAACCACCCTTACTGGTATTGGTGGTTCCATTGGTATTGGAACAGTAACTCCAGCATTTCTCTTAGATGTTCGCTCTCCAGTTTCTACTGGAAAAACAGCTATTTTTGCCCGTGGGGATGTATATATTACCGGCACACTTAGATCGGACGATCTAACTGGTAACAGCGCAAATATAAACGCATTAAATGTTGCAAATACCACAACTTTAGGTGGATCATTATCAGTAACTGGATTATCTACATTTTCAAATTCAGTTACCATATCAGGTAATGTATCAGCATCAGGAATATCAACATTTAATAATCAAGTAAATATTACAAATAATCTCCAGGTTAGCGGAGTATCAACACTTTCAACACTTGGAGTCACTGGCCTTACTACAACACAAAATCTTAGAGTTACTGGGGTTTCTACGCTTTCAACCCTAGGAGTCACTGGCCTTACTACAACACAAAATCTTAGAGTTACTGGGGTTTCTACACTAGGCACAGTTCAAATTTCCTCTGGTATTGTAACTGCAACTTCTGGAATCGTAACTTATTATGGTGACGGAAGATTCTTAAACATTACAAATAATGCAAGCACTGGTATAGGAATCGGAACCACCGGCGGCATAGTTGGTTATGGTATTACTTTCTTAGATCTAAAGGGTGCAGGAGTATCTACTGCATTTTATAATTCTAATGTTGGTATTGCTACTATATTCTTTGAAGGTGGTGGATCTGGTACAATTGGAATCGGTACTGTCTTCCCAACAACCTTTGCTGGTAATGGTGACCTATTCTATCATATTGATTATGGAAGAATATTTGTATACTATGATGAAGTTGCTTTAGGAATTGGTTCTACTGCTGTTTGGGTAGATGCTGCACCATTCAATATTGGAATTGTTGATATTGATGAACTTTCACTATCAAAATTAACCGTCACTGGACCAGGTGGAGTACTTAAATCTGGAATTGGAAACACTGCATTAATAGTTGAAGGTGATGCTAGAATTACTGGAATTTTAACAGTTGGGTCTAGTAGTTTAACCCTAAATGGTAATACCAATCAAATTAATGGAGTAACTATTAGTTCTGGTATTGTTACTGCAACTACTTTTGTTGGAAATGTTGTAGGTAATGCTTTAGGACTTTCTGGCTCACCAAATATAACTGTTAATAATATTACAGGTACTGCAGCTACATTTACAGGAAATGTAACAATCGGTGGCACATTGACCTATGATGATGTAACAAACATTGATTCTATTGGTTTAGTTACGGCAAGAAGTGGTGTTGTTGTCACTTCTGGTGGAGTCAACATTTCTGGGGGTGGATTAAATGTATCAGGAGTTTCAACTTTCTCAGGAATTACAACTGTTACAGGGACTACTCTATTTGCAAAACAAGTAAATGTTTCTGGTGTTACGACATCTAATGAAACTAGATTTTTATCCGTTGCAGAAAAGTTAGTCAGAGTCACTGGCAATACAGTTAGTATTGGATATACTTCTACTGGTGCCAATATTGCATTTTGTGTAAATCCAACTGGAGACATTGCTCTCAATGTAACAAATATTCCAACCGACAGTTCTTTTGATAATCACACAATTTCCTTTAGTGTAATTGTAAATCAAACCGGAACCGCAAGAAGTTGCACATCAATTACATTGAACGGAGTTAGTAGACCTATTAAATGGATTGGTGGGTCTTTTGCCAACGCAGTTTCTGGATTAACTACAAGTTCTGGTTATGACATATATAATTTTGTCGGTATTAATACTATTGGATCTGCAAACACAACTGCAAATTATGATGTTCTTGGAACTGTAAGCGGAGGATTTAAGTAAATTATGGCACCTTTACTATCAAGAATTGCTGGAGTAAATTTAAATGTTCTATCTAAAGTTCGTAGAGCATTACCACGTCCAGGCTTTGTTGACTTTTTATTAGTTGGTGGTGGAGGTGGTGGATATAATGGTGGTGCTGGGGGATTTATATATACACCTGCTCAACCTGTTCAGTCTGGAGTTGAGTATACAGTACAAGTTGGAAGTGGTGCCAATGCTGCTCCGGGGAATCCAACATTCTATCCAACAACAGGAGGGCCCTCAAAAGTATATCTCACATCAAATCCTTCCAGTAATTTAGGATCTAAAGAAGCTTTTGGTGGTGGTAATGGATCAAATTATTATGATGGTGGAACGGGTACTCCTGGAGGTTCTGGTGGAGGAAACTTTGGATACCCAACGGCGTTCCCCGCACCCGGCCCGCAAGGCGCTGCCGGTACTCCTGGTCAGGGATATCCTGGTGGAGATGGATTTAGAGGACCTAATGTAGAGGGATATTATCCAAGAAATGGAGGGGGCGGCGGCGGCGCTGGAGGAAGAGGGCAAAATGCATCTTATGGTACTGATGGAGCTGGAGGATTAGGTGTATATAATGATATTACAGGAACTAATGTCTACTATGCTGCTGGTGGAAACGGTGGGGGAGGATCTCCATCTGGTTCAACCATTGGTGGAGGTGGAGGGAGTGTGGGATATCAGGGAACAGTTATTTTTAGATATCCCAAAAATAATAGTGCTGCAACCGTAAGTAGTCCCAATTATACAGATTCACCTTACGGAAATTATAGAGTTTATATTTTTTATGCTCCAGGAACTATTACCTTTTAAATTATAAATAGAAACAATAGAAGAGTAATAGAAGATCTGTGGCACTTAATTTTCCAGATAACCCTACAATAGGTTATGTCTACGTAGATTCTACTTCAAATTTTAGTTATGAATGGGATGG
>Ga0129333_10007687_pt1 | contig 10169 bp, 16 predicted proteins | sample CPB6_08_DNA_FD_94474 | JGI IMG/M metagenome (GOLD analysis project Ga0129333, IMG submission 94474) | Freshwater to marine salinity gradient microbial communities from Chesapeake Bay, USA - CPBay_Sum_0.6_0.8_DNA | ecosystem: Environmental > Aquatic > Marine > Coastal | place: USA: Chesapeake...
CAGGAGAGACGGGGGCTACAGGACCAATCGGCGCGACAGGACCAATCGGCGCGACAGGCCCGATCGGCGCTACTGGCGCAACCGGCGTGTTTAGTGGTACATTGACTGCTAACATAGATGCAAATGGTTTCAGCATACTCAATGCTAATGTCATTCAAGCAAACACGATTCAAGGTAACATTACATTAGCCAACGTCAATGAGATACAATTTAATACTGCCTGGGTAACTAATACATTTAGTGCAGGTAAGTTATATTATAGTAACGATAAAGGCACGCTCAGTTTAGATATGAGTGGTACCGGTAACATCGTGCAACAGATCGGCGAAGATCAATATATCTATGTTAAAGCAAATACAAACTTAACGATAGGTCGTGTTGCCATGTTCGTTGGCGTGCAAGGTGACACGATATTAGCAGATCATGCAAATACAGCAAGCGTAGGATTCTTACCAAGATATGTGATAGGTCTAGTACCTGCGAATATCGCTAGTGGTAATTTTGGTTATGTACAAACATTTGGTGAAGTATATAATTTACAGACAAACGCATTTACTGCTGGCAGCATATTATATCTTGCAGCAAATAGTGATGGTAATTTAACTGCTACTGAACCAACTGCTCCCGATCCAAAGATCGTTGTGGCTGCATGCCTTGTACAGAGCAATACTCCAACAAGCACGAATGGTAAATTACAAGTAAGACCAGATTTTGGTTATTACATGAATCAATTGCATAATGTCAGCAATGCTACTGCAAATACTAATGATGTATTGGTATACAATAGTAGCAATGTATGGACACCAACAAGCAATGTATCATTAAACAATGTCACAGCAAATACCATCGATGCAAATACATTGACTGTGAATGGTGTCAGCAATACATATACATTGAATATCGATAGCAATATCGCAAATACTACAGATTGGCAATTCAATGGCAATGGCGTGACATTGAATACTGCTGTAGGTAATCTAAAATTCAATCAAGTCACTACTGCATATAATAATACTGCACTAGCAAATAGTGCTATCGTCTGGGATAATGTCACAGCAGCATTTAGCCAGGCTAATGTCAGAGATGTATTCGTCAGAACAGGTGGCAATACATTGATCGCATTCTCAGAACAGATCGTATTCGATGCAGGTGGAGCCACACCAAATACTGCTAATAAGGCAGCACCGGTATATCTAAACTATGTGATGTATCCAACAAATAGCGACCTAGCCAATGCTAATACATTGACTGCCACACAGTATAGCGTAGGTCAACCTGGATTGATATTCAACGTAGGTGGACAGACTGCTAACCCATTACTTGATATATTCTCATATGGTGCGACAGCGAACCAAGCAGATAGCACTGGTATAAGAATGACACGCCGTCGTGGTAATGGTGCTGCTAGATTATCATTGCAACCAAACGATTATATTGGTAACATCACTTGGCGTGGTGGTGCTACTGCTACTGGCGGTAATCCTGCAGGTAACAGATTAGCAAAGGTCTGCGCAAGGGTAGATAGTTCATATGTTGCGAATACTTCTGCACAACCAGTTGGATTAGAATTCATAGTAGTCAGCAACACAGCAAACATCACACATAGTTTCTTTGCTAACGGTGCTGTAAGTTTTGCAGGTAATGCCACTATCGCTAGCAATTTAGCAGCAGGTAATGCCAACTTAGGTAATCTTGTTGTCGCTAATTTCTTCTCAGGTGATGGTACTAACGTTTCTAATGTCAATGCTAATACAGTAACTATATCAAATAGTGAATCATTAAGCACCAATACATTCTTTCTCGCATATGCTGCAAATACTGGTAATTTGCAGTCTGTACAGATTGACAATCTTGGTGATGCTTTGAGTTATGTTCCAAATACTGGTAAACTCAGCACATTCACGTTGAAGGTCAATTCTACGATCACCAACGATAATGGTGAAGAGATCGTATTTGACAATAGTAGCAATACTATCAATTTTACTGCTGCAAATACAGCGAATGTCGTATCTATCAGCAATAGCAATATTAATGCTAACACATTATTGGTACAAGCATATAAGTTAGAAACATTAAATGATAATGATTCAACTAATGAGATCGCATTGCGTATGTACAATTACAACAATAGCAATGCTGATATACAAGCAGTACATTTTGTTCGTGCTAGAGGTAATGTCACTAATCCAGAAAATGTACAAGCAAACGACAATACATTAAAGATCAGTTCATTAGCATATGCCAATGGTGATTATCGCATAGTCACAGGACACACAGTTAGAATCGCTAACGTAAGCGGTAATAACATGAATGTCGTGCATGTCATGAACGGACCTCCCGGTAACATAGAGACATGGGGCAATAGTGAGTTCCGCGTAGAATATGGTCATGCTAACTTTGGTGGTAATGTTAACCTATATACTGCAAATGGTACTATAGATGGTACTACAGTCAAGACCAAATATGTAGAACAGAACATAGGTAATGCCAACTTAGTACCAGGCAATACATTATCGTTGGCAAGCAATATCGAACAATATTATAAGATCACATTGACTAGTGCAGCGACAGCGACAAGCACTATCGATTGTGCGAATTTGGATACTGCTAATATAGGTAAAACATATAAGATATTGATCTATAACACAAGTGGTAATAGCCAAGATATCACTACAAGCAACTTGGCGCAGGTCAATCCAAATACTACGATAGGTAATAATAAATATGCAATGTTACAGATCGACCTACATGGTACAGATGGTAGCGGTGTATTCTTATGGGCTAATTTAGCATAATAGGTATGGGAAGATGCAAATGCTAGAAACATTGATCGCTTTTATAAAAAGTTTACCAGCATGGTTGAGCGCAGTAGTCGAGATCATGGTAGTCGCAATCATATTCATGACTGCTATAACATTCCTCGCAGGAATATGGTGTGGATTACGTATCATTGGCAAACGCGCCAATTCTATACAAGAGATACAATTTTTCCCACCTAAGATCATTTTCAAGGAAAATGATATTGCTATAGCCAAGTTTATTGATAAGAAGACTAAATAAATTTGTGAGTGGATAGAAGATGTGCTAATCTTTGATCCTAAATGTACAGACTTGCCATAGTCTATTCCGTTATGTACTATCCACTCACATTCTACAAATAGGAATGCCCACTTTGTGCGATCTGTGGGCAGAGATCATTAGCCCTGCAACATTTTTGAGAGTTTCTCCTCGAGGATAAACTTCGGGCTATACGCACGCCTAATATTTCGTATATACTAATAGGTTGTTATAAAACCAACCCATATAACGTCCTTGTCTACAATACAATTTTAGTAATTCTTCCATCAATAGATTACGTGTCAATTTATTTTTTGTGAATCTATAGTCCCAATATCCTGGCTTTTGACAATTGATATGACCAACACCACCTTGTCCAGGTTGTGCTGCTGTGAAAATCAATGTATCCGTGAACATACCACTAATCGTATGAACTACATCATCTGCATAATCTGCATGGATATGTTCTACAACTTCTAGGCATATGCATACATCTGCTACGAATGTCGTGGATAAAATATCTTGTTGAAATAAGTATGGTTTATCGCCTATACGCTCATCTATGTCAATACCATATGCATCGACGCCTATATCACGCATACTTTCTACAAAATGACCGGGACCACAACCAATATCCAATACTGTATTTGGTCTGATGATATGTTTGATGAATTGTGCCAATCTATCTGCGAATGGCTTTTCTTCAATCGCTATTTGTGTGTAATTGATTTGTTCCATATAATTATTTAGATGTCCCGACTTGGGCGCTTTCGGGACCAGAAGGTATGAGTTTTAGGTACTCACCCACCACACACACACGATATTGCCCGATTTGTGCGCCTTCGGTGCCGAGATTACAAATGATCAGCGGGGAGTTATAATGACATCTGCTGAGATTGCTGATCAGATACACAATAGTAATTATACTTCCTTTCGTAATGAATACAAACATTATGGGCAAGTATAAACATTACCAGTAACATTATCACGCCAAAAACCTGCACGGTTATTGGCACATTTACTATTTTGGTTCTGTTTGCCAACTGCGCCTGCTATAGCGCCAACAACGATGATGGCTGCGACAGTCTTGACCATATCGTCATTCTTAGTCGATTGACCATTCACAGTAGCACATCCTGTCATGCTAACACAGGTCATCAATATGATTAACTTACGCACGGTATCTCCAAAAGTTATAGCGAACTTGCTATACTGTCTATTATATGGATCTGTAAAAGAATATCAACTACTAAAAACCGTTAAAAATCAAAGAGTTAGTACACTAGTACTGTAAGTTGTTGATTTTACACGGTTTTATTTTTGCCCATTTTTTGTTGTATTTTAGCAACAAATCGTTGTATTTTAACGACATTTTCCCCGAAGTTAGTGACAGATATTGACATAGGCAAGATTTTGTGAGTTTTTTGGTAGATTTTGCCCTATAATCGTGCTTTTTATATGTTTTTTGTATAATATGATAAATACATGTACATATAGGAGACAAACATGAGCAATTATAACGATGGCTTAGACAATGATACAGAAGTGCAGGTCATATCCACATATCGCAGACCATATTCAGAACAGACTAAAAAGATCATAAGTGATCTAGGTACAGTAGTTGGTGAAAAAAACGCTAATTCGAATTTGAATTCGAACTTGAATCTGAATATGAACTTGAATAAGAATACATTTCACCCCGAGGGAGAAAATGGTTGTGCGCCAGAGGCGCACTTAGTTCCTGAAAACCTTGGAGTGGCAAAGCCACAGAGTAATAATGTTTTGGGTTTTGGGAGTGTGATGGCAGCGCTGCCCAAACCAACAAAGCCTGGCTTTCGCAGATTGAGTTATAACGACAAGTACACAGAGATCAATGTGCAGATCGGTAATGTCAGGGACGAGGGTCGTGACATGCGTTGCCGTGTATATGTGTCATTGAGAGAAGAAAAGGATAAGAAGTATTCTATCTTCTTGAGCGGCGCAGCGACTAGCAGCAAAAAGGAACTGATCAGGGGAGCAAAGCAAAACAAACAGGTACTAGATGTCATAGATTATTTCAAGGCTAGATATCCAGGCAGCATGATAGCAAGACTGCATTATAAACCAGTGAATGGCTTCAGCACAGATTTCCATAAAAAGAATCTAAAATCAGCCATATTATGTGTGCATGAAGGTATAAATGGCTTATGTGCTACATTATATCTATTGGGAGAATTGATAGAGATCGAACTCAACCAAGAATTGAGCAAAAAGCAACAAACTTATTATAGCGCCGCAGGCATATACAGGAACGAGTTTGATCAATTCATCGATGATGAGGAACTAGAATGAGATATAACGAATACATGTACACCAAACTGAATTTTGGCAAGTATAAAGGTTATTTCTTGAAAGATGTGCCTGACGAGTATATCGTATGGGGCATCAAATACATAGAAGATGTTGGTATCAGCACTATGTTGAGCGTAGAATACCAAAGACGACATAAGAACATGAGGTAAACATGAACAAGTTAAAGATAGGGTATAGCCATAAATCAACAAAAAGCAATAACACATATATCAGTATCAATAAACAAGACAATGATACTTTCTATAAAAATGTTCAGGCGATCAATGCATACATGCAGGAACTTGCATTAAGCACAGATCCAGACATAAAAGAGTTCATCAAATGGTGGCGTGGTAGTGACAAGAAATATCCATATAACAAACGGTTAGGCAAATATAACACACCTGAGACCATGATGGCAGGACTGATAAACAATGTGTTATATGGCAATCAGCGTGACTTATCAGTAGAGCAATTACCATTCTATGAAGAGATCACTAACATATGCGCAGAAGTCATTGAAGAATTGATAATGGTCAAGAAATTGGACTTACAACCTGATTATGATATCATTGGTGTGCAGTTTGGTTTAGAATTCTAAAGTAATTTGGAAAACAATCAATTTAACCAAAATGAGTATCATTCGCAACTAGATAAGTACTTGATGCCCAAACAAATACTGAATCTAGGTAGCGTGATTAGTAGTGTCAATTCAAGCACTAAATCGCAACTAAAAAAACTCAATAAAGTAAAAATCGATAAATCATTGCCGCGTGTCAATTACGCTGATATCTATTTCTATAGTAATAAGAAATGGAATCTAAAAGGCAAGGGTTGCATGTTATGCAATACCATAATGAATGATCCATATGTGTTAGACAACCATCATTATGTCTGTGAAGTCAATATACAAAAAAACAAGTATAATGGGACTGACTAAATAACACATCATGAGTAATTTATTAGACGCACAAAAAACAATCGATATATTAAAACTTAGATTCTATAATGAATGGCTCTATGCCAATCATGTCTATGATGAGGGTGAGAGTGGATATCACAAAGAGATCACAGCCAAGGTTGTTAATGATTACATCGATCCATTGAATCTACCTAAAGATAGCCATATATTAGATTTAGGTTGTGGGCCAGGCTATTTCCTAGATGAAATGAAACATAGAGGTTACACCAATTGTGTAGGTGTGACATTGAGCCCAGGTGATATACAACTATGTATTGACAAGGGTCATAAAGTTAAGCAACTTGATCTTAGTTTCTTACCACAGACTGATGGTTATCATGACGAAAGTGTAGATTTCATTTTCTTGCGTCATGCACTAGAGCATAGTCCATATCCTATCTTTAGTTTGATGGAGTATAACCGTGTACTCAAACAAGGTAGCAAGATTTACATAGAAGTACCTGCTCCTGACTGTGAACGCAAACATGAATTCAATCCTAATCATTATAGCATATTGACTACTAATATGCTAGCAGCATTGTTGTATCGCACAGGTTTCACGATAGATGAATTTAAGAACTTTGAATTTCAACTCAATATACCTATCGAAAATGATACATTTAAATCTGTGACAGAGAAATTCTATTGCATACTTGCTACAAAGGCAAAGCCATTAGATGTCAAATAAATAATATAAAGGAGACATCGATGCCAGTACATGAAGTCAGAAACAAGAGTGGTAAGATCATAGGTTATCGTTGGGGACGCAGCGGTAAATTATATCGCAAGAAAGAAGATGCAGATAGACAGGCAAGAGCCATATACGCAAGTGGATATCAAGAAAAGAAAAAGTGATGCGTTAGTCATAGGCAACGGCAAGAGCCGTTTGCAATTTGATCTAAACCAATTACAAGAACTATTCACTACGTATGGATGCAATGCATTGTATCGTGACTTCATGCCTGATCATCTGATAGCGCATGACATGGGCATAGCAGACGAGATACTAGATCAACGTGCGCATTACAAGACTAAGTTTTACACGCAGCATGGTACCAAGATGGATCATAGGCATAAGATGGGCGAGCCCATACATTTCGTGATCAGCGATAAGTTCATTGGTGATAGCGGTACAGGTGCGTTACGATTAGCATGCCAGAATGGTCATAAGAACATATACATGATAGGATTCGATTATAGCGATAATAACACTTACATACAGAACGTGTATGCAGGTACTAAGCATTATCAACCAGGACCTATAAACAATGGTGGCGAGTTCATGTTGCGCCAGTGGGAGACAAGATTGCGTCATTGGTGCCGTGAATATAATGATATTAATATCATACGCATAAATGGCAATGGTTATAAGCCATGCTGCAATGAGAGTAATTTCAATAACATAACAGTTGAACAATTTAAGGAGATATACAATGAATTATAAGATGGTAAGAGCAGAAGATGGTATAGTATGGGTGACTATACAACCACTCATGGAACAAGTTAAACTACATCTAGAAGAAGCCAAAAAGATCGATGTCAGTAAGATGTGTGCAGATGATAAGAAAGGCATAGACTTCACAATATTGAGCATAGAGTCCGTATACAATTTCTTGAATAGTCTGATGACAGAACAAAATCTAACTGAGATATTAGAAAAAGAAAAGAATAAGGAGAATTTGCATTGATGTTTGCCACAGATATCTGGAATCGTAAGTTCGATAACAAGAAAGTCAATATCATGAACAAGATGGTGACTGAGTTAAGCATTTATATGAACGATACAGAATTAGAACGTTGCATGGATTTCATGTATCAGATAGAAGATAGCAAATTCGATATCAATCCTACAGTATCAGACTGTAAGACGCAACTCAAATTGATATTAGGCTCGGATCGCTATGAACAGATCGTAGAACAATGGAAAAACAATAACCAAAAATTATTATCAGTATTCGGCACATTGAAATATAAAAACAAGAAAGACAGCAATGACAAGACATTATACGATGGACTAGATCCAGAAGACAATCCTGATGATTACGAGAAGGTATATGTATGAAAAACAATAACAGCAAGCCTGTGAAATTACCACAGACAAATCAGCAAGGCAAGAAAGTAGGCGCAGATGCCAAAGCCTGCTGGCAAGGATATAGATATCAAGGTACACAGAATGGTCGTGATGTCTGTGTCAAGGTGAAGAAATGAGTTATAGACCAACCGAAGCCATGGCAACTAATGCCAAGCGTGGATTGAAAATGCGTGAAGAAAGCACACCCAGCAACAGAGGTGGCACACAAGTTGGTCTACAACGAGCAAATCAGTTCGCTAAACGTGAATCAGTAAGCCTTGATACAGTCATGCGCACATATCAGTTTTTGAGCCGTGCTAGAGTCTATTATAAGCCAGGTCAAAACACTAAAGGTACGCAAGCATATCTATTATGGGGAGGCCCAGCAGCATTGACATGGGCACGTAATATATTGGAAGATGAAGGAGTAATATGATGTATAACAAGAAACCAAAACCAAGACCAAGACCCGGTAAAAAATGACTACGGATCATATCAATCGTTGGAATGTATTACCCGACGATGAATTCTTGAAACATGCAGCGATATATCGCAGATTCAAGAACATGAATAGCCTAGAACATAGCATCAATCTAGATTATATTGTTAAACGATGCGATAGATTAGGATATGATTTCGCACCTGCATGTTGTGGAAAATATCAATTAACTAAAAGATGATTTACAAAAGCGATGGCACGATCATAGTGATCGTCAAAGGAGACACACAATGTCCGAAACAAAAATTAAAAAATCCGGTAGAGGTGGACCACGAATCAATAGTGGTAGACCAAAAGGATCAACAAATAAGATAAGTCCTGCTACATTGTTGAATGACTTCCGTCGTGAACAAGGCATGACGTTCAGCCAATTCATCAACAAAAAGATACGTGATGCAGAATTAGAAAAGAATGATGAACTAGTCAGCAAATACATTCTTGGACTAGCGAAATATATCATACAAGATGTGCAACAGATCGATCATACTACCAAAGGTGAGAGTTTAAGAACTATCTTTAATTTCCCACAAAAAGAATTGAACGATTGGTCACCAGTCTATACATTAGAACATGCAAAGAAAGATTGATGTCCCGCTTTATGGTGAACAGAGTACTCTACTCAAAGACATGCTTAGTACTGACAAGCATTGCATCCACATTGTGCCTGTTGGTTCCGGGAAAACTTTTCTTGCTAGCATCGCTCTTCCTATCTTTGCCACTGATGCTCGCTATCATAAAAACAAAGATATAATTTATTCAGCGCCTACAGGTGCCATGATCAAATCCCTTATATGGGAACCATTGAAAAAGAGTTGTATCAATTATTATGGTCTAGTCGATGGTGTCGATATCAATAATTCAGAATTGACGATAAAATTTCCAAATGGTGTTTTCATACGTTGCAAGAGTGCAGAGCAACGTGAGAATCTACGTGGTCTAAATGTGGGTGTATGGGTCGCTGACGAAGCAGCATTATATACAGCCGATACATTACAAGAGATCACAAATAGATTGCGTCCTAGTGTGGGTCAACCCGACAGTCAAGGTAGACTGATCGTGATAAGCACGCCCAATGGCACGGGACCACTGTACGACCTCTTCAAGATGGCTCTTGAGAGGCCTGAAAAATACATCGTACGGCACTACAATTATGAGCAGATGCGCAGTGGTAATAAAGTTTATATCGAAGAACAAAAACGCATCTTATCACCATTAAAATTCGCACAAGATTATCTATGCAGTTGGGAAAG
>Ga0129333_10007688_pt1 | contig 10168 bp, 19 predicted proteins | sample CPB6_08_DNA_FD_94474 | JGI IMG/M metagenome (GOLD analysis project Ga0129333, IMG submission 94474) | Freshwater to marine salinity gradient microbial communities from Chesapeake Bay, USA - CPBay_Sum_0.6_0.8_DNA | ecosystem: Environmental > Aquatic > Marine > Coastal | place: USA: Chesapeake...
CAGAAGAAGGTTCTGGAGTTGGAGTTGGAGTTGGAGTCGCTCCGTTCGAAGACTCTGTGGAAGGAGGAGGTGATGGTGCAGGTGCTGTGGTTTCTGACGGGCTTAGGCTTGGGCTTATTTCTGGAATGGGTGTTGGTGAAGGTGATGCTTCGCTCGGTGAAGGAGAAGGTGAAGGAGTTGGAGTTGGCTCTGGAGTTGGTGTCGGCGCAATGCCGTTGTAATAACGAAGAGATTCGTCAGTAAGGTTGTCGCTTACGTATACGTTATAACCACCTTGAGCGTATCCACCTTCGCAGAATAAAGCAGGGATGTTTCCCTTACCTTGAAAAAATTGATTGCTATTATCCCAACCAATATTAAAAGTCTGTTGAGAGCCATCTGGCTTAGCACAGATGACTTGAACATTGCTGGCAATGGCAGCAAATGCAGGTTGTGGAATTAGTAATGGCCAGAAGGCCGCGGCTGTTGCTACGGATAGTGCTGCGTATATTCGCAGTTTTCTCATTGGTAATAGTTAAATTACCATATTAAAATGCAAATGGCTGGCCTTACGGCCAGCCATTTCGCTATTCAGTTGTATTACGGTGCTACGTAAGCGTACTTTACCAATGCTACTGAAGTACCGAGGTTGGTTACAGTAGTTGCAGCAACGCTCTGTGTCTTTACAAGACCATCGTTTAGTGCTGTTGCACCATCTGCAGTTGTAGTTACAGCGCCCTTTACAAAGCCTGCAGCAACAAGTGCAGCGCCTGCAGCGGTCTCATTTAGACCTACTACGTTTGGCATAGCTGCTTGATCAGTAGTGTCAGTGTATGGCGCTACTGGGGTGTAGTCAGGGAATCCGTTCCAGTTGTTAAGAGCAACGCTGTGGTTGTTCCCTACGACTGAAGAAAGTCCTGGGCTAAGTGTTACAGTGATATCTGTCTTTGTTAGAGCCGGGCTCTGGATTACAGAGTATCCGCTCCAGTCGTTGTTTTGATCAGCATTTGCTGCTACTACAACAGTAGCGCTGCCGTTACCAGAACGATCATCGTCTGGTTGCATAGGGAAGTTACCCCATACAAAGTCTACGGCGATGTTTCCTGCGGTGTTATTTGGATAACCGCTATCTCGTGCCATTAAAGTTCCTATTCTCTATAGAGTTCTGAAGCACCTGATCGGGGTGCGGAATAAGTATCTCTTAGCAGTCCCAGGCTCGTCTTGCTTTACGCAAACGACTATTTGGGTCCTTGGCTGCCTTTGGCCACATCTTCATTTGCCCTGCGGATCTAGCGCAGAAAGACTTACGACGAGCTGCGGCCTTCTTTGATTTCTTAGCTTGCTCCTTTTTTACAGGAGGTTTTAGGTTTGAGCCTTCGCGTTTAGCTGAGGCCCGTCCTTTTGCATTTAATCCGCCCTCTGGATTCTGTCCTTCTTTGCGTTGCCACGCAGGTGTCCTAGCCATTACTTGATAACCGACGCTCTCTTTTTCTTCTTAGGCTGAGGCTTTTTCTTAGCCTTCTTAGCGGCTTTCTTTACCGGTTTCTTAGCGGCCTTCTTAATAGCCTTCTTAACCGGCTTCTTAGCAGCCTTCTTAGCAGGAGCCTTCTTCTTAACTGGCTCAAGCACTGGAAGATCTAAAAGGAAAAGTTCTTCAAATTCTCTTTTTTGACGCTTGTTATCTTCAACTATTGCGTATACAGCTATTACAGTAGCCAATACTCCTAGGATTACAAGTAGTTCCATTATTTATCTCTCTTTCCTGCACGCCGTTTGTTTTCTTTACCCACGTTCTTTTTGTGGGACATAGCACGGAGATTCCCAGCGGAATCGTTGTTCTTATTATTATCCTTGTGATCTACGTCTGTGTCCTTAGATAATTTGCCATTTTTCTTCTCGTACTTAGCTCTAGCCGCATTCTTTGATGTGGTGCGCCATTTACCAGAAGAATCTTTGTAGTGAATGACTACGATCTTACGTCCGCCATTCTGTTTAGAGCCTTTATAGGCTTTTCCACCAGCTACTTCTTTAGCCATTATGGTTTGTCCCAACGACGGCCTAGTTTCTCTTCTCTCGCTTTTTTCTTCATTTTATCTTTAATTTTCTTATTAGCTTCTGAAGAGTGCCACTTTTTTGTAGCTTTGACGCCTTGAGCAACAGTCTTAGCTCCGGCTTTCTTAGTTAGGTTAATCTTGTCATACTTGCCTTTTTTACCGGCATGGTCGACAATAACTTCACCTTTTTTGTTCTTTTTAACGGTGTGCTTTTCACCGTCTGCTTTAAAAGTCTTAGCCATTTTTCTTCACCCTTGGGTACGGCTCTAATTTAGCCTTAATAGTTCCATCTTTTCTTAGACGTACTATCCAACCGTCTTTGATCTGGGTCTTGTTAAAGCTGTGATGAGACTTAAACTTGCCGCTACTCATATTGACCACCTTCCTTGCAGGCTTGCTTTGCCGCTTGCTATCCATTCTCTGTGCAGTTGAGCTTGAAAAGCCCAATCTGTTGTGTGAGAAGGCTTCCCACACAGCTCACAGGGATCTTGTTTTACTTCTTTGTACACGTGCTCGCAGTATTGTGTAAGCATCATGCCCCACAACCGCAAGATTTTTTAAATTTACCACATGGACGACAGGTAAGGCGGTCAGATGAACTCAAAATACCCTTATCTTCAACGGTATTTTCAAATTCATGTACCTTTTTGTAGCTTCCAAAGCGTCTACGATGGTAATCGTTAGCGTTTATTACGTCTGGATCGTTCCAAGGGCGTGCAGATTTCGCTGTGCGATCGTGCATCGCCCCCGGAGCTACTCTTTTATCTCGTTTTTTAGGCACAATTTGACCTTAGTAGTTCAAATTACGCTTACGAGGCTTCTTAACTTCTGTGAATTTACCTTCAGATGGGTTTTCAATGCGCTCAGAAAACTTACCACTTGAAAGTTCTGGGCCTTGTGCGCCTTCAGGACGAGGACGAGAGACCTTAACTTTGCCTGATTTGCCCTTTGGAGGACGTGTTTCAGACTTAGGCGCTGCCGTAGGCGTAGTGGACATAGAAGCAACGATAGAAGCAGTTGCTCTATCTACTCTACGTGTGCGGTTACGCTCACGAGTATCAGAAGCTTCCATTGCACGCATCTCTTTGTGCTTAGTTATCTGTCCATGCAAGTATTCAATATGAGAGATAGATCCCTTTGGAGCATCAAATTTCTTCCAAACTTTAACGTTTCGCTGTTGTTCGTCACGCCCATGAGTTTGGTGCCAACCACGATAGCTGCTTACTGATTCAAGTTCTCCAGTAGTTTTAGAGACTCTCCAACGAGTAATCTTTCCCTTAGAACGTTTGCGTGTATCTGTTGGTGGTCCTACAGGTATGGTTTCTGTTTCAGCCTTGTGAGCGTTAGTAACGTGCTTATGAAACGCTGGCATAGTAGATCCAGTGTGCTTTACATAATCCATAATGTCTGACGCACTGTGTCCTGAGAAATGTGTGCGAGATAATTCATGCGCTAACGCCTCATCAGAGTACATATAGGCGCTTACATCGCTACCGGATACTGTTGGAGTAGCTGTTTTATTCTTTCCAGCAGCTACTTCTGTTGCAGATACTGCAGCAGCTACAGCTCCCATACCAATTCTTTCCGGAGTCTTTACCTTACCGGTAGCAATTCGACGCTGTAGTTTCTTTTCAGCACGACGCTTCTTTCGGTCTCCACTAGTTGATGGGGCAGCAATATCCATTGGACGGTATTCGGTGGTCTTTAGACCTGCTTGTACGCGACCAGAAGCTTTACGACGAGTTTCTTTAATACTCTCCGCACTACGCATTTCACGTACATCTGTGGGAGTAGTTTCAATATTTGGAGAAGAAGAGTATACGTGACGAACTTTTGGGCGACCTTCAGAGTCTAATATTGGAACTTGTTTTTCTACTCTCTTGCCACCCTCAGTTACTACTTTGCCTCTAGTTAAAGGCTCTGTTTTCTTCTCAACCTTAGATCCACGAATTGCTCCAGACAGCGCATCTGGTGCACCAGAACCTTTACTTACAGTCATAGCTCCGCCAAATTCAGCACCGCGATCTGGCTTTGCTGGTGCAGAGCCTGCACCAGTACCGCTAGCAGGAACAGTTGCCGGTCCAGCAGCTACATCGGCTCTAGTTGCCTTAAGTCCTTTTTTACGAGGAGCAGGTTCAGCTTTAGCAAATGGAGTTTGTTCTAACTGCTTTTCAAGTTGCCTACGACGGCTAGCAGAGATATCACCAAAGTCAGCTTCATCTGCTTTCTTGCGACGACGTTCTCCTAGGACCTTGGCACGAACACCTTCATTAGCTGCTGCAATTTCTTCAGGAGTATTACGACGAGTAACAACGTTTGTACGTGAACCTTTTTCTGGGCTGGTCTTTTCTTTTTTAATACCGCCAGTTACTCCACGCTTCTTGCTACCTGCAGGAGCTGTCTCATCCTTAACATATACATAAGTAGCTTTAGGTGATGGTTTACGCTTAGCCATTACATTCCACCCTTCTTGTTGCCATTTGTACTAGTGGAAGTTCCATTAGCTTTCGGCATAGTAGGTTTCTTCGGTTTTGTTGAAGTCTTTTTAACTTTTGGAGTAGTATCCATTTTTCCAGCGCTGTCTTCACGACGAGCAACCATTGAGTCATAAGCCTTGTTAAGTCCAAGACCTTCTGCTTCTTGAATGTGACCCCCCTTTACAGCAGCAGTTACTTCAGCCTTAGTAACATAAGGCCTCTTTGTACGTCCAGAAGATGTTCTAGTTGTAGCTGTCTGCTTTTTAATTTTAGGTTCTTTCATACCACTGGTAGAAGAAGTTGGGCCTGTATCCTCAGTAGTAGGCTGACCTGATTGAGGCTTTTTATTGCGGGGAGTTCCGCCTTTATCTTTAGTATCAGGCTTTTCAGTAATGTTATAAATTTTTGCTTCTTTTTGCTTTTCAATGCTGCCAATTTTAGAAAGATTCTCGTTTTTCATTAGCGGAGCTACGGCAATAGCAGCTTCACGCTCAATGTCATAACCTGCGGCTTTAGTTACAAGATCTAAAGCTCTGCGGTCAATATTTTTTTGCTGGCTTAGCATTCTTTCACGTTCACCACTAAAGTGATCGGTGACTAGTTTTCCTAGACCGGCAAGGAATCCCATTCCTCTGCCACTTGAAGCTTCTGGCACGTTCATGCCGCGCTTGTCCATGTGTTCTCTTTTCTGTTAAAACAGCGGGGTAGCTTTTGCTCCCTTTTCTTTGAGTGCTGTTGCGTGTTTATTGTAATGGTGCATACAAAAGAATAAAGTCCCAAACGGCATAGAAGCTCTAACTAGAGCCTTAACACCGCAAGAATCACACAGAGCCGGACCCGCCTCCGTCTCCTCCGGTGCCTTCTCCAGTACCTGTTCCACTAGTTGAATCCTTTCCGAAGTTATTCTGAGCAGTTTCGTTAGCTCCTCCTGGCCCACCATAGGGAGCCGCAAAGCTAGTTCCGCCGTACCACAAATAGTAATAGGGAAGTGCAGGCATAGTAACGCCTGACGTTATGTACCGTCTTTTCTTCGGTGGACGTAACTGATGATTTTTCTTGTGCACTATGTGAGTATAGAGCTACTTCTTTTGAATAAAAGTACGAACAGCTCCACCCGAGTAAACATCAAATTTCTTTGCAACCTCAATAGCTTTCCTAACGACCTTTTCGGCGGCCTTAGGGTCAGTACATTTGCTGAAGTTCAAAGCCTCAAGTGCACCTAGAGCGTAATCGCCACCAGAGCCTGCAATATAAAAGCCGCGTTCTTCTCTTTCCCAAGAGTAATCTTCAAATACGCTATAGATAATGCCGTTGACAGCAACAAGGAATTCAGAGTCATGAGAGGCGAACTCGCCTTCTTCTTTCATATCATAACCAGCGTCGATGAACATGTGACGCATTTGCGGGATGAACTGCATAGTCATCCACTCATCAGTGTCTTGATTAGCGCGGGGACGTGCAGGTTTCCAACCATGATGCACTAAATTAGATCCGCGACCGCTACCAGCACCAGCAATTAGAATGCCGTTAGTCTCTACAATTTTTGGGGATGCAGCTTCGATTAATCTACCAGTATCAAGTGAAGCACGAGACTCTGATCCGAGAACGCACCAACCGTTACCTTGCACACCAACTAACGTAGTCATCTAAGCCTTTCTGAGTGGTTAGATGCCTGTCGCGTATATCAACCCAAGAGACGAAAGCAGAAAGGACTTAATCGATATACCACAGGCCGTCGGCCCAACCGAAAACCGACCTTAGCACAAGTATAGCGGAAACCCGCGGGGAAAGGGTGTATCTCTAAGAAATCCTAGGGGCCTGATGCTTTATTGCCCTGTAAATGAGCCGGCAGACCAAAATTCAGTTATGGCGCCTGGAAAGGAAGTACCCCTAGGATTAGGAGTAGCTTAGCCGATCTCTATGACTTTTGGCTTATGCTCTTCAGGAACGCGGCGTTCTAGATCGACAAAGAGGATGCCGTCTAGCATTACGGCCTTGGCGACCTCTACATAGTCAGCTAGGACGAACTCGCTGGTGAAGTCACGAGTTCCGATGCCACGGTGCATGAACTCATCCTCGCGCTTTGTGGCCTTGGAGCCCTTAATGGTAAGGACGTTGTCCTTGACCTGTATAGAGACCTCCGCCTTCGTGAAGCCGGCTAGAGCCATCTCTACTGTGAACCGGTCATCATCGTGCTTGACGATGTTGTATGGAGGATAGGTGCTGCCCCGGCCCATAGATTCGCTCATCTTAGCTAGGGTGTCTAGTTGACGTTCAAAGCCGACCATCCATGGCCAGGCTGTAAATGGGACGCAGTTAGAGGTCCCGCTCTTTGTTGTTGCATATGGAAGCATGATTAACTCCTTAAGTTAAGCAAGTTACTTTGTGGCATCCCCGAATGGCAGATGCGTCCCTAGTATAAAGCCACTGCCAGCCTTTTTATTCCCCCAAAAATTTTTGAAAGTGGAGAGGTGGTGAGGTGATGAGCTGTTTGGCTTTGTGTCTCACATCACGAAATTTTATGATTTGGGACCCCAGATCCCCGCCTTAAAAATTTTAGGGCCACTGCCTACTATTTATAGAGCCAATAGTGGATCTCTCCTGGCGCGGAAATCGGACATTTCGGACTAAAGGTGCGGGGGGGACAAAACGGACATTATGGACATTGACAGGTCGCTAGTAAAATACTGGCGTCATTATGGCTCGGCTAGTAAGGTAGAGCCCGACACTAGGGCGGTAGCATGTCTATGCTATCGCCTTTTCTGTTGCTTCCAATGTGAGGGGCTAGCGGGGGGTGCGACTCCCCCCGTTAGCACGCATTGGCATATTGCCATGCCTACACATCTGTGTAGCCTAACAAAGGAGATGCTATGTCGTTTATCGACCTAGTTATATCTGCTGCTAGTGAGCGCGGTACTAAGGGCACGGAGCGTGTCCTTACCCGCCTTTGCTCCCTCGCTGCTACAGAGGGGCACAAAGCCCCTAAGCCTGCCGACATTATCGGCTCGCTTCCTGCTGTGACCCGCAAGGGTCAAGACTCTACACCTGAGGTTGAGCCTTTGGTGTTCGTCTATGCGCTCTACCTCATGGTGGAGTATGGCTACGAGGTCAAAGATGCCCGCCGTATTGCCAACCGATTCCGCACGGAGTTGGACGGCTACATGGTGGAGGGCTCTGTCTTACAGACTAAGACCAACATCACTAACGCAGAACTCGCGTTCGATTCAGACCGCGAGGACACATCTATCGAGCGCAAGATTGCCACGCTAACATCTAGCGTCAAGTCTTTCCGCAAGATGGTTGCCGATGGCAAGGCTCTCTCATCTGACGATGAGTTGGCTATTGCTAACTTGGTGTCTGACCTACAGACACTAATCACCCACACCTCACGGGTGGAAGCACTTGTCTAACATTTAGGCCACTGTAGCCATAGCCTACCGCTGTGTGTTCGCACAGCCAGGTTTTCGGCTACCCCTGACCGCTGTTAGCAGGTAACTAAGTGCCTCGCACTTCTGGCGCTCACAGCCTTGCTGTGGGCGTTGGAAGGGTTAGCGCCCTACCTCCATTGGAGCACAGGACTCTAGGCTATAGAGTCGGGTGTAAATCCCGCGATTGTTAGCCAATATCCCTATGTCGCAAGGCTTAGGTCACGCTGCCTATAGCCTATTGAACTAGTGTCAATGACAACAAATGTTCTGCCTTCCCGTAGGTAAGGGGTGGGGAGTAATCCCCGCCCCTTATCTACATCTATGTAGTCTGTGATGGGCAGATAGCCCTCTGATCCTCCGTCATTCTCATGTCTATCTGCCTCTCACTCTCTACATTGGAGAGTAGGAAGGTAAGTCCATATGTCACCAGACAAGCAAAAGGTATGTGAGACTCCCGCGTGTAATCGTACAGACATCGTGTATTCAGGTGCCGATGCCTTCTACCTTGCAGGCGGTGGTGCTCCTACCGAGAGGTTCTGTTATGCCTGCTTACAGGCTTACGGAGCGATCCGCGAGATTATAAGCAAGCTCTATGTCTGAGCTAAAGCGCAAGACTATTATCGTGTCAGTGTATTACTACGGCGATAAAGAACCTGTCACCTCATTGGATACAGACGAAGATTGGGATAGACCCGATGCTCTGTTCCTCAATGACACTATCAAGGTTGCTCTCAAGCATTACAACCCTGATAGCGATGTGTTTGATGTATGTATTGACGAGACCAAACCCGCGATCTTTTCCCTAGGTCGCTGGTGGTCTCGCTACTTGTATCGCCTGCTACGCAGGTGATGACAGAGGGGCTCACAGGCGAGGGTGAGAAGGCCTTGCCCGTACTACGAGATAGTCTGTGGGTCTCTCTGCCATCATCACAGATGGCAACAACAAAGGAGGTAGATCATGGCGATACTTGTCGCTAAACTCATACTCATAAAGTGTGAGACTGAGCATGGCAAGCACATCAAGGAGGAGTTCTCTTTCATAAAGAAAGAACCTCTGCGCTCTTGTGCTACATGCATTGACTATGTAGAAGGCTTCTCCGATTGGGAGATGAACCTTCTATCTGAAACAGGCTTCACCCTATCTGATAGACATCTTATGGCTGCCAATATCCGCAACATGGCTATGGCTGCATCTAAGTACTGACAAAATCCCCCGCGAATTTCCCCCCGCAAAGGCTATGTCTCTGTGGGGGGGAAAAGGAAGGACATTATGAACTGCAATGTTTGCAATGCTGAAGTCCATCCTGATCGATGGGCTATTGGCTATCACTATTGTATGAGGAAAGAGTGCGCTGCTTCACAGCCCTCCAAATTAGATAACTACAGGCTTATCCTTGTGCCTAAACAAGGCTTTACTTTTGTTGATAAAGATTCCCCGCATTTATTAGATGGCAAGTCATCTGGTAGATAGAGGAAGGCAGAGATAGGGTCTGAACATCTCTACTCGATTCTGCCAGCGGCGTTTCGAGTTCTCCGCCACGTATGTATACAAATGGAGAGTGAGTCCTGTGGGTAAATGTAAGAGAGAATGCGCCTACTTGTGCGTGTGACTCCATGAGAAGGTTACTGCAATGCATTGCGGTCTACTTCTTTGATACGTGAAACTGATACGTTACAGCCTATCTCTGCCTCCCCCTGTCTATCCTGACAGGGAAACAAGGAGGTGGATATGTTTGAAGGCGAAATCATTTTTTACAATGGTTTCAACCTGTTAGTTGACATCATCGTAGCCTGTATTGCCGGCTTTATCTTTTATCGCATGGGCAATACCAATGGCTACATCGATGGCATTGAGCGTGGATCTGATCTAACTCTTGATGCAATAGATAACGGTGTATTGACTAAGCAGGTATGTCCTGATAGCGGTGAACTTCTATGGACATTCAAGCCAGAGGAGAAACCGCAGTTGTTCCTAGTACCAGAGGCAGATTAGTAATGGTAACAATCCCTGCCCGCATTGTTGAATGTGAGTGTGGAAAGCTAATAACTTTAGACGCACTCACAATCGGCGGTGTTACATGCCCCACATGCAATAAGAAACACAATCCAACACAGAGTTAGTACAGCACGGGAGCGGGCGACTATATGTAGTCAAAAACTCCCCTCGCTTACGCTAAATATCCTGAGCATGATAACTAAAAAGGGCTCTTTGGTCCCGAGCATGACCTAA
>Ga0129333_10007690_pt1 | contig 10165 bp, 10 predicted proteins | sample CPB6_08_DNA_FD_94474 | JGI IMG/M metagenome (GOLD analysis project Ga0129333, IMG submission 94474) | Freshwater to marine salinity gradient microbial communities from Chesapeake Bay, USA - CPBay_Sum_0.6_0.8_DNA | ecosystem: Environmental > Aquatic > Marine > Coastal | place: USA: Chesapeake...
CTATCACCGATGATTTGGTTTGCTTTGGCAACACCAGTAGCACGAATAATCTCAGCATCAGCAAGTTGTTGTGCTGAGTCTTTCTTTGCCTGTGCTTCCAACACTGCTACTTGGCGAGTATATTCTGCCTTTTGCAGTTCTGCCTTACCAGCAAGAGATTGTTGCCACACATTGTATTGTGGACCACCAATAAACAGAAGAGCAGCAAATCCACCTACACAAAGAAGACCAACAGCAATAGTAGGGTCAATAAATCCGTTTTGGTTTTTCATTTAGAAGACACTCCAGTGTTTTTGAAAATCATATTAGCAAGAGCCACAATAGCAAGGTTCTGCCAGAAAGTCAAGGATACATTGAACCAGGAAAGAATAAGTCCAAGCAACCATGCCTCAAATAAGATGCTGAAAGTTACAATAATAACAGCAACAAAAATTATACCGACTGTAGTAGAAGTTTTCATAATTAAAGAGATTCAACTTGTGAGAGAAGATTATCAATATTATCTACCGTTTGATATCCAATCACATCGTCAGTGATGTGATTATCATAGAATATTTCCCAGTTTTCTTCAAGTCCTTTGAGGACTGCCACTTCATATAGTCCTTCTTCGTAACCATAAGATCCAGGAAATTGTACTACACTCACCCCATATCCATTCGGAAAAAAGTATCGTGCAGCAATACCATCTGGGAAAGAGCCGTGTGGATGAAAGTCAAGGTCACAAAATTTCACAGAGAATCTCCAGTTTCGAAACGATCTACCCAAAGAAGATTGAATCGTTCTTTCAGGTTTTCAATCAAAGTATAGCGTTGAAGAATAGGACTGTCAATGGGCAAATCCCAGATTCCAGCATCATAAGGTGCCACAAGATGAATGGATTCTAGAGCATGTGAAAGAATATCATTGATCAGCTCATGCTCTACTTCTGTGAGTGTGACAGTGATGTCGTTTTGATCCATAACAATAAATTGTTTACAAAGTCAGTTTAGGTCACCCAGAGCAGGTCCAAGACCATATGTGGACAGTTTTTAAATTGGATTTAACATATTATTGAGAATTGTGCAGCCATTCAACAAAACCAAACCTTTCCCTAGAATTGCTGGGAGTAACACTATGTAATGTTGGGTTTGCAGTCAAATCGCATATAAAAACTCTATTATAAATTGGAAGAATTTGGTCAACCAATGTCAAATCATGTCCATCTTTAGGACAATTAAGACCACCAGTAATGGCATTTATTCGAACATTATTTAAACAATCCATCTTTTTATCTAATTCAGCATTTGCTTTTAGTGTGTTGGGACAATTACATTCATCAATACGCCAAAGTTGCAGCATACCTCCATCTTCCACTTTCCAATTTTTATTGAAGTAGCAGATGAAAACTAAATCACGAACGCAGCTATCACTGTGTACCCAAAATCCATTGGCATCAGCTCGATGTTTCCTAAGTTTAATCTCAGGCCAACAACCACTATTTAATGTAATACAAAATAAATTTAAAAGATACTTAAACCAATCAGTAGAAGTTAAAAAATTATAACCATAGTCACTACTATCCATCCACTTCAAGGCACTATCATATGGTAAATGATTTCCATCTGGACTATATTGGTCTTGTTTTTCGTCAAAAGTAATTTTATCGTATTCTTCAATAAATTTATCAATTTTATTTACATTAAAAAAGTTATCCAAAACCAAATATTTAATTTCTGGTTTGGATTTAACTGTTTGTTTTAAATCTTCTATATAATCCTTATTCAAATATATTGGATTGATCCATTCTTCCAGTAAATTCATTAAAAGTGAATTATCATTTACGAAGCCATTCTACCATAAAAATTGAATGATTGCCATTGAGGTAGACAGTTTTTAAATTGGCTGTCAGTAATCGCCAATTCGATTCTGAGTTGAGATTTTTTTAATTTCTTTTGCTTTCTCTAAAAGTCGATCAAGATTTGCAATTAAAAGATCCAATCGATCGTCAGTCTTACCTACTAATGCTTCTTCTATTCTTTCGAATGCTGCCTTTGTTTGTGTGGTGATCATACGATAAGTTCTCCGTATAAGTGCAGTATCTCATGTTGAATAATTCGAGCAATAAGTCCGTCATAAAATTCAAAATGTGGTTTTCCTTTTAAATCACGATACTTGACATTTAAACTTTTTGGACGAGTTATTTTCTTGAAAACATCAGGACAAGATAAGCAGCCCTCTTCCATCTCAATAGTTTCTTCAGAAACTTTAGTGATCAATGGATTGACCATCACGATTGGTTCACCAAAATTATCGATTACAACAATTTGTTTTAAAATTCCAATTTGAACAGCAGATAAACCAACGCCATTCGCATCGTACATGGTTTTAATCATAGAATATGCTAAATTCCTTACAGAATCATCAATTGCTGAAACTCTCTTGGATTTCTTCCGTAGAGTTGTATTTTCTGATGTGAGAATTTGCATGATTACCTCTTTTTCAGATTTAACTAGTTATAACACCATTATTTTTGAATTTCTTGTGCAACCAGTTCTCCTCGTTGAAACACCGCATCTACAATATTTTGAACTTGATTGGCAGAATTTGATGTGCTCTTATTGAATACTGGACAGATCACAACACCTTCTGGCTTTAGGTAAGTAGTGAGATCACCAGGAATCACAGTACCATTTTGCATACCAACAGCATCATCTGGATGTAGACGAAGTGTACGACCAATGTTCTGGAGCATGGATGTCACATCCAAAGAACGCATAAAGCACACAGCATCCAGACAAGAAATATTGATGCCTTCACCAAGAATGCTGTGATTCATGACGATGAATTTCTTAGAGTCAATTTTACCCCATGAATTCAAAGTGCGAAAGAATTTTTCTCGGTTTACATTTACACCATCAATGTATGCACCATGCTGTGATGTAATGTGAAGTAGTGAATAACCACGATCTTTCAGTTGTTCTTGGAAATCAGTCTCAGCAAATAGTGCCATCATATTCTTTGTGGTCTTCACTGCAACCATGATCTTATTCAGTTTTTGTTCGTCAATAATTTGAAGTAGATGATTGCGATCTCTCTCTGCAACATTATCAATCACAGATTCGAGCTCAGCAGTAACAACTCTTGGTCGAACAATATAACCATTTTGAATCAATTCAGGTGCAGATACATTACAAATATTATTTCCATAAATCTCAGATAAGTTCATACCTGGCTTATCGTAGACAGAACTTGTCTTTGGAGTTGCAGTAAAGAAGAAACAACGATCAGATGTTTTAGATGCATTCTCTACATGCTCAAAGAAAGATCTTTTCACAGAATTATGTGCTTCATCCATGATGTAAGTATTGATCTTGATATTGGCTTCCTGAATGCGACGAAGAGAATTATAGGTGGTAAAAATGATTTTATGGTGATTCTTGTGGATTTGCATCCATTCTTGAATATTTTTAGTTTTTGTGGTATGATAGTGCTGCACTTTTCCAGAGTGTACATGAAGTACACGAGCATTCTTGATATGTTCTAGATACTCAGAACTCAACTGACAAGCTAGAAGAATTCTAGGAGCAACGATGCAAATAGTTTGTGGTTCACTCAATTCAAACTGACGCATTGCATCAACAATTCCAACATTGGTTTTACCAGCACCAGTTGTCATGGTAACAATTCCTTTGTCATGTACTGACATGGAATCGATAGCTCGTTGTTGATGGGTACGGAGGTTCATGGTCAGTTGGTTGATTTCTTTAATGATACAGCAAAAAAGGACTACCGAGATAGTCCTTATGACACTTTATAAAGTGGATAGTTTCCTTCGGAAACCTTTTCTTCGAAAAGAATTCTTTAGGTTATTTAAATTTTTTATGTTAAAGTATTAAAGAATTAATTAATAGTTAATTTGATTTTCATCGCTGACAAAGCTAATTGTACTACTTTTCGAGAAGCTTGTCAAGTGGTTCCAGAATACTTAACAAATTGTTCATATAACTCAAATTCTATCTCACCAATCTCTATTTCATGTGGTTGGTGTTCATACTCTAAGCCTTCTATCGAAACACCTTTCCAATATCTTTTTGAACTTCTAATGTTTAAGTCACCTTTACAGAATTGAAAAACATGGTATAATTCATGGATTAGAACTAAAATGTAATCCTTTACCTTCAATGTCTTTTCAAGTTCAATTAAAAAGCTTCTTGGTTTCCATGAACATTCTTCATAAGGAGAAATGTCACAGTAACCATATACGCAATCAGATTTTAAGTTCTTATGTTCCACTATGATCTCGACATCATATGATGTCAGATACCTATAGTAAAACCATTCTGCAATCTGAATGCAGAGTTCTTCTCTTCTTTTACAGTTTTGAATTTCTAGTTCAAGCATGAATCAAGATTTGATAGGTGAGTCTGGTAAACCAATTCATAAAAACTAAAAAAGAAAAAATGAAAATCAGTCTGTCAAACGCAGTTAAATTCATAAAAAGTTGAGGGTTCTCTGATGCTAGTGCCACCACACTCAATCCGAGAACCATAGGGTGACACTATCTCATCTGTCCACTAAAACCCTTCTTCGTGCCAATATGCTGAATTCAAATAGTCTTCGAGAGAGAAGTTTTTACCATACCATTCAAAATCGATTGTATTCTTAGGAAAAGATTTAAATACAGAGTAAAAAATATTATCACTCACATTTTTTACATGATACCAATAATCCGCTCCATCATATAGGTGTAGATTGGGTAGAAGTAAAAATCTAATTATCTCGTCATTAAACTTTGAGCAATAATGCGCACCAAGATAGGTTTCAGTTCTTGTGAAATATTGATAATATTTACTCAGCCTTTCTTTTGGCACTTGCACAATATCAACTAGACTATTTCTTTCTAAAGGTATATCAAATAAATCAATTAAATCTTCAGTGTTTCCCCAAAAGATGTGATCTTTAGCGCAAAATAAAAGATGAGTATATACACCAGCAACTAGTATCCTATTATAAGGTTTTTTATTTTCATATTGATACTTTAAATTACTACAATTTTCATTCATGAAAAAATGATGCATTCTATTCATGCTATCATGAGTAAATTTTTGATCAGATCTAGTTTTGATTGCGAATTGAGTTTCACATTCCTTTAATCCATTTAAAGAAGAGACTATCTGCAAATTTTTGTTATCTGTTCCAGGAGATTCTGGATATTGATTTACAACATATTTAACTCTCCTCTTTTCAATTGGTTTTTTATCTGATTCCCAACAAGAAACTATTACATTGTTTACAAATGGGATATCTAAGTATGAATCAACTATTTTATCGGTGAAACTAGTATATGGACCTTGAATTACAATGTCTATTTTTTCCTGTGATTTCATAATGTTTAAATTGTTATTTTTAACTTTTATGTATAATGCGTCTCCCCATATTTGAGTGTAATACCATTGGGTCTCGACTCTTTTGAAGCCATAATCAGATAAAAAATCATCAAGCTCATCAATTGTGGCGTTGTCCTCATATACTTCATCTCTATTGACTTCAGTATAAATGTAGTCTATACTGTTTAATGTATTCTTTCCGCCTTTTAGAACTTCCAGTTCGTATCCTTGGACATCCATAACTAATAGATTACAATTAGTAATCTGATAGTCGTCCAATTTATTCATTTCAACTTCTTCTTTCCCATCAAATATTACTTCAGGATGTGCGATCAAATGTTCTTTTGGAGTTAATATTGAACTGCTAGTCTTACCATTATTACTAGTGTTTATGGTTACTATTTTGTTGTCATTTCCAAGAGCAACATTATGGTAATCTATGTTTGATTTTTTATTGAAAGTATTTTGGACTAATACATCAAAATTAGATTTTATTGGTTCGAAAAAAATTACATCACCAACTTCAAACTCATCATATATGTCTATTTCTTCTCCAAAATGTGCTCCAACATGAATTACACCCTTTACATTTAACTTGTATTTTTTGTGTGCTGATCTAAAATCTAATATCATTTGAATTTTTATCTATTTTTAATGTAAATCATAAATTCACAAGTGTATTCATCAATAAATTGATTATCGAATATACGATCTTTAATGTCTATAGAATTTCCCCAAGATATATTCTGTCTTGTACAAGACATGACTTTGTAGTTATTAAATTGAGTGAGATATCTATCTCTGAAAGTCTTGAATTTATCTCTACATCCCTCATAATTTAAGTGAACTTCCATGGCAATAAAGTCGACATTGTTTTTTAAGAAGTTCATATTTTCATCTTTGAAAATATTATATTCTCCTCCTTCACAATCAATTTTCATGAAATTGACATGTGATATGGAATATTGTTCAATCAAATCCTTGAATGTAATTCCTTTAAATTCTTCGTCTCCCCCAAAGATGTTAATTTTATCATCTTTATTATCTACTACACCATAATTAATATTGACTAATGATGGATGAGATGAGCAGTTTTTAATTAGAGAATTTAATAGTTTTTTAGATGGTTCTACGCAATAAACTTTTTTTGGATTTTGTCCCAAGATAGAAATTACATATGCTCCAACACTTGCTCCAATATCTAAAACAACATCATTTTCTTTAATGTCTTGCCAAAATCTGTATACTTTTTCGTGTACTATTTCTCTATCAATAGTAACTATATCTTCATGAGTTAATGAAGACCAATCAAAGTTTTCTGGATAAGAAAAATCAATAACTTGTGATTTAGATGGAAGAGTTCCTCCCATTTTAATTATAGTATTTCCAATTACTCTACGATCTTCTTCGCTCAGCTCATAATTTTCGAGCAAATCAATTAAAATGGATTTACATTCATTTGATTTACCCCACCACCATCCAGATAATGCTTTTTGAAATAGAAGTCCGTATTTTCCTGGATATCCTATGTCAGTTAAAAGAGCAGGACAATCAAAATTGCAATATTTCAATGCCAAATCAGCATTTAGGTAACAATCTTGCCACCACTCTCTTTTTTCTGCAAATTTACTTAGAAGATAATATGCTTCTGGTCTATCTGTTCTAAATGCCTGAGCTTGCCATAACATAGACCTGGCGCTTCCATCTCTAGTTCCTTGCTTTTCGTAGCAATATGATCCACGAATTAATGCTTCATATGCTAAGTCAGGATTACTTTCACATGCTCTTTCTGAGCATCTAAGAAAATAAGAAAGAGCTGGTGCAGTGTGACCTTGGTTTTCGTACCAAAGTCCCATGGCAAAATTATTTTCTGGATTTTCAGTATCCAATGAAAATCTTTCCAATAAAATCTCTAGTTCTGTTTTTTCTACAACAGGTTCAATTGTTTCTTGATTTGTTAAACTTTTCCAATAATTTAGAACTAGCTCTCTAGATTTTCTGTGATTTGTTTTTTGTCCATCATTAACATCGTCATCCCTACCAACAAATGTGGAATCAAATGAAATTTTCTCAGTAAACAAAGGAATAGTATAAGTCTTCCCAACTGAAGAAAATAGTATATTTTCTATAAGAGGCATTGCAGTTGAATTTGGCAAATCTAAGTGATATCCATCTTCTTTTATAAAAGTTTTTATTATTTTTTCTGCATAATTTCTAGTAATAATATATGCAGTTGCGCCCCAATCATCCCAATATCTTTCACGCAGATTAAAAGTATCATATTCGGCACGAATAGTAAACAATTGTATACATTCCGCATCTTCTGGCATTACACTAACAAATTGCTCCCAATTAAAATTCCAATAATCTACCGTCTCAAAACTTAAATCATCTTCACAGAAAAATCCATAAGATTCATCTGTAGTTTCATACCAATCTTTTATTGCTTTTAAATGTGAAACGCAGCAACCTTTTGTTCCATCATTTAATGTATGATGGTATCTACCAAACACTTTATCATCAGATTCTGAGAATCTTTTTGATTTTATAGCTTTGAAATTTATATTAAATTTCCTAAATTCATTTTCAATGTAATTTTGTCTATCTGTACTTTCTTCTAAACTAACATAATAAGCTGTTGGAAAATTTTGCAATTTATTTGGAACAGAGTCTTCCCTAGTTTCTGCCAAGTAATATGATTCAGAAATTTGCTCTAATCTCCATTTAGTTTTAGGCTCAACAAAAAAACTATTTGTGTTTCCTATAATTTCTTTATTTCTTCTAACATGATAGGTGGAAATTGCATATTCTGTTTGCCACTTCAATTCTTCTCCTTGATATCTGCCAGACAAATTTTGAAGTATATAATTATTCTGCTCTTCATCTAAATAAAATCCTTCAAAATTTTCCGTTCTTTTTGAGTCTGGATGCGGCATATGAAAAAAGTTATGATCATAATCCATTTTTTTATGCTTTAATCCAAATAATTCTAATCTACCATATATTTCATCATCTTCAAACGCATAATATCTTCCTAGATTTTCATTGTAACCACCTACTCTATAGAAGTTTTCTTTTTTTATAAAAAGAAGACCTGTCATATATTTGTAATATGGACTGTATGTATTACAATATTCATATATTTCTTCTATGCTCATTTTGTCCTTATCTACATTATAAGTCCCTTCGGTTTCAGAAAAAAATTCTTCAGTAGAACTAGAGCACTTTCCACTTGCAAAAGTATTATCATTAATTGTATACTTTTCAAAGAAATTATAATATGGATTCATTACATAATCCACATCTAATTTTAAAATATAGTCACCACTTGCCAAACCTGCAGCAAGATTCAATGGTTGTGGTTGATTAAAATATTGTTTATCTAGTACTCTAATAATTTTAATTCTTGGATCTAAATTACACAAGTAATCAATTGGATTATCTGAGTTCCAATCTACAATAATAATTTCTTTTATCTCTTTGAAATTCAACCAAGAATTTAATGATACTTTTAATGCTGCCTCTCTATTTTTGCAGGCACAAATTACTGAAACATTCATAGTTAAGTCATCCAAATAAAACTTTTCTAAAGTCTATACCATTATTAATCCCAACAAAAAAATTAAATCTTTTTAATGGAACATTTGTAGCTTTGATGTATTTATTAAGCATATTTTCTGGTTGAAATGGACAATCATCCAACTTAAGTAGATTATTATACAAGTTTGAATAAATGTCCATCAAAAAAGAAGACCCTAATGCAAATTGATCATTAATTCCACCACACCAGTCTTCTCCATCTGGAATATAAAGAGCATCAGTCATCTGACTCACATCTAAAATCTCGTCTCCAAAATCGCTATCAAATCTCATCCTTATTACACAATCAAAAAGCATATTATTTTCAACTTCATACTGCTTTTTAAGCTCATTTGCCTTAAATATGGAATAGTGCATACTTAATGGTCCAACATCTTTTCTTGGATATACAGTTCCACACATATTCGTATTTTGGTCATACCATTTTCTGTTTATTAAAGCTTCTGGTGGCAACCTGTTGTATATTAATTCAAAGTCACTTTTTTTAGTGTCATAGTTTTCTATTAATATTTTTTCATAATCAAATAAATCTATGATATTTGGACATTGTTCTATAGTTTTGTCTAATTCTTTATATTGATATCCAAAAACAGTATTTAAAAATTCATCAAAATTTTTGACTTTCCAAGTATGAATAAAAATTTTGATGTCATCATTTGGCATAATATTTTGAATGCTTTTAATTCCTATGTGTGGGTATCTGACACCACCAGAAATGCATACTGCTATTTTCATAAAATCTTCCTATAAAAAAGCGACTTATCAGTACATACACCAAAACTATTTTTTAACTTTTCTGTGTTGTAATTGTAAATATCTACATTTTCTGGTAATACAACCACAGATTTGGAATATGGTAATTGACCGACAAGAACCCATCCTATTCCTTTACTAGTTAAAGTGTACCTATCATTCTCATGCCAAAAATAATTAAACTCAATTGGAGAACTAGAAATTTTATCTAAGCTTTCCAAATCTTTACAATGAATCCAAAGTCTATCTTTCCATTTGACTAACCAAGTCATAGGAACATGGTATTGTGGATCATCATGTCCCAGATAAAACATATGATCTTTATGTCTTAAATCAATTTCAACATCAAACCCTTCAGAGATTGCTTCTTCGATATAATCAATACTATTTTCTCTGAGTGGATTTGGTCCACTCAGATTTCCTCTATGCGCAATGATTTTCATATC